>Ga0307415_100000019_pt1 | contig 70406 bp, 67 predicted proteins | sample DK1Cmetagenome_FD_204524 | JGI IMG/M metagenome (GOLD analysis project Ga0307415, IMG submission 204524) | Maize rhizosphere microbial communities from greenhouse at UC Davis, California, United States - DK15-C-2 | ecosystem: Host-associated > Plants > Roots > Rhizosphere > Soil | place: USA... | reverse complement strand
TCTGCTCGCGCGGGCCCCTCGGCCCCTTCTGCGCCGCCTTCCCTCGTCGCTCCCGTCGCTTCGCTCCCTGCGCTCCTCAGTCCAGGCGACGCCGGCCTCGGAGCCGTGTCTGATTGCGCTCGCTCTGCTCGCGCGGGCCCCTCGGCCCCTTCTGCGCCGCCTTCCCTCGTCGCTCCCGTCGCTTCGCTCCCTGCGCTCCTCAGTCCAGGCGACGCCGGCCTCGGAGCCGTGTCTGATTGCGCTCGCTCTGATTGCGCTCCGGGGCCCCACTCGCCGGGGGCCGGCACGCCGGGCGGACGCATCGGCTGCCGGCGCGCGGTGCCCTCCACGTGCGACTCACCGGGCTCCTTGGCGCCGGGCCAGGGCTTGGCCACCCGCGTGGCCAGCACGAAGTCCTTGCGCAGCGGATGGCCCTCGAACTCCGGCGGCAACAGGAGGGGTACGAGCCCGGGATGGCCGGGGAAGTCGACGCCGAACATCTCGTACGTCTCCCGCTCGTGCCAGGCGGCTCCCGGATACACGCCCACAATGGACGCCACGCTCGCCTCGGTCCGCGGCACCCGCGTGCGCAGCAGCACGCCGTGCCGGCGAGCCGTCGACCAGACATGCGCGACGACCGTGTATCCCGCCTCCAGCTCGTCCACCGCCGAGAGCCAGTCGAAGAAGTCGCATTCCAGCCGGTCCCGCGCCGCGGTCGCCGCGTCGACCCAGTCCGACGCGGGCACGTCCACGGTGGCTCGTGCCCAGGCGCCGCCGTCGGAGACGCCCACCTCGACGGCGCCGTGTTGGCCGTCTTCGGTGGCGGCCTCGCCCAACACGTCCCGCAGGGCCGCGCCCACCTCGTCCGGGGTCATGGAGAGATCGTAGGAGTCCGCGCGCCCGGCGTGGGCGGCCGGACCACGCCCGAGGTCAGCGCCGCGGGCGATGCCGGGCGCGCGACGCCGCCGATGCCGGACCGCTCGCCGGCGATCTTCTCCTGCAGCCGGAGGATGCCGTGCAGCAGCGCCTCGGGCCGGGGCGGGCACCCGGGCACGTACACGTCGACCGGGATGAGCTGGTCGACGCCCTTGGTCACCGAGTACGAGTCCCAGTACGGACCGCCGCAGTTGGAGCAGGCGCCGAACGAGATGACGTACTTGGGCTCCGGCATCTGGTCGTAGAGGCGCTTCACCGCCGGGGCCATCTTGTCGGTCACCGTGCCCGAGACCACCATCAGGTCGGCCTGGCGCGGGCCGTGGGCCATCGGGATCACCCCGAGCCGGATGAAGTCGTGGCGGGCCATGCTGGTGGCGATGAACTCGATCGCGCAGCAGGCCAGCCCGAAGTTGAAGACCCACAGGGAGTACCGCCGGCCCCAGTTCAGCACGAACCGGATCGGCTCCCCCAACACGGCCGGCAACGCCACCACGGTGCAACTCCTCCCTTCCGGAGGATCACGTCCAGCGGAGGACGCCCTTGCGCCAGGCGTACAGCAGCCCGAGCGCCAGCACGCCCACGAAGATCGCCATCTCGACGACTGAGACGAGGCCGAAGCCGGGATCGTCGAAGATTACCGCCCAGGGGAACAGGAACACCGCCTCCACCGCGAACAGCAGGTACAGGTAGGCGTAGATGTAGTACCTGATCTGCGCCTGCGCCCATCCACCGCCGACCGGATCGAGGCCGCATTCGTACGTCGTGGCCTTGGCCGGGTTCGGGCTGGTCGTGCGCAGGAGCCGGTTGGCGGTCATGGCACCGAAGAAGATCGCCGCGCCCACGCCGAAGAGCAGCCCGAGCGTTGCGTACGAGCCAAGATAGCCAGGCACGTCCGCAGCCTAACCTGTCGGGGTCGCTCGGACGTCGACGCCCTTGCCGCCCTTTAGTGGTGGTTTGTACATCACTAGACGGTCACAAGTCGTGCCGACGACCGTCGTTCGGGGCTGCCGAAGTAGGCTCAAAGGTAGTAAGAAGAGCAGGCCGGCCGCAGCGGCGCGCCCGCGCCGAAACGTGGCCCCAAGGAGGCCCTAGCCGTGACCAAACAGGTCCGACAACTGGATCGAGTGGTCATCCGTTTCGCCGGGGACTCCGGCGACGGCATGCAGCTCACCGGCGACCGATTCACCTCGGAGACCGCCCAGCTCGGAAACGACATCTCGACGCTGCCGAATTTCCCGGCCGAGATCCGCGCCCCCGCCGGCACCCTTCCCGGTGTCTCCAGCTTCCAGGTCCATTTCGCCAACTTCGACATCCTGACGCCGGGCGATGCCCCCAACGTGCTGGTCGCGATGAACCCGGCCGCGCTCAAGGCGAACCTGCCCGACCTCCCCCGCGGGGCCGACATCATCGTCAACACCGATGAGTTCACCAAGCGCAACCTGACCAAGGTGGGCTACGCCGGCAACCCGCTGGAGGACGGCTCGCTGGACGGCTATGCCGTGCATCCCGTCGGGCTGACCTCGATGACCGTGCGGGCCCTGGCCGATCACGACATCTCCAAGAAGGACGCCGAACGGGCCAAGAACATGTTCGCCCTCGGCCTGTTGTCCTGGATGTACTCCCGGCCCAACGAGTCCACCATCTCGTTCCTGCAGCGCAAGTTCGCCGCCCGTCCCGAGCTGGTCGCGGCCAACGTGGCCGCGTTCCGGGCCGGCTGGAACTTCGGCGAGACCACAGAGGACTTCGCCGTCCGGTACGAGGTGAAGCCGGCGAAGATGTCGCCCGGCAACTACCGCAACATCACCGGCAACATGGCCCTCGCGCTGGGCCTGGTCGCCGCGGGCGTGCGGTCGGGGCTGCCCGTCTTCCTCGGCGCCTACCCGATCACCCCGGCCAGCGACATCCTGCACGAGGTCAGCAAGCACAAGCGCTTCAACGTGACCACGATGCAGGCCGAGGACGAAATCGCCGCCGTGGGGGCCGCGCTCGGTGCCAGCTACGGCGGTGCGCTCGGGGTCACCACGACCAGCGGACCGGGTGTGGCGCTCAAGGGGGAAACGATCTCTCTGGCCATCGCGCTCGAGCTGCCCCTGCTCGTGGTCGACGTGCAGCGGGCCGGCCCATCCACCGGCATGCCGACCAAGACCGAGCAGGCCGACCTCAACATGGCCCTGTTCGGGCGCCACGGCGAGGCGCCGGCCGCGGTCGTCGCCGCCTGCTCGCCGGCCGACTGCTTCTACGCGGCCCTCGAGGCGGCCCGGATCGCGCTGACCTACCGCACCCCGGTGCTCCTGCTCTCCGACGGCTACATCGCCAACGGATCCGAGCCCTGGCTGCTGCCCGAGGTCTCCGACCTGCCCGACCTGCGGGTGGAGTTCGCCACCAGGCCGAACTCCGAGGACGGCACGACGTTCCTGCCGTACCTGCGCGACCCGCAGACCCTGGCGAGGCCCTGGGCGGTCCCGGGTACCCCGGGCCTGGAGCACCGCATCGGCGGGCTGGAGAAGGCCGACATCACCGGCGACATCTCGTACGACCCGGCCAACCACGACTTCATGGTCCGCACCCGCGCGGCCCGCATCGAGGCCATCGAGGTGCCGGATGTCGAGGTGGAGGACCCCGACGGGACCTCCCGGGTGCTCGTGCTGGGCTGGGGCTCCACGTACGGGCCGATCGGGGCGGCCTGCCGGGCCCTGCGCCACCGCGGTCTGCCCATTGCTCAGGCCCACCTGCGGCACCTGAACCCGATGCCGCGCAACCTCAACTCGGTGCTGAAGGCCTACGACCGGGTGGTCATCCCGGAGATGAACCTCGGCCAGCTCGCCCACGTCATCCGCGGGCGCTACCTGGTCGACGCAATCGGATACAACCAGGTGCGCGGCCTGCCGTTCACGGCGGCCGAACTGGAGTCGATGCTCGAGGACGTGGTGAAGAATGTCTGATGGCAACGGCGGCGGACCCGTCGCCGTCAAGCTGACCACAAAGGACTTCAAGTCCGACCAGGAGGTGCGCTGGTGCCCCGGGTGCGGGGACTACGCCATCCTGGCCGCGGTGCAGAGCTTCATGCCGGAGCTGGGCATACCGAAGGAGCGCATCGTCTTCGTCTCCGGCATCGGCTGCTCGTCCCGCTTCCCGTACTACATGGACACGTACGGCCTGCACTCGATCCACGGCCGGGCACCGGCCATCGCCACCGGCCTGTCGGTGACCCGGCCCGACCTGCAGGTGTGGGTCGTCACCGGTGACGGCGACGCGTTGTCCATCGGCGGCAACCATCTCATCCACGCGCTGCGCCGCAATCTCAACGTCAAGATCCTGCTGTTCAACAACCGGATCTACGGCCTGACCAAGGGCCAGTACTCGCCGACCTCGGAACTGGGAAAGATCACCAAGTCGACGCCGGCCGGCTCGACCGACTCGCCGTTCAACCCGATCTCGCTCGCCCTGGGCGCGGAGGCGAGCTTCGTCGCCCGCACCATCGACTCCGACCGCAAGCACCTGCAGGAGGTCCTGCGGTCGGCCGCGAACCACAACGGATCGGCGTTCGTCGAGATCTACCAGAACTGCAACATCTTCAATGACGGCGCATTCGACATGGTCACCAAGCCGGACACCCGCGACGCCGCGGTGATCCGACTCGAGCACGGCCGCCCCATCACGTTCGGCAAGGACGGCGAGTTCTGCGTGGTGCACCCGCCGGGCGGCTTCGGGCTCGAGGTGCACGAGACGGCCACGGTCGATCCGGCGGAGATCGTCGTGCACGACGAGACCGTGACCGAGCCGGCGTATGCGTTCGCGCTGTCCCGGTTGCCGGCGCTCGACCTGACCCACACGCCGATCGGTGTATTCCGCAAGGTGGACCGGCCCAGCTACGACGATCTCGTGCGTAGCCAGGTCACGGCGGCGATGTCCAAGGTGGCCGATCGCGAGGCCGATCTCGCCGGGCTGCTCAATTCCGGCGACACCTGGACGATCCTCTAGTCGGTGGCGCGGCCGGTCATCGGCGTGTCGCTGGCCGGTCGATGTGCCCCTTGGTTCACATTTGCTCTGCGCACCTGTGCGCACCGGGCGTGTCGGCCTAAGGTCCCTCCCATTCCTCGACCTCGTAGAAGTCCAGCGGGATGGAGTCTGGTGGCCGCTTGCGGATCTCCTCCATCACGCGGTCGACGTAGGCCCGCGCCCTCTCTTCGCTGAGCGGGCTCGGTGGTGGCGGTATGCCGCGGTTGCGTTTCGGACGGTGCCCACCATCGGGCGTAGGCCCTCATCCGATCGCGGCGCTGGCGGTCGCGGACGAAGGTCTCCGGTGGGCGGGCCAACCCGAATTCGTCGGCCCACCATTCGCCGTCCTTGGGGTCGAGGATCGTGTCGAGGTGCGACGGATAGCGGCGACCGCCGCCGTCGCGGGTTTCGTCGCTTTCCCGCATCGGCTTGACGACCCGACCCTCGCCGTCCACGACGACCAGGTGCAGGCCGGCGGTGGCCAGCAGCCGCTGCGTCACGTCCAGGCTCGGTGTGAGCTCACCCGACTCGACCCGGGCCACGGTGGACCGGGACACGCCGGCCGCCGCCGCCATCTCCCGCTGACTCAGGTCGGCGATGCGCCGGGCCCGGCGGACCAGGCCGGGGATCGGGTACGGCCCGACCCGGGCCTGCCCGCGCTCCATCTCGGTCGCCTCGTCTTCCCAGTCCGACAGCACACCACCACGCTGAACCCCACCCCCGACACCGGGCAACCGGCCGGCGCCGACCTGTGGATACCGGCACCGGCCTGTGGACAACCAGCCATGACGCGCCCGGTGCGCACGGGTGTGCAGAGCAAATGTGAAACCAAGGGATACATCCGCCCAGCCGCGACACGCCGGGCGCAGGCGACACGCCGACCGCCGCGAAGTCAGGCGAGGCGTTCGGCGAGATGGCCGGCGTCGACCTCGTACTCGAGCCACTCCCGGTCGGGGCGGAACCCCAACTCCTTGTTGACCTGCTGCAAGCGTTCACGTTCCACCGCGTGCCAGGTCTGGACCTCGCGCAGCTGCGCCTCGGCCGCCCGCAACTCCAGCAGCATGCGGGCCTTGATCGCCCGAGCCAGCCCGTAGCCGTCGTGCTCGCGGACGATCGTCGTGTCGTACTGGTCGGCCCGCGTCGGGTGCTGCGCGGGTACCACCAGCTCGGTCAGCCCGGCGACCTGGCCGGAACGCTCGTGGATCGCCACCACGATGTACGGCCATAACCCCCGGTCGCGAAGGCAGCGCAGGCTCGCGCGCAGGCGCTCGGCGTCGTACGAGCTGGGGCGCAGGTCCAGGTCGCCCGGCACGTCCTGGCGCCGTACCTGCTTGGCCTCGGCATAGCTGGGCAGGATGTCATCGGGAAGATCGCCCGGATGGAACTCCACCCGGTAGCCCGACACGATGCCGTCGGCCATGTGCTGGACGTGGGCCCAGTCGACCGTGGCCAGGGACAGGATGCTGCGCATCTCCGTGTACACATGGCTGAACCCGAGCGCCGGGTAGAAGTCGACCGCCGTCGTACCCCCGCTGACCTCGACGGCCAGGGACGTGAAGCCCTCGGCCAGGGCGCGTTGGGCGATGCCGGCCAGCACGGTCCGGCCTACGCCCCGGCGGCGGGCGTCCGGGACCACGTACAGCTCCATCACGCCGAGGTCGTCGAGCATGAGCAACCGGCCGTAGCCGAGGACCTCGCCGGTCTCGTTCTCGGCCAGCCACGTCAACCGCCGCTCGCCGGGCATGGTGACGGCCAGGTATTCGCGCAGCCGATCAGGCCCCCAGCACGGGTCGTCGGGCAGGTCGGCCTCGAGCGCCGTGTTGTAGGCCCGAAGCCATGCCGCCATCTCCGCCTCCGAGGCGACGGCGGGGTCCCACTCCCGTACCCTCACCCGTTCAGCTTGACCGGTCACGACGATGTGGACAATGGGTTACTGCCCGCAAGGTGCAATATGCAGGTTTTCGGGTTACCCAATGTTGCGGGTCAGTTGCCCGTAGTTATCCGCTTCGCGGAAGACGGAGCGCGCGTACCCCGAGGTGTTGCGGAAGCGTTCGACGGCCACCGTCCATCCGTCGAGCCGGCTGAGATCCTCGGTGCCCGAGCAGAGCAGCCGGGCCACGGCCAGCGACGCGTCGTCGATGTCGTAGGCGTCGACGATGCCGTCCGTGTCCGCGTCGATGGCCTGGGCCCGCCAGACGCCGGGCAGCAGCCGCAGCGGGCCCATGGCCCGGTCGTAGTTGGCGTCGCCGTCGAACGCTCCCGCATCGGTGTCACGGACCAGCGACCGACCGTCCCGGCCGTCGAGCGGTGGCCCGACGATCGGCGGGGTCGATCGCCCACCGGGCTCCAGGACCGCCCCGCCGGCCTGCCCGTGCGTCGACTCGACCTGGCCGATCCCGGCCAGCGTCGTCCATGTCAGGTGGCACTGCGGGTCGGTCTGCTGCACCATCAGTTGTGCATATCCATATGCCTGGATGGCTACCTCGGGCACGTTGACCACGTCCCCGATCCGCTGGGCCCACGCGCCGAGCGCGTCGGCGGGGCGGGGCGGGGGCGTGGGCAGCGGGGGCAAGCCCGGCAGCACCGGCGTGGGGGTCGCCTGCGGGCTGGGCGAAGCGGACCCGGTCTGGGTGGGCAGGCTCGCGCCGACGCTGGGTCCCCCGGCCGGCACCAGGAAGCGTCCCACCACCACCGCCGTCACGAGGAGAACACCGAAGATCACAATGGGCAACCAGATTCCCGGACCCCGTCGATGCGCGCCCGGCGGGCGGTCCTCGACCTCGTCCTCGGTCGTCTCGGTCGTGACGGCCTTCTCCTCGGTCGTCTCGGTCGTGACGGCCTTCTCCTCGGTCGTCTCGGTCGTGACGGCCTTGTCCTCCGCCGTCACCTTTGTGACGGCGTCATCGGTCGCGTCATCCGTCCCCATGTGTACGAGTATCACCGAACGAGACCGCAACGATCAGGGCGGCCTGTCCGTTACCGATGCAGAGTTCGACCTTGAGCCGATTCAACCCGGCCGTTCCACCGATGGAGGCTCTTGACCGGGCACGGCAGGATTAGACGCGACTTCCACAGGGGGCCGGAGGTTCGCCCAGTGTCGGCATCGCTGGATCTGCCGAGCGGCCTGGTGACATTCCTCTTCACCGACATAGAGGGATCGACCAGGCTGGCGCAGTTGCTCGGCCCGGATTATCGGCCGGTGCTCGCCGAGCACCGGAGACTACTGCTGCGCGCGCTCGGTGCGGGAAACGGTGTCGCCCTCTTCACGGAGGGCGATTCGGTGTTCGCCGCCTTCCCGGACGCCAGCGCCGCGCTCCAGGCCTGCGCCGAGGCGCAGCGCGCGCTGGCCGAACACGACTGGCCCCGGCCCGACGCCCGCCCGCGGGTACGCATGGGCCTGCATTCCGGGTACGCCGAACCGGTCGCCAGCGAGTACGCCACCCCGGAGGTGCACCGCGCGGCCCGGGTCGCCGCGGCGGCCCACGGTGGGCAGGTCCTCTGCTCGGGCGCGACCGAGCGCCTCGCCGCCGACCTGCCCCCGGGCGTGTCACTACACGACCTCGGCCTGTTCCAGCTGCGTGGGTTCGACGGCCGCGAGCGGCTCTTCCAGCTCGTCGCCGACGGGCTCGAGCGCGACTTCCCCCGTCCCCGCACCGTGGCCGCCACCGCGCACAACCTGCCGGTACCGGCGGCGAGCTTCGTTGGGCGGACCAACGAGCGGGCCGAGCTGCGTGAGCTGGTGGATCGCAACCGGCTCGTGACGGTCGTCGGCCCGGGCGGAGCCGGCAAGACCCGGCTGGCGCTGGAGATCGCCGCCGAGACCGTCGAGCGGTTCGGTGACGGAGTGTGGTTCGTCGATCTCGCCCCGGTGGCCGATCCGTACCTCGTCGCGGTCACCGTGGCCGACGTCATGGGCGTGCGGCCCGAGCCCGGGCGCCCGGTGCTGGAGACCATCGCGGAGTACGCCGGCACGCGCGACCTCATGCTCTTCTTCGACACCTGCGACGCCCACGTCGGCGCGGTCGCGCCCGTCATCAGTCACCTGCTCGCGGCCGGACCGGGCGTGCGCATCCTGGCCACCAGCCGGGAGCCGCTCGGCGCCCCGGGCGAGGTGGTGTGGCGGATTCCGCGGATGAGCGTCCTGCTCCCGGCCGACGGCGGCGCGCCCGACGCGGTGGCCCTGCTCGTCGACCGGGCGGTGGCCGCCCGCGGGGGCCATGCGCCCGGCGAGGACGAGATGGAGGACCTGCTGCGGGTGGCCGAGCGGCTCGACGGCCTGCCGCTCGCGCTGGAGCTGGCCGCCGCCCGCCTACGGATGTTCTCGGCCGGACAACTGGCCGACCGCCTCGACGACCTGCTCGGCACGCTCGACGCCGGCGGCCCGAACACCGGCGAAATCTTCGCCGCACCGGCCCGGTACCGGCACAGCACGCTGCGCGCCACGGTGAACTGGTCCTACCGCACGCTGCCCGCGGACGCGGCCGGCCTGCTGCGGCAGCTCGCCGTGTTCGCCGGGCCGCTGGACCTGGCCACCGTGGAATGGGTGGCCGGTCCGTCCGCCGTGGACCGGCTGGCCGTGCTGGTCGACAAGTCGCTCATCGTCGCCGAGCCCGGAGCCAAGCGGTCCGAGCTGACCTACCGGATGCTCGACCCGATCCGGGCCTACGCCGGCCGGGCGCTGGCCGAGGGCGGCGAGGAGGCGGCGGCGCGCGACCGCCACCTGGCCTGGGCCCTGCAGGCCTTGCAGCGGGTCCACACCGATGCCGAGGGCAAGCCGGTCACGCTCTCGACGTATCCGCTGGACCGGCTCGCGGCCGAGGTTCGCGCCGCCCTGCATTGGAGCGTGACGGCCGGCCGGATACGCGACGGTCTGCGGCTGGCCGTGCTGCTCGACGAGTGGTGGCGGGAGCGGGGCCTGGCCCGGGAGGGCCGGCTGTGGCTGTTCCGGCTGTTCGAGCGACTGCCGGCCAGCGGCGAGGAGATCCCGGCCGGCGAGCAGTCCGTGGCGTACCACGTCTATGCCCGGCACGCGGGTGCCGACGGCGAGTTCGGTGAGCAGCTCCGGCTGCTGGTCCAGGCCGAGGAGGCGGCCTGGCGCAGCGGCCAGGCGGCGATGATCGCCCGGGTCAGCGCCGGCCGCGGCGAGGCGCTCATCGCGCTCGGCCGCGAGGACGAGGCCGAACGGGCCTGCCGCGACGTGATCGACTGGGCCCGCTCGCGCGAGGTGTCGGCCGAGGCGCTGCCCGCCGTGTTCTGCCTCGCCCAATTGCTGTGGCGGCGCGGGCAGCTAGCCGACGCGGCCACCGAACTCGGCGCCGCCCGGGCGGCCGCCTCGACCCATCCGACCGAACGCGGACGCCGCAGCATCGACATGCTTCTCGGCCTGGTCGCCCTGTCCCGGGGCGACCTGATCGCCGCGCACGACCACATCGCCGTCTCGCTGCGGTCCCGGATGACCCACGGTTACCACTGGGCGGCCTGCGAGGCGCTCACCGCGATGGCCGTGCGCTGCGCGCTCGGTGGCGAGATGACCCAGGCCGCGACCATCTTCGGCGCCGCCCAGGCGGCCCGCGAGCGGCTGCGCTCGCACCAGGGCGCGGTGGGCCCGATGGGGCGCCGGCACGAGTCGGCGGTACGCAACACGATGGGCGACTCGGCGTTCGACGCGGCCTACGCGCAGGGAGCGGCGATGACCATCTCCGAGGCGACGACGTTCGCTCTGGCCGTGGACCATCCCGACCTGGCCCACGGGCTGGTGCGGCTGTCGGTCGACACCGACCCGACCACTGACCTGTCGCTGCCGACCTTCGGCCCCACCTGAGCGCGTGTCGCGGCCGGCGAACGGTCAGAGGCGGTCGCGGAGAAGGCGGGCGGCGTCGACGGCCCAGTACGTCAGGATCATCTTGGCACCGGCCCGCCGGATGGCGGTCAGGGTCTCCATCATCACGCGATCGCGGTCCAGCCAGCCGTTGGCCGCCGCGGCCTCGACCATGGCGTACTCGCCACTGACCTGATAAGCGGCCACGGGAACGTCCACAGCGGACCTGACGGCCGCCACGACGTCCAAATAGGGCAGTGCCGGCTTGACCATCACCATGTCCGCGCCCTCGGCCACGTCCAGGGCGACCTCGCGCAGGGCCTCGCGGACGTTGGGCGGATCCTGCTGGTACGTCTTGCGGTCGCCGACCAGCGTCGACTCGACCGCGTCGCGGAACGGGCCGTAGAACGCCGACGCGTACTTGACCGCGTACGCCAGGATGGCCACGTCGGCGTGCCCGGCGGCGTCCAGAGCCCGGCGGACCACGCCGACCTGCCCGTCCATCATTCCCGACGGGCCGACCACGGCCGCGCCGGCCGCGGCCTGGCACACCGCCATCTCCGCGTACCGGACGAGGGTCGCGTCGTTGTCGACGGTCCCGTCGTCCGCGAGCACGCCGCAGTGGCCGTGGGAGACGAACTCGTCCAGGCAGAGGTCGCTCATCACCGGACAGGCGTCACCGACCTCGGAGACCACATCGCGGACGGCCACGTTGAGGATGCCGTCCGGATCGGTGCCGCCGGAACCGACCTCGTCGCGCTGGGCCGGCACGCCGAACAGCATGAGGCCGCCCACGCCGGCCTGGACCGCGTCGGCGGCCGCCTTACGCAGCGACTCCCGCGAATGCTGCACCACGCCGGGCAACGACGCGACGGGCCGGGGCTCGGTCAGCCCCTCCCGCACGAACATCGGCAGGATCAGGTCGGCCGGCGCCACCCGCGTCTCCTCGACCAGCCGCCGCAGGGCCGCCGTACGGCGCAGCCGCCGCGGCCGTACGTCCGGATAGGACATTGTGCCTCCCCAGGCTTTAGCGGAACCGCAGAGCCGTCGGGCCCTGCACCTTCGAACCTCGGCGCTGTTTGGCCGGCATCGCGGCCAGCTTCTCCCGCAGGTCGACCGCGTAGGCGGCGAGCGCCTCGACCAGATCCGGAACCGCGGCGTGGGCCGGCTGCACGTCCACCCGCAGGCCGAACTCCGCGGCCGTGTCGGCCGTCTTCGGGCCGATCACCGCCACGACCGTGCGGGCGTGCGGCTTGCCGGCGATCCCGACGAGATTGCGCACAGTGGACGATGACGTGAACAGAACGGCGTCGAAGCCACCGGACTTGATGGCGTCGCGGATCTCGGCCGGCGGCGGGGCGGCCCGGACCGTCCGGTACGCGGTCACGTCGTCGACCTCCCATCCCAGCTCGGTCAGGCCCGCGGCGAGCGTCTCGGTGGCGATGTCCGCCCGCGGCAGCAGAACCCGCCCGACCGGGTCGAGCACCTCGTCGTGCGGCGAGAACTCGGCCAGCAGCCCCTCGGACGTCTGCTCCCCCGCCGGTACCAGCTCGGGCCGGATCCCGAACGCGCGCACGGCGTCGGCCGTGGCCTCCCCGATGCAGGCGATCTTCACGCCGCCGAAGTGGCGGGCGTCGAGGCCGTGCTCGGCGAACTTCTCCCAGACGGCGCGGACCGCGTTGACCGACGTGAACACCGTCCAGGCGTACCGCCCGTCCACCAGGCCCTTGATGGCCCGCTCCATCTGGGCCGGCGTCCGGGGCGGCTCGACCGCGATCGTCGGCACCTCGCAGGGCATGGCGCCGTACGCCCGCAGCCGCTCGCTCATCGCACCGGCCTGCTCCTTGGTCCGGGGGACCAGGACCTTCCAACCGTAGAGCGGCCGGTTCTCCCACCAGCCGAGCTTCTCCCGGTGGCCCAGGCCCGGCCCCAGGGTCAGCACCACGCGGCTGGTGAAGCCGAGCGCGGCGGCCACGAAGCTGTCCACAGTGGATGTCGTGGTGTGCTGGGTGTCGCCCGTGCCGTCGCCGGTCACGGCGACCGGCGCCATGCTGTCCACGCCGGCGGCCAGCAACCCGTCCCGGATGGCCGCGAGGTCACCCGCGTCGACGGCGATGGCCAGACCGCGGCCGACCGCGGCGGCGAGCGCGTCGAAGTCCAGCACCGCCACGTCGTCGACGCTCACCGTGGTACGCACACCGGCCAGCGACACGCCGGCGTAGGTGGACACGGCCGCCGGCCCGCTCACACCCGGCACGACCTCGAACGGCACCGCGGTACGGGCGACGGCCTGCGCCTCCTTCACCACGGAGTCGTGCTCGAACGGGTCGCCCGTGACCAGGTGGACCGCCCGCAGTCCGGACCGGGCCGCCGAGAGCAGGACCTTGGCCACGTCGCCGGGCACGCCCTCGGCCGGGCTGAACTGCGTGGCGTCGGCGCTGTCCGGCTCGGCGCTGAGCACGTCATCGCGCACCCAGTCGAGCAGCGCGGCCGGTACACCCGGATCGTGGACGATGTGGTCGGCGGCCCGCAGCGCCTCGAGGGCGCGCGTGGTCAACAGGCCGGGGTCGCCCGGGCCGGCGCCGACGAAGCTGATCCGGCCGACGGTCTTACGGGTGCGGGTCATTCAGGCACTCCCAGTATGTGGTCGGCGCCCACGGCGAGGAGCTCGGCGGCAAGCCGCGTGCCCACGCCGGTGGCGTCGGTGAGCGTTCCGGTGCCGGACAGCCTCACGGCGTCGGTGCCGTCGAGACTGAGCACGGCACCGCGCAGGTATATCTCCCAGGCACCATCTTCGGTTTCGGAGACGTCGGCCAGCGCCGCCACCGGTGCGCTGCAGCCCGCCTCGAGCGTGGCGAGCAGGGCGCGCTCGGCGGTGACCCGGGCCCGGCTCAGATCGTCGTCGAGCCGGCCGAGAAGTTCCACCAACCCGGTGTCACCGGCGCGGCACTCGACGGCCAGGGCACCCTGGGCCGGGGCCGGCAGCATGAGCATCGGGTCGAGCAGCTCCGTCGCCTCGTCGCTACGGCCCAGGCGCGCCAACCCGGCCGCCGCGACGACCACCGCGTCCAGGTCTGAATCGGCGACCCGGCGCAGCCGGGTGTCGACGTTGCCGCGCACCGGCACGCACACCAGGCCGTGCCCGAGGGCGAGCAGCTGGCTGATCCGTCGGGGCGACCCGGTGCCCACCCGTGCACCGGGCGGCAGGTCGGCCAACGGTCGCCCGCCGCGGGACACCAGCGCGTCGCGGGGATCGGCCCGCTCCGGCACCGCCGCGATCACCAGTCCGTCCGCCGGTGCGGTGGGCAGGTCCTTGTACGAGTGGACCGCCACGTCGATCTCCTTGGCGTGCAACGCCTCCCGGAGCGCCGAGACGAACACGCCGACGCCGAGCTGGACCACCGGCTTGCTCGACCGGTCGCCGTCGGTGACGATCTCGACCAGCTCGACGCGTTCCCCCGTCGTCGCCGTCAGCGCCTCGGCGACCGTTCGGGACTGGGCCATGGCCAGGGCGCTCCCCCGCGTTCCCAGCCGCACCGTCACCGCGGATCCCCCTCTCGCCGCGCGACGTCCACGGCCCGGGGTACATCTTCGTCGCCACCGGGCACCGACAGGTCGAACAACTCGCGCAGGGCGGCCGCGTACCCCTCGCCCTCCGCCGTCGTGGCCAGCTGGCGGACCCGGACCGTGGGTGAGTGCAGCAGGCGCCGCACGACGCGGTGCACCGCGTGCGCCACGTCGGCCCGTTGCTCGGGGGTGAGGTCGGGACGGCGCTGGACCAACCGGTGCAGCTCCGACTCGACGACCTCGTCGGCCCGCGCCCGCAGGGCGGCCACGGTCGGCCCGACCTCCGCGCCGCGCAGCCAGTTCAGGAACGCCTCGACCTCGGCCGACACGATCGCCTCGGCCGCGTCGCGGTCGGCGGCCGACGGCTCGTCCAGGCCCGCGGCGGCGATCCCATCCAGGTTGATGAGGGTGGCCCCGGTCAGCTCGGCCACGTCGGGCGCGATGTCCCGCGGCACGGCCAGGTCCAGCAGCGTCAGGTGCCGGCCCCGGAACCGGCTCGCGATGGCCTCGCGGACGGCCTCGACCGTGAGCACGACGCCGGGCGAAGCCGTCGCGCAGACCACGACGTCGACGATGGACAGCGCGGTGCCGAGGTCGAAGAAGTCGACCGGCGCGGCCCCGTGCAGCTGGGCCAACCGGTGCGCCCGCTCGGCCCCCCGATTCGCGATGAACAGCGGGTCGGCACCCGTTCGGGCCAGCGAGGCCAGGGCCAGACTGCCCATCGAGCCGGCGCCGATGACCAGGGCGGCCCGGCCGGCGACACCGTCGGGGACCAGCCCGAGCGCCGCGCTCACCACGCTCTGGCCGGCCCGGTCGATGTCGGTCTCGGCGTGCACGCGCTTGCCGACGCGCAGGGCCTGCTGCATGAGCTCGTGCAGGAGCCGGCCGGCCGAGTCGCGCTCGGCCGCGACCGCGTACGCCTCCCGGAGCTGTCCCAGGATCTGCGCCTCTCCGATCACCATCGAGTCGAGGCCGGCGGCGACGCGCAGGGCGTGCCGGGCCGCCTCGCCGTCGTAGTGGACGTACATGTGGGTCGCCAGGACGGCGACATCGAGCGCGGCGCGGCGGCCGAGCGTCTCGCCGATCTCGGCCAGTCCACCGTGGAATCCCGTGACGGCCGCGTACACCTCGACCCGGTTGCACGTGTTCAGCACCACCGCCTCGCGCACGTGCGGCTGGGCCACCAGTTCGGCCAGCAGGCCGGGCAGGTCGCCGCCGCCGACGGACAGCCGTTCCAGGATCTCCAGCGGGGCGCTGTGGTGCGAGACGCCGACGACGAGAAGCTTCATCGCGACACCCCTCCATTCGCCTCGGCCGCGGCGGAAGCCTTGCGGCGTTCGTGGAAGGACAGGATCTGCAGTTCCACGGCGAGATCCACCTTGCGCATGTCCACACCGTCCGGCACCGACAGCACGCACGGGGCGAAGTTGAGGATGCTGGTGATGCCCGCCGCGACCAGCCGGTCGGCCACGGCCTGGGCGGCGTGCGCGGGCGTGGTCAACACCGCGATATTGATGTGCTGGTCACGCGCGATCGCCTCCAGCTCGTCGAGGTGGCGCACCGTGAGGCCCCCCACCCGCTCACCCACCCGGGCCGGGTCGACGTCCAACAGGGCGGCGATCCGGAAACCCCGGGAGGCGAAGCCGCCGTAGCCGGCCAGGGCGTGTCCGAGATTGCCGATGCCGACCAGCGCCACCGCGCGCCGCGAGGTGAGCCCGAGCACCGACTCGATCTGGTTGACGAGCAGCCCGACCTCGTACCCGACGCCCCGCGTCCCGTACGAGCCCAGGTGGGACAGGTCCTTGCGGAGCTTGGCCGAGTTGACCCCGGCCGCCCCGGCCAGCGCCTCGCTGGAGACCGTGTCGCGGCCCTGCTCCGCGAGGTGGTGCAGGGCGCGCAGGTACTCCGGCAGACGCGCCACCGTGGCCTCCGGCAGATCCGGAAAATCCGGTATGGGAGAGCTGTCGGGTGATGTCACGGAGTCGTCTCCGCTGCTGTGCTGGCTCATTCTGCTCCGGCTCATCGGGCTCGTCGCGGTAACAGCGTAGGCGCTTGTGAAGCAGCGCACAAATCGCGATCTTGAGCGCATGACGAGCACATCCGGCGTGTGACAATCGACGACGGGCCGGCTTCGAGGTCGGGCTAGCCCCACCGCGAAGAGGCCGGCCGGCAGGATGGGGGCAGACCTCCCACCCGCCTACCGTCAGGGGACATGACGACCATCACCGATCCGGCCGCCACAGTCAAGAGCGGCGATTCACCCATCGCGCGTACTCTGCGGCAACTCGGCACGGACACGGCGTACGTGCTCGTGGGCTTCCCGCTGGGTGTCATCGCCTTCGTGATCATCATCACCGGCCTGTCGGTGGGCGGCGGCCTGCTCATCACCCTGCTCGGGCTGCCGGTGCTGGTCGCCACGCTCTTCGCCGCCCGCGGCCTGGCCGAGCTCGAACGCCTGAGGATGGCCCCGGTGCTACGCCGGCCGCGGGTCCCGGTCCGGTACCGCACGCCCGGCCCGGACGCGGGGCTGTGGCGGCGGCTGCTCACACCGTTGGCCGACGTACAGGCCTGGCTCGACGTGTTGCACGCCCTGGTCCGGTTCCCGCTCTCCGTGTTCGCCTTCTCCGTGGTGATCACGTGGTGGGCCGTGGCGCTGGCCGGGCTCACGTACGGGCTGTGGGACTGGGCGCTGCCCCACGATGCCGCCGCCAACGCGCAGGTCGGCATCGTGATCGACAACAACGGGCTGCCGGAGCTGCTGGGCTTCAAGGACACCCCACTCGTCCGGATCACGTTCTATACGATCATCGGCGTGATGGCCACGGCCGTGCTGCCGTACGTGGTGCGCGGTTGCGCGCTTCTCGAGGCCTGGGCGGGCCGCGCCCTGCTCACCGGCGTGGCCCAGTTGCGGGCCGAGATCAGTGCGGTGACGGCCCGGGCCGAGACGGCGCAGGCCCAGACCGCGGCGGCCGTGTCGGCCGAGGCGACCGCGCTGCGCCGGCTCGAGCGCGACATCCATGACGGCCCGCAGCAGCGCCTGGTCCGGCTGACCATGGATCTGGGCCGGGCCCGGACCCAGCTGGGCAATGATCCGGAGGCCGCCGGCCGCATCGTCGACGAGGCCGTGGTGCTGGCCCGCGAGACGCTCGACGAGCTGCGCAACCTCTCCCGGGGGATCGCGCCGCCGATCCTGGCCGACCGGGGTCTGGCCGCCGCCGTGGCCGCCCTGGCCGCCCGCAGCACCGTCCCGGTGGACGTGGACGTGCCGGAGATCGCCCGGCTCGACCCGGTCGTCGAGCAGACCGCGTACTTCACCATCGCCGAGGCGCTGACGAACCTGGCCAAACACAGCCGGGCCAACGAGTGCGTGATCACGATCCGGCGCGCCGCCGAAAGCCTCGAGGTGATCGTCCGCGACGACGGCGTCGGTGGCGCGCACATGGCCAAGGGGCACGGGCTGGCCGGGCTGGCCGACCGGTTGCGGGCCGTCGGCGGCGAGCTGCGGGTGAGCAGCCCGGCCGGCGGGCCGACCGAGGTCCGAGCGGAGTTGCCGTGGCGTCAGGGCCGCTGACCCCGGCCGCCCTCCGGGTGGTGATCGCCGACGATGCCGTCCTGCTCCGGGAGGGCCTGGTGCGGCTGCTGACCGAACACGGCCACGACGTGGTCGCGGTCGTCGGCGACGGGCCGTCCTTTGTCGACGCGGCCATCACCCACGCACCCGATGTGTCCATTGTCGACGTACGCATGCCACCGTCGCACACGGACGAGGGCCTGCGGGCGGCGGTGGCGGTCCGGCAGGCCCGGCCCGGCGCGCCGATGCTCGTCCTGTCGCAGTACGTCGAGGTCTCCTACGCCGACGACCTGCTGGCCGACCGGCGCGGCGCGGTCGGCTACCTGCTCAAGGACCGGGTGGCCGACGTGGCGGAGTTTCTCGGCGCGCTCGAGCGCGTGGCCTCCGGCGGCACCGTGCTCGACCCGGAGGTGGTGGCCCAGTTGTTCGTACAGCGCAAGGCGCACGACCGGATCGCCTCGCTGACCCCGAAGGAGCGCGAGGTGCTCGGCCTCATGGCCGAGGGGCGGTCCAACACCGCCATCGCGAAGGCGTTGGTGGTCAGCGAGGGCGCGGTGGAGAAGCACGTGCGCAACATCTTCACCAAGCTCGACCTGCCGCCGGACGACGCCGAGATCAACCGTCGCGTGCTGGCCGTGCTGGCGTTCCTGCGGAACTGACCGACCGGGCGGCGCGACCGTCAGGGGCGACCGGGGCACCCGTGGGCGGCCCGCCAGGAGGACACCGCGCGGACCGGCGAGGCGTGACCGCCCGCGCGCCAGGAGTCCAGATAGGAGTACGGCCAGACCACCCCGCGGCGCACCCACCAGTCGCCGGTGCGGGCGCACGGCGGTGACACGCCGAAGTGCAGATGGCAGGCGCTGGCCCGGCCGGTGTCGCCGACGGCGCCGACCGGCTGCCCGCGGCGCACCCGGACGCCGGTGTCGATTCCGGTCCGGACCGAGCGCAGGTGCGAGCCGTAGTAGCGCACGCCGTCGTCGCCCAGGATCGAGACGAACAGCCCGCCCCGCTCCGACCCGTCGTCGTCGTTCGCGTCGTACCGGTCTACGCGGCTGACCTCGAGCACAACACCGTCGGTGGCCGCCCGGACCGTCGTACCGCAGGGCGCGAAGATGTCCGTGGCCGGATAGTCGTGGTGAGTCCGGCCGTACGAGGTGCGACCGGCCACCGGGAAGACGTAGCGCGCGCCGCCGGATGGGCGCGTGGTCGGGGCCGGCGTGGTCGGGGCCGGCGTCCCGGGCGTGGCCGGTCCCGACGCCGGTGGCGTCGTGGTCGCGTATACCCTAGTCGTGGAACCGCTGATCGGCGGGCCCGCCTCCCGCGAGGTCACGCAGCCGGCGGCCAGGGTGACTAGCGCCACCCCGACGGCGATCGTCACGCGTCGATGGCCCACAGCACCGCCTCGAGCAGCGTCGCGGCCACGGGCAGTCCGGTCGCCCGTAGCCTCTTCTCGTCGGTGAACCCACCGGCATAGAGGACCGCCCGCGCCCCGACCAGGCTCGCGGCCTCCGCGTCGTCGACGGAGTCGCCGATCAGTACGCAGTCTTCGCCGGTCAGGCCCAACGCGTCCAGATGGGCCCGTAGGTGTGGACCCTTCGACCCCCCGCCGACCAGATCACGCAGCCCGTCGATCCGGACCAGGTGAGCGGCCAGACCGTGGCGGCCCACGCTGGGCACCAGTTCGTCGTGGAACCACATGGACAGCAGCGACTGGGTACCGGTCCAGGCCCGCACCGCGTCGAGGGCGTCGGCGGCCAGGCGGCAGTCCAGCAGGCCCATCCGGTACGCGTCGTGGAAGACCCGGTCGAGGCCGAGAAATTCGTCGTCGGCCAGCGGCCGGCCGAGCACGTGCGCGTAGTACGCCCAGACCGGGCGACGGAAGTCGCGCCGGTGCTCATCCGCGGTGACGCTGGGGCCACCGGCCGAGGCGAGCGACGCGTTGGTGGCGGTCACCACGAGGTCGAGATCGTCGAGCAGCGTGCCGTTCCAGTCCCACACCAGATGCCGCCCCACGCGCCGCCCTCCCTCATCGCCCAACCTTAGCCAGCGAGATCGCGCAGCAGCCGCTCCTCCTCGACCCGCCAGTAGCCGTGCTCCTCGCCGTCGAGCAGGATCACTGGTACCCGGTCCCAGTACTCGGCCTGCAGGTCGGGGTCGGAGTCGACGTCGACCTCGTGCCACGGTTCGCCGGCGGCGGCCGCGACCCGGGCCAACGCCTCCTTCGCGACGTCGCACAGGTGACAGTTCTCCCGCGTGATCAGCGTGAGCCGCGGCCGGGTCATCGCTGCCCCAGCGCGCCCTTGACCACCTTGCCGGTGGCCGTGTGCGGCAGCTCCGGCACGAACTCGATCACCGTCGGGCACTTGAACCGGGCGAGGTTGCGCGCGCAGTGCTCCCGAAGCTGCTCCTCCGAGACGGCCGCCTCGGCCGCGCGCACCACGTACGCCCGTACCGCCTGACCGGTGGTCGGGTCCGGCACGGGTACCACGGCCGCCTCCGCCACCCCCGGGTGAGCCGCCATGACCAGCTCGACCTCGTGCGGGTACACGTTGAAACCGCTGACGATGATCAGCTCGCCCAGACGGTCGACGAGGAAGAGGTCGCCGTCCACGTCGGCGTAGGCCACGTCCCCGGTGGGCCACCAGCCGTCGCTGTCCGGCCCGCCCTGGCCGTCCGGCCAGTACCCGCTGAACAGGTTCGGGCCCCGTACCACGATCTCGCCCGGGTCGGTCCCGGGCACCCCGCCGGCGTCGTCGTCGAAGTCGTAGTCGTAGTCGTCCTCGAAGACCACTCCGGCCGGCCCGATCCGGGCGATCTCGGCGCCGTCCACGGAGACGAGCCTGACTTCCACCTCGGGGATGGGCCGGCCGATCGAGCCCGCCTTGGGCACCGGGCTGGCCAGCGCCGTGGCCACCACCGGGGACGTCTCGGTGAGACCGTACCCCTCGAAGATCGGCTTGCTCGTGGCCTCCAGGAAGCGGCGGGCGGCCGCCAGGTCCAGCGGGGCGGCGCCGCTGACCGCGAGCCGGACGGAGGCGACCCGCTCGCCGAGATCCGGCACGGCGACCCACGCCGCGTACATCTGCGGGACGGCGGCCAGCACGCTGACCTGGTGCCGCGAGATCACGGCGAGTGTGGCCCGCGGGTCGAAGGAGTCCACCAGCACGCCGCAGGCCCCGTGCCAGGCGATCGCGCCCAGCCCCGAGTTGAGCCCGAACGCGTGGAACAGGGGCAGCGCGAGCAGCACGACGTCGCCGGGGCGCACGATGGGCGGCTCCACCGCCGCGAGCTGGCGGTGGTTGGCGATCAGGGCCCGGTGGGACAGCATGGCGCCCTTGGGCACGCCCGCGGTGCCGGACGTGTAGACCAGCACGGCCAGGTCCTCGCCGCCGGTCGCCCCCGACGCGGTGGCGCCGGCCGACGCGTCGGCCCCCGACAGCTCGGCGAACCGATGCGTGTCGTCCACCGTCTCGTCGCTGGTCAGGTACACGTGCCGCAGGGCCGGCAGCTCGGCCCGCACCGAGGCGACCCGCTGCGCCACCTCGGGGGTGGCGACGATCGCGCCGGCCCGCGAGTCGCCGAGTTGCTGGCGCAGTTCGCGTGGCGTGTAGCCCGGGTTGACCGGTACGGCCACCAGGCCGGCCCGGAGCGCACCGAAGAACGCGAACGCGAACTCCGGCACGTTGGGCAGCCCGATCGCCACCCGCGGCCCTGCCTCGCCGTCCTGGGGCAGTCCGAGCCCGGCCAGGCCCGCGGCGACGGCGTCGACCCGGGCGTCCAGTTCGGACCACGTGATCACCCGCTCCGCGGTGCCCGCATCGGCCGGCACGACGAGGGCCGGCGCGTCGGGTGAGGTCGACGCGGCCCGGCGCACCGCGTCCGCGAGGTTATGGATGTCCGACACGGAGCCTGAGTCTATTGGTCGCCCTCCGCCGGACGGCGTGTCCGTCGAGCCAACGTCATCGCGTGCCACAGTGCTTCCCGGCGCTCGGCCGACCCAGGGGCCGGCGTCACGCCCGAGGGGTCGCACTTCGTGTGCGGCCGCTGTGATGCCGAAGACCCTTACTTTCGCTCCGACTCCCCATACACGGAGACATGTCGCGCTTTATGCTCAACTGGTCGACTGATCCGTATTTTGGGTTTTTCGGGTCTACTCGAACCCCTCACGCCGAGGAGGCCGTAGTGCCGGACTTTGCCACGTCGATCCGCCTCTGGGGGCGGCGGTGAAGGACATGAACACGGCCGGGGACGTCGGGCTGCCCCCAGTCGCCGGCGATCCTCGAGACCCCCGTTCCGGTACGGCCGTTGACGGGGTCCGGCAGCCACCCCGCAACGAGCGGCATCGCCCGGGCCGCCCGGCACCGGCCACCAACCGGGCCGTCCCGCCGGTCCAGGGTGGGCACCACGCGGTCGGCGAGGTTCCGACCGACCGGCCGACCATCCCGCTGGCCCGCGGGGAGGCCACCGTCGACCTGGACTCGGTCACCGAGCCCCTCGTCGTACCCGCGCCCGCCGGTCACGCCCCGCCCGTGCCGCCCCGGCCCGGTCCACCGAGCCAGGGGCCCGGACCCACGCCGTGGCCCAGCCGCCCCGCGCCCGACGACGCGGCGGCCGAGGTCTGGGCCCTCGTGGAGCGGGCCCAGAAGGGTGACGCCGAGGCGTTCGGCCTCATCTACGACCGCTACATGGACACGGTGTTCCGCTTCATCTACTTCCGTGTGGGCAGCCGGCCGCTGGCCGAGGACCTCACGGCGGACACGTTCCTGCGGGCGCTCAAGCGCATCGGAAGCTTCACCTGGCAAGGCCGCGACCTCGGTGCGTGGCTGGTCACCATCGCCCGCAACCTGGTGGCCGACCACTTCAAGTCGGGCCGGTACCGGCTGGAGGTCACCACGGGCGACGTGCTCGACGCCGACAAGGCCGAGCGGGGCCCGGAGGGCAGTCCCGAGGCGGCGGTCGTCGACCACATCACGAACGTCGCGCTGCTGCGCGCGGTCAAGCAGCTCAACCCCGAGCAGCAGGAGTGCATCGTCCTGCGTTTCCTGCACGGCTTCTCGGTGGCCGAGACGGCCCAGGCGATGGGAAAGAACGAGGGAGCGATCAAGGCGCTGCAGTATCGCGCGGTGCGCGCGCTGCACCGGCTGCTCCCCGAAGGCTTCCAACCGTGACCCCCGTGACCGTTTGGCTGGCGCGCTCGTTAAACCACGGGGAGGTCGCGTCGTGAGTTCGTATCTGTTCGACCGCCGACGCGCCGAGCGGTTCGACCAGCTGCTCGACGAGGCCAGCGGACGCCGCCGGACGCACCGGCGCTGGAACATCGATGGTGAGCTATCGGGTCTGGTGACCCTGGCCACGCGTACGCGCGAGGTCCCCATCGCCCCCGCCCCGGACCCGGAGTTCCGCGTCGGCCTGCGGGCCATGCTCATGGCCAAGATCGAACGCGACGGCATCGGCACCCAGGCCGCCGAGCGCGCCGCCCACGCGGCGAACCGGGCCGCGCTGGCCGGCAAGACCCAGCCGATCCGGCAGGTCCAGGCCGGCGCCGGGCGGACCCGGGCGGCCGTGCTGATCGGCGTGACGGCCGGGGCGCTGGCTCTGTCCGGGGTCTCCGCGGCCAGCACCAAGGCGCTGCCCGGCGATCCGCTGTACCCGGTCAAGCTCTCGTCCGAGCGGGCCCAGCTCGCTCTGGCCGGTTCCGACCTCAGCCGGGGCAAGCTCCGGCTGGAATTCGCCCGGGTACGCCTCTCCGAGGCCCGACTGGTCGCCCCGGACCTGCTGTCCCAGGTGCTGGCTGACATGGACGACGAGACCCGGCGCGCCGTACCGTTGCTCACCACCGCGGCCGTGGAGCAGGGCGATCCGGCGGCGGTGGAGCTGATCCTGGCGTTCGTGGAGCGGCAGCGCGAGGGCCTCGAGGCGCTGCGGGCGCTCCTCGGCCGCGCCGGTACCGCCGCCACCGACGCCTCGGCGGACCTGCTGCGGGTGGTCGAGACGCGGGCCCGGCAACTTCGGGCGGCGCTCCGGTCGGAGTGTCCGATCGGCCTCAAGGCCGACGACCTGGGGCCAAGGCCCACCGACTGCTGACTTACCCTCCTAGGAGGCGGCCCGGCACGGGCGGACGAGCGGGCCGTGTGACATGGAGGCTGTTCGGTGCGAGTGTCGCGGCGCAGGACCGTTCAGGGCATGACCGCCGGCTACGCGGTGGCGGAGCTGGAGGACGCGCTGGTCCCGCCGTCCGACCCCGGCGCGGCCGGCTTCTTCGACGTCGACAACACGATGATGCGTGGCGCCTCCATCTACTACTTCGCCCGCGGTCTGGCCGCCCGCAAGTACTTCACCACGGGCGATCTCGTCCGCTTCGGCCTGCAGCAGCTGCGCTTCCGGGTGCTCGCCAACGAGCACGGCGGCGACATGACGCGGGCCAAGGAGACCGCCCTCGCCTTCGTGGCCGGCCGGCCGGCCGAGGACATCCGCCACCTCAGCGAGGAGATCTTCGACGAGTTCATGGCGTCCCGGATCTGGTCCGGCACCCACGCGCTGGCCCGGTTGCACCTCGACGCCGGTCAGCGCGTCTGGCTCGTCACCGCGGCGCCGGTCGACCTGGGCGCCGTCATCGCGCGGCGGCTCGGCCTGACCGGGGCCATCGGCACCGTGGCCGAGATCGAGGACGGCGTCTACACCGGCCGCCTGGTCGGCGACCTGATGCACGGCCCGGCCAAGGCCGCGGCCATCCTCGACCTCGCCGAACGGGAAGGCCTGGATCTGAGCCAGTGCTCGGCGTACAGCGATTCGGTCAACGACCTGCCGATGCTCGCCGCGGTCGGCCGGGCGGTCGCCGTCAACCCCGACTCCGCGCTCCGCCGGGTCGCCCGGGAACGCGGGTGGGAGATCCGCGACTTCCGCACCGGGCGCAAGGCGGCGAAGATCGCGGTGCCGGCGGCCGTGGGCGCGGGAGCCGTCGCGGGCGCGGTCGCCGCCACGATCGCGCTCAACCGCCGCGGCATCTTCCGGTCCGCGCACCGGTCCGGTGCCCGCCGCATCCGCCGCCTGATCTAGCTGCTTAGCCCGCCGGTTGTCCGAATCGCCCAAGATATCGCGCCCCCTCGGCGTGTCGGAGCCACGGGGCATACCCCTTGTTGTTGCATCCGCTCTGCACACCGATGCGCACCGGACCCGGTACGCCGGCGGGCCACCTTGGATCTAACCGGCGGGTCACATTGGATCTCAGCGGCGCGTGGGCGGGTGCCCGACACGCCCGGCGCGCATAGGTGCGCAGTGCGGATGCGGTAGACACACATACCCGGCCGACCCGGCGACACGCCAAGGAAGCCGACATGCCAGGGCGGGCCAGGCGACAAAGGCGGGGCTAGCTGAACGGATCGGGGCGCTTCTCGAGGAGCGTGTGAAGCGTCTGCTGGATCGTCTCGCGGACCTGATCGGCCAGGTTGAACACGACGATGGGATCGTCGGCGTCCTCGGCGCGGGACGCCGTGTCGATGGGCTCGCCGAACTGGATGATCCACTTGCTGGGCAGCGGAAGCAGACCCAGCGGCCCGAGCCAGGGGAACAGCGGGGTCACCGGCACGTACGGCAGCCCGAGCACGCGGGCCAGCGGGCGGATGGTGCCGACGATCGGGTAGATCTCCTCCGCACCGATGATGGAGACCGGGATGATCGGCGCGCCGATCCGCAGGGCCGCGGAGACGAAGCCGCCCCGCCCGAAGCGCTGGAGCTTGTAGCGGTCCCGGTACGGCTTGCCGACTCCCTTGAAGCCCTCCGGGAACACACCCACGTACTCGCCGCGCCGCATCAGGCGTTCGGCGTCCGGGTTGCAGGCGAGGGTGGTGCCGCCCTTGCGCGCCAGCTCCGAGAGCACCGGCACGCGGAAGACCAGGTCGGCGCCGAGCAGGCGAAGGTGCCTATGCCTCGGCGTCTCGTCATGTACGGCGATCGCCAGCATCAGCGAGTCAACCGGGATCGTGCCCGAATGGTTGGCCACGACCAGCGCTCCCCCGTCGCGGGGCAGGTTCTCCACGCCCAGGCACTCCACCCGGAAGTAGTGCCGGTACAGCAGGCGCAGCGGCGGATAGAGCAGGTTCTCGGTCAGGTCGGGGTCGAAACCGAACTCGTCGACGTCGTACTCGCCGGTGAGCCGGCGGCGCAGGAAGCTCAGGGCGTAGGCGACCCGCTCGTCCCATATGTCCGGTGTCGGGTCGGGCGGGGGTGCGGGTGTCCGGGCCGCCCTCGGCCTGGGCGGGGCCTTGCCGTTGGGAACGGCCGGCGGGGCCAGCGTCAGTCCGCCGGCGGTACGGGCGCGGCGCCCGCCGTTCAGCGAGGGCGATACCCCGTTGGCGGGCGTCGCGCGCGCCCTTCTCGGCCGATCAGTCATGGGCGGGCTCCGGTCTCGGCACACCGCGGCTCGCGGTCCGGACGGCACGGATGCCGTCGAGGATCATCGCCTCGGCCGCGGTGACGGCGGCCGGACGTAGCACGGCTCCCGCCCCCGCCCGGTGCAGCCCGCGGCCCGCCACCAGGTCGGCGAACGCCTCCTCGGTGCTGCGCGGGACGAACCCGAACTCGTCGATCAGGCGGCTGGTGTCCACCACGCGGCCGTGCACGAACAGGTCGAGCTGGTCGTAGTTGAACTCGCCGATGCCGGAGGCCTTCGCGAACGTCGCGAACGCCGCCATACCGGGCTCCAGGATGGGCACGGCCACCCGCCCGGCCCGCCGGATCGCCTGCGAGAGGGCGAGCACCCCGATGCCGGCGACGTTGAACGTGCCGTGGTGGTCCTCGACCACCGAGCGCACCAGAATCTCCAGCGCGTCGTCGACGTGGACGAACTGCAGGCGCGGGTCGCGGCCGAAGATGGTCGGCACCACGGGCAGCGCGAAGTACCGGGTGAGGGTGGTGTCGGCCCGCGGTCCCACGAACGGGGCCAGGCGCAGCACCGTCGTGGTGACGTCACGACGACGGCGGCTGAACCCGCGGACGTACCCCTCGATCTCGATGATGTCCTTGGCGAAGCCCCCGCGCGGCATCAGCGTCGGCGGGGTCGACTCGGTGAACACCGCGGGGTCGCGGAACGACGCGCCGTAGGCGGCGGTGGAGGACCGGACGACGAGCTTGCGCAGGCCGGGGTACGCCTGGCAGGCCGCCAGCAGCTGCATGGTGCCGATGATGTTGTAGTCCTTCATCGCGGCCCGCCCACCGCGACCGGAGGTGGACAGCACACCCAGGTGCGCGACCGCCTCCACCTCACCCTCGGTGACGGCACCGATGATGCCCCGCAGGTCGCTCGTGACGATGTCGACGCGATCGCCGAGGAGTTCGGCCAGCTCCCCGCCCGGCGGACGCGTGTCGACGCCGGTGACCCGATCCACCGCGGGGTGATCGGCCAGGCGCGCGGCCAGGTGCGCGCCGAGGTATCGGCTCACGCCGGTCACCAGCACGTTCACCTGCGGGCCGCCTTGCCTAGCGAGGGTGGTGGGAGGTGTCGGTCACTTGCCGAGACGTCGGCGCTGGACGCGGGTCTTGCGCAGCAGCTTGCGGTGCTTCTTCTTGGCCATGCGCTTGCGGCGCTTCTTGACCACGGAGCCCATACGGCGATCCCCTCAGGTGCGTGCGTTGTCCACCGGACGATGTTCGGAGGCTTGAATGTCGGACCCCGATCGCGCGGCACCGGCCATGCACGGCCGGCGGCGTACTCACCGTGGTCACCGCACAGCCTAACCCCGCGCCGGCGTCAACGCTCAACCGGGCGCCGCAGCGCGCGGAGTACGGCCGGTGGGTCATGCCCACCGGCCGTACCCACAACCGGCCCTCCGGGCCGTCAGGCGGATTCGGCGAAGGCACCTCGGAGGTACTCATGCACGGCGTGCTCCGGCACCCGGAACGACCGGCCCACCCGGACGGCCGTCAGCTCACCGGTGTGTACCAATCGATAGACGGTCATCTTCGACACGCGCATCAGCGAAGCCACCTCAGCGACCGTCAGGAACTTGACCTCTGCCAACCTGCCCGCGGCCTGCGGTGATCCAGCCATGGCTCACCTCAACCCCATTCAGACGCGTTGCTCCCCATTCGGGCGTCTCCGCGTGTTACTTGACAAAGGTACCGGTACGTGAGTGATCCGCGCCCAGCCTTTCGCGAAAATCCGGGCCGCGGGAACTCACTCGGCGCGCAGGGCGACGACGGGGTCGAGCCGGCCGGCACGGTGGGCCGGCACGACGCCGAAGATGATGCCGACCGCGGCGGACACCCCGAAGGCCAGCGCGACCGACCACCACGTGATGACCGCCGGCACCGGTGACAGCGCGGCCACCAGCAACGCCGAGCCGATGCCCAGGCCGATGCCGGCGATCCCGCCGATCGTGGTCAGCAGCACGGCCTCGATCAGGAACTGCACCGAGATGTCGCGCGGGCGCGCCCCGACGGCCTTGCGCAGACCGATCTCCCGCGTCCGCTCGCGCACCGAGACCAGCATGATGTTCGACACGCCGACGCCCCCGACGAGCAGCGAGATCCCGGCGATCGCGGCCAGCACGCCGGTGAGGATGCCGAGGATGTCGCCGAGCACACCGAGAATCTGCTCCTGGGTCACCGCGCTGAACTCGCTCTCCGGGTGCCGCTCGTTGAGTTCGGCGACGATGCGCCGGCCCAACTCGTCCAGCGAGTCGCGGTCCGGTGCCTTGACCGCCATGGCGTCCACACGGGACGTGTCGAACACGCGAAGCGCCGTCGTGATCGGGATGTGGACCTCATCGTCCCGGTCCACACCCAGGCTCTGACCCAACGGCGCGAACACGCCCACGACGCGGAACCGCACGCCGGCGATGGTCACCTGGGCACCCACCGGATCGCGCTCGCCGAACAGGGTGTCGGCCACGGCCGAGCCCAGCACCGCCACCCGCCGAGCGACGTCCACATCGGAGCGTGACAGGTACGCGCCGCGGGCGATGTCGCGCACGAAGACCCTCGGTGTCGTCTCCAGCACGCCGTTGACGCTGGTGAAACGGCTGCGCGTGCCGGCCCGTACCGTCTCGCCGGACGATGTCGCGACGGCGATCCGGTTGCGGTCGCCCACGATCCGGGTCACCGCCTCCACGTCGTCGAGGCGCAGGCGCGAGACGGTCGGCGCGGCGCCGAAGTCGACGCGGCCGGGCACGATCAGCAACAGGTTGGAGCCCAGCCCCTCGACCTGCTCCTCGACCTTCTGCTTGGCCCCGGTCCCGATCGCGACGAGGATCACCACCGCGCCGACGCCGATGATGACGCCCAGCATGGTCAGGCCGCTGCGCAGCCGGCTGGCCAGCAGCGCGTCGCGGGCCACCCGCCAGGCCTCGGCCAGCGTCACGGCCCCTCCGCCACGATGAGGCCGTCGCGCATCCTCACCTGGCGCCGGGCCCGGGCGGCCACGGCCGGGTCGTGGGTGACCACGGCCAGCGCCACGCCCCGCTCGGCGTTGAGCTCCTCGAGCAGGCTCAGCACGGCCTCACCGGACGCGCTGTCCAGATTGCCGGTGGGCTCGTCGGCCAGCAGCACGGACGGCTCGGTCACCAGCGCGCGGGCGATCGCTACGCGCTGCTGCTCGCCGCCGGAGAGCTGGCTGGGGCGGTGGTTGAGCCGATGGCCCAGGCCGACCCGCTCCAGCGCCTCGGTGGCCAGCCGGCGACGGGCCTTTCGCCGTACACCGCGGTAGATGAGGGGGAGGCCGACGTTGTCGCGCGCCGATGTGCGGGCCATCAGGTGGAAGCTCTGGAACACGAAGCCGATGACGTGGTTGCGCAACGTGGCCATGTCGGCCGGGGACAGCGACGACACGTCGCGGCCGCCGAGCAGCAGCCGGCCGGTCGTCGGCCGGTCCAGCCCGCCGAGCAGATGCATCAGGGTCGACTTGCCCGAACCCGACGGCCCCACGATGGCGAGGAAGTCACCGGGTTCGATGGTGAGCGAGACCCCGCGCAGGGCGGGCACGCTCACACCTTCCATCCGGTACTCCCGCGTGACGCCCTCCACCGCGACGGGAGCGGTCGCTGAGCTCTCCGTTCGCTCGCTCACGGCAGTTCCTGGCCCGGGGACACCTTGTCGGTACCGGCGACCACGACCCGGTCGCCCGGCAGCACCCCGGCGCGGATCTCGACGAGATCCTCGCCCTGCACGCCGAGGTCGACCTTCTGCCGCTGGGCCCGCCCGTCGCGCAGGACCCACACGGTGTTGCCGAGGTCGCTGGTGAAAACCGCGGACGCGGGTACGGACACCGCGCCCTCCGCGGTGCGCACGCGTAGATGGGCGACGGCGCTCATGCCCGGGCGCGGTGTGGGCGGCCGCTGGCCCTCGTCCGCTCCGGTGGTGAACGCCAGCCGGATCCGGTACGCCACACCACCGCGGGCCGACGGGGTCGGCAGGATGTCCACCGTCCGCACGGTGGCCCGGTACGGCACGCCGGGGGCGGCGTCGAGTTCGACGTCGGCGGCCACGCCCGGCGTGACCAGCAGCACATCGGTCTCGTCCACCTCGCCCTGCAGGCCGATCTCGGAGACGTCGACGATCGTCACCACCGCGTCGCCGGTGGACACGCGGTCACCCACGGCGAGCACGTCGTCCACCCCGACCACGCCGGCGCCGGTACCGGTCCCCGCACCGGCCGCGTCGGCCAACCCGGCACCGGGTCCGGCGCCGCCGACCGCACCGAGCAGCCCGGCCAGCGGATCGACGGACGCGCCGCCGGCCGGCCGGGCGTACTGCACGACGCCGGCGATCGGCGCCCGCAGGGTCAGCGCGTCCACGGTGGCCTTGGCCACGTCGTAGGCGGCCTTGGCCTGGGCCCGCTGCGCCGCCCCCAACGCCGCCACCGCCTGGGATATGCCGGCGATGCCCCGCTGCACCTGCCGCTGGATCTGCCGGGACGTGCGGGCCGCCGCCTCGTACTGCTTGGCCGCCGCGTCGACGTGGGCGAGCAGCGCGTCCCGGACCGCGGGGTCGGCGACCTGCTCGGCGGCGTCGCGGGCGGCCGCGAAGGCGTCCTTGGCCGCGGCGTCGAGGCCGCGCTGCACGCCCGAGAGGTCGACGGTGCCCACGGACGCGCCGACCCGGCTCGCCGCCCGCAGGGCCGCCCGCGCGTCGGCCAGGCGCCGGCGGGCCGTCGGCGAGTCCACGACCGCGACGACCGCGCCCCGGGCCACGTTCTGGCCCGGCTCCACCGCCAGGCGGGCCAGCCGGCCGTCGGCCGGTGCGGTGAGGGTGGCCACGGCCCGGGCCGTGACGGTGGCGGGCACGTCGACCACCTCGACGACCGTGGCCCGGCGTACGGCGTCGGTACCGATCCCCGCGTCGGAGGACTCGCAGGCGCTCACGGCCAGCGCGGGAGCGGCGAGGAGGACGGCGACCACGACGAGGGGGGCTCGGCGCACCCGGCGAGTGTATGCCCGGCCCCGGGGCGCGGGCCGGGGCCGGCGTCGCGGAAAGGGCCCCGGCTCCCACGCGCGAGCGGAGCGAGCGCAAAGAAGCTACCCCACGGTGCTGCGGATGAAGCGGGCGCAGTCGGCCCGGACCGAGGCCCAGGAGGCGCCCAGCGCGCCCCGGGCCGCCTTGTCGAAGCTCTCGTCGTCGTGCACCACGCGCCCGAAGAAGTCGAGCATCTTCTCCTGCCCGTGCCGGTCGGCGATGCGGCGGACGGCCAGGAACGCCACGCCGTACCGGGCCGCCGCCTGCTCCAACGACGATTTCTCGGTCGGCGGATCGACCGCCGGATCGCCGTTCCAGGCGCCCCGCACGAACGTCCGGGTCGGCTCGAGGGCGTCGAAGTTGCGCGCCGGCTTGCCGATCAGCGTCGCGTACTCGGCGATGCCCTCGATCAGCCACCAGGCGCTCCGCCCGGCACCGTCCCGCTTGCCGGCCAGCGTCGTGACGTGGGTCAGCTCGTGCGTGAGCAACGTCAGCATCTCCGACTGCTCGACCACCTGCGTGCGGACCACGACCTCGGTCACGGTGCCGCCGACCGGGACCGCCCACGCGGCCGCCCACTCCGGCTGATCGTGCCCGTACCAGGTGTTCCACTCCCCCGCCCCGGCCAGGAAGATCAGGTACCGGCTGGGCGGCGACTCCCACTTCGAGAGCTTGTCGGCCACGGCCGCGGCCCGGTCGGCGATCCGCACGGCCGCCTCGTTCAGGCGCGAGGCGTTGGCCTTGGTGGCGCCCATGACCACGCGCGACGTGGTACGGATGACGAGGTCGTCGGTCTCCCACGGGCGGGGTCCGTTGTGGTTGGAACCGGACTCCTTGAGCTTGGTCATCAGGATCCGGTCGCGCTTGAAGGCCCATTCGCTGTCGGCCACGAGCTGGACCGAACGGCACTCGGGGTCGCCGAAGCAGTACGAGACCTTGATGCTCGCCGTCCAGGACCGCGACGACCGGCTCCGCAGCGAGCCACCCACGATGGACTGGGCCCAGACGCCCGGACCCATCGCGCGCAGCATCGTGAAGCGGCGCTTCTGCTCGGCCATCAGCTTGGTGCTGCCCGGGTCGACCACCGCCAGGTAGCCGGCCTCGTCCGCGGCGAGCAGGGCATCGGCCTGGCTCTTGACCGCCTCCTCGACCGAGCGCTTGGCGTAGGTGTTCCACTCGGTCACCGGAGCGTTCTGCGCCGGCGGCGAGCCGGTGGGCGTCGCGCCCGGTCGCCAGGACGCGTTCTCCTCGAGCGCGCCGCTGTAGTCGGCATAGCCGTAGAGGCCCAGCCCGACCAGCACCAACAGCGCGAGGATCACGGACAGCGTGACCACCGCGTAGTGGCCCGCTCCCGCGGGCCGGCGGACCGGAGGCGGCGGCGCCGGCCAGGGCGCGTACGGCGGCGGGTAGGGCAGGTACTGGTACACCAGGGGCGGTGCCGAGGCCGGTGGCATGGCGGCCGGCGGCGCGGAGGCCGGCATCTGCCCCCACGGGAGCTGCGGCGGAATCACGCGCCCGGTGGGAAATTGCCCCACGTTCGGCTCGCGAGCATGGCCGAAGCCGACCCCGTCCGAGCCGGGCCAGCCCGCCGGATCGCCGCCGCTGGTCACGCGGGAACTCTACGCGAAAACCCGGCGGGTCGACGAGCAAGCGATCGAACCGCACGGGATTGTCGATTCCTTGTCAGACGCGCTACCCCTTCGACACCAGCGCGCGGGCGAAGAAGCCCACGTTGGCCGGACGTTCGGCCAGGCGCCGCATCAGGTAGCCGTACCACTCCGTGCCATACGGGACGTAAACCCGCACGGTGTACCCGAGTCCGACCAGCCGCCGCTGCTCGTCCGGGCGCACGCCGTACAGCATCTGGAACTCGAACTCATCGGGCGAGCGGTCGAACCACTTCGCCCGGTCGCCGCCGATCGCGACCAGCCGGGGATCGTGAGTCGCGACCATCGGGTACCCCTGGCCGGACATGAGGACGTTCAGGCACCGCACATACGACTTGTCGATATCGAGCTTGGACTGGTAGGCGACCGTCTCGGGCTCGGCGTAGGCGCCCTTGCAGAGCCGGATGCGCGAACCCGGCGTGGCCAGCTCCCGGCAGTCGCCCTCGGTCCGTCGCAGGTACGCCTGAAGGGCCACCCCGGCGGAGGGGAAGTCGGTCCGCAACCGGCCGAGGACCTCCAACGTCGAGTCGGTGGTGGCGTGGTCCTCCATGTCGAGCGTGACCATGGTACCGGCGCTGTCGGCGGCCGCGCAGATCGTGTTGGCGTGCTCGAGTGCCAGCTTCTCGTCGAAGCGCTGGCCGAGCGCCGACAGCTTCACGCTGACCTCGGCCCACGGCGCCAGGCCGGCCATCCGTAGGGCGCCCAGAACCCCGCAGTACTGCTCGACCACGGCCTCGGCCTGCGCCGGCGTGACCGTGTCCTCGCCGAGGTTGTCGAGCGTGACCCGCATGCCCTCATCGACGAGCTGGCGGGTCACGCGCAGCGCGTCGTCGATCCCCGTGCCCGCCACGAACCGGCTCACCACGTCCCGGCTCAGCGGTGCCGTCTCCACCAGCCGCGCCATCCGGGGTGACCGGGCCGCGGCGAGAATCAAGGAACGCAGCATTGCCTACCTTCCCTCGCCCGTCATGCCTCGAGACTAATCTGACCGCTCGGCTCGCTCTCGCTTCCCGGGTTGACTACCTTTGACCCGTGAACTTCGACGAGTACGCGCGAACCGCGGTCGATCTTGTAAATGCGCAGGTAGAGACCCTGGATGACCTTCGCGCCTTCTTCGGCCCGGAGAGCTGGCAGGCGCTGGAGGCCTCGGATCGGGACGTCGCGACGCTGCGGCGCGGGGCCCGCCGGCTGCGCGAGGTCTTCGAGCACGGTTCGGCCGGCCGGGACGCCGAGGCGGTCACCGCGCTCAACTCCCTGCTGGAGGCGCATCCGGTGCAGCCGCGCATATCCGGTCACGAAACCGACGAGTGGCACATGCACGTCACCGGCCGGGCCTCGTCGGTCGCCGCCGAGCACATGGCCGGCGCCGTGTGGGGCCTCGCGGTGTGGTTGTGCGAGTTCGGCAGCGCCCGCTTCGGCGTCTGCGCCGACGACCGCTGCGGCAACGTGTACCTGGACACGTCGTCCAACTGCTGCCGCCGCTTCTGCTCCGAACGCTGCGCGACTCGATCGCACGTCGCGGCCCACCGGGCCCGCAAGCGCGCGGCCGAAGCTCCCGACGCGGTGGCCGCATCGACCACGCCCGCACCGACCGCCACACCCACCGCCACGCCCACCGCCACGCCCACTTCGTCCGCTCCCTCTCCCGCCGATCATGAAGTTAACGTCATGATCGGCGCCTTCGGCTGACCTCAACCTCATGATCGTGGGGACCCTGGTCGACGCGGCGGAGACAGCCGACGCGTCGATCTAGCGAGCATCCACTATGGAGGGCGCGGCGAGGTGCTCGCGGGCGAACGCCAGCGACTCGGCCAGGTCGGCCTGACGGGTGGCCCGTGACGCGGCGCGCCGCGTGGCCACCTCCACCGCGACCGAGCCGGTGTACCCGCGCGCCGTCAGGGTCTTGAGCAGGCGACCGCACGGTTGGTTGCCCCGTCCGGGCACCAGATGCTCGTCGCGCCCCTCGCCCCGGCCGTCCCCCAGATGGACGTGGGCCAGGCCGTCGGCCATCGTGTCGGCCATCGCCAGGGCGTCGGACCGGGACGCCGCGCAGTGCGACAGATCCAGGGTGTACGCGTCGAACCCCGTCCGCGTCGGGTCCCAGTCCGGCAGGTACGGCACGAACTCCCGCCCGCGCACCCGCAAGGGGTACATGTTCTCGACCGCGAACGACAAATCCGGGTACTCGTGGGACAGCCGCCGCAGTCCGGCGCCGAAGCCGCGGGCGTAGTCGCGCTGCCAGGTGAACGGCGGGTGCACCACGACGACGGGGGCGCCGAGCTCGGCCGCCAGCGACGCCGACCGGCGCAGGCGCTGCCACGGGTCCGGGCTCCACACCCGCTGCGTGACGAGCAGGCACGGCGCGTGCACGGATCTCACCTGTACGCCGTAGTGCCCCGACAGCACGCGCAGCGCGGCAACGTCCTGGCTCACCGGGTCGGTCCACACCATGACCTCGAGCCCGTCGTAGCCCAGGGTGGCCGCCATCTCGAATGCCGCTGACGTCGGCTCGGGGAACACCGAGGACGTCGACAGCAGCACCGGGATGGGCGGGTCGGTCACATCGTCAGCCTAGCCGTCCGGCCCCAGCGGCCGGCGGTGCCCGGACCGAGAAGCGCTCGGGCGCCCGCTATTCCCGGTCGGTGTCACCGGCCCACGAGCCGCGTTGGTCGCCTCCGCCTCGCTCGTTCCTCGCTCGGTCGTCGGCTCCCAGAGCGTCCAGCCGCCGCAGGATCACCCCTTCGCGCAGCGCCCAGGGGCAGATCTCGACCTCCTCCACGCCCAGGCGGTCCATCACCGCCTCGGCCACGACGGCACCGGCGAGGAGCTGATGGGCCCGCGCGGCGCTGACCCCGTCCATCTCGCCCAGCGCGCCGGACGGTATGCGTTGGATGAAACCCAGCACCTGGTGCAATCCGTTGCGTGACAATGTCCGCCGCACGGACAGCCCGGTCTCGGATGGTGCCGCCCCGGCCAGGCGGGCCAGCGAGCGGAACGCCTTCGACGTCGCCGCGGCCCGGTCCCAGTCGGGGACCTTCACCTTGGCCAGCTGGCCGTCGACGTACTCGCGCAGCTCGTCCACCTCGGCCGTGGTCGGCGGGTCGCCCCGCAGCCGCTCGCGCGCCAACCGTCCGGCGCCCAGCGGCAGCGAGATGGCCACCCTCGGATACTCGTCGATACCGGCCGCGATCTCCAGCGAACCTCCGCCGATGTCCAGGACGAGCAGTCGTCCCGCCGACCAGCCGAACCACCGGCGCACCGCGAGGAACGTCAACCTCGCCTCGTCCTTCCCGTCCAGCACGCGCAGATCCACACCGGTCTCATCGCGGATGCGGGCCAGCACCTTGCCCGAGTTGCTGGCGTCGCGAACGGCCGATGTGGCGAACGCCAGCATCTCCTCCGCCTTGTGGTCACGGGCCGCCTTGCGGGCGGTGGCCACCGCCCGCACGAGATCCTCGGCGCATACATCCGAGATCTTCCCGTCGCGCCCGATCCGTTCGGCCAGGCGCAGCATGGACTTCTCCGAGAACGCCGGCCATGGATGGGCACCAGGGTGCGCGTCCACGACGAGAAGGTGGACGGTGTTGGATCCGACATCGAGAACGCCGAGTCGCATCTCCTAAGACTAGGGGCCGCGACGCGACTCTCCCCGGAACACCCGCGCGCGTAGGCTGTGCGGATGAGCAAGCGCCGAACACTGCGCCCCGACGAGGTGCCCGCCCGGGTGCGGGTCACCGTCGACGATCCGGCCGAGCCGCGCGAGGTGGGGCTCGACTTCCCCCGCGAGTGGATCGAGTATCCCGATCCCGCCAACGCCGAGCACATCATCCGCGCCGACCTGACCTGGTTGCTGTCGCGGTGGACGTGCATCTTCGGCCGCGGCTGCCACGGCATACTCGAGGGCCGCGCGGGCGACGGGTGCTGCTCACACGGCGCGTTCTTCACCGACTCCGACGACGAGAAGCGGGTGCGCGGCGCGGCCCGCCGGCTGGCGCCGGAACACTGGCAGCACTACCGGCGCGGCTTCAACAACTACACCGAGATGGACACAGTGGACGGCAAGTCCCCGGCCCGCCGTACGGCCACGCGCCCCGACGGTCCGTGCGTGTTCCTCAACGATCCCGACTTCGCCGGCGGAGGCGGATGCGCCCTGCACGCCCAGGCGTTGCGCGACGGGGTACATCCGCTCGAGTACAAGCCGGACGTGTGCTGGCAGCTGCCCGTGCGCCGCGAGCAGGAGTACGTCAACCGTCCGGACGGGTCGCAGATCCTCCTGACGGTGCTGTCGGAGTTCGACCGGCGCGGATGGGGCGAGGGCGGGCACGACCTGCACTGGTGGTGCACCTCCTCGCCCGAGGCCCACGTCGGCGGCGAGGCGATGTACCTCTCGTACGCCCCCGAACTGATCGCGCTGGTCGGCCAGAAGGCCTACGACGCGCTGGCCGAGCTCTGCGCCGCCCGGATCCGGTCCGGACTGATCGCGGTCCACCCGGCGACCACGGCGGCCGGTCAGGGCTCGAACTTGTAGCCCAACCCCCGCACCGTCAGGATGTAGCGCGGGCTCGACGGCTCCGGCTCGATCTTCGACCGGAGCCGCTTGACGTGCACGTCGAGGGTCTTGGTGTCGCCGACGTAGTCCGCGCCCCAGACGCGGTCGATGAGCTGGCCCCGGGTCAGCACGCGGCCGGCGTTGCGCAGGAGCAGCTCGAGCAGTTCGAACTCCTTCAGCGGCAACGCCACCGTGTCGCCGCTGACCGTCACCACGTGGCGCTCGACGTCCATCCGCACCGGGCCGGCGGCCAGGGTCGGAGTCGACTCCTCGGTCGGCTCGCCGGCGTTGCGCCGCAGCACGGCCCGGATGCGCGCGACCAGTTCCCGCGGCGAGAATGGCTTGGTCACGTAGTCGTCGGCACCGATCTCGAGGCCGACCACCTTGTCAATCTCGGTGTCCCGGGCGGTGACCATGATGATCGGCACACGGGACTTCTGTCGCAGCTGGCGGCAGACCTCGGTGCCTGACATTTCCGGCAGCATCAGATCGAGCAGCACGATGTCGGCGCCGTTGCGGTCGAACTCGCCCAACGCCGCCGTGCCCGTGGTGGCCACCGCCACCTCGAAGCCCTCCTTGCGCAGCATGTACGACAGCGCGTCGGAGAAGGACTCCTCGTCCTCAACCACGAGTACCCGTACGCTCATGCCTACCCTTCCTCGAGCTCGATCTCAACGCCCGGTGGCAGCGGCTCGGGGCTGTCGGGAGGGCGGGCCGGCAGGTGCAGCGTGAACCGCGACCCCTGGCCGACCGTGGACTCGACCTCCACCCGACCGCCGTGGTTGACGGCGATGTGCTTGACGATCGCGAGCCCGAGGCCGGTGCCGCCGGTGTGCCGCGAGCGGGCCTGGTCGGCCCGGTAGAAGCGCTCGAAGATGCGGTCGAGGTCATCCGGCGCGATGCCGATGCCCTGATCGGTCACCGTGATCTCCACCCTGTCCCGGGACCGGCGCGCCTCCAGTGTCACCTTGGTCTCCCCGGGGGAGTACGTGATGGCGTTCTCGACCAGGTTGGCCACGGCGGTGACGAGCTGGCCTTCGTCGCCGTACACGGTCAGGCGCCGCGAACCGGTGACATGCACAGCGATCTCCTTGGCCGAAGCCGCGGTGCGGGTGCGGTCGAGCACCTCGTGCACGATGCGGTCCACGGTCACCGGCACCGCGGGCGGCAGCGGCTCGGCACCCTGCAGCCGGGACAGCTCCAGCAACTCCTTCACCAGGCGGGCCAGGCGCTGCGACTCGTGGTGGATGCGCTCGGCGAAGCGGCTCGACGCCTCCGTGTCGTCGGCCGCCTCGAGCAGAGCCTCGGCGAGCAGCGCGAGCGCACCCACCGGTGTCTTGAGCTCGTGGCTGACGTTGGCGACGAAGTCCCTACGGACCCGGGCCAGGCGGTGCGCCTCGGTCACGTCGAACGCCTCGACCGCCACGTGGCCGGCCGGGTAGTCCGGGCCGGCCAGCGGAGTCACGCGAACCCGCACACCCAGCGCCTCGCCGGCGACCGGCCGCCCGGACCGGCCCCGGGGCAGGTCGAGCTCCACCTCGCGGTGCGTGCCACTGCGACGCACCTGCCCGGCGAGGGTGCGGACGACCGCATGCACTCCCCCGTCGCCAACCAAGCCAAGATCCGCCGCGGCCGGATTGGCGAGCACGGGCTGATCGTCCGGGTCGAGCACGACCACACCCACGCCGAGAGCGCGGAGCACGTCACCGGCGATCTGCGCCTGCGGCGGGCCCGGCCGACCCGTTCGCCACGGGCGGCCGACCGCCATAGCCCACTCCACGCCGCCGATGGTAGGCGCCGGGCCCTCGAATCGGCCCCTGCCGACCATCCGATACCAGCCCCGACGTCTGATGTTCACCGTTCGGCTCGCCCCCGTTCACCCGAGTTCACCTCCGGGGCAGGGACGTCCGCCTACCCTGACCGGCGTTGAGGACGAGGAGTAACCCATGCGCGAAGAGTTCCACGGGGAACTGGCCGAGCTGCGCGACCGGCTCGTGGCCATGGCCGACGAGGTCCGCGATGCCATGCGGCGCGCCACGACGGCGCTCCTGGAGGCCGACGCTCCGCTGGCCGATGGCGTGATCACCGGCGACGAGGCGGTCAACCAGCTCCACAAGGAGGTGGAGGAGCGGGTCTTCGCCCTCCTGGCCCGGCAGGCCCCCGTCGCGTCCGACCTGCGACTGGTCATCACCGCGCTCCACATCGCCTCCGACTTCGAACGCATGGGCGACCTGGCCAAGCATGTCGCCAAGACCGCGCTCCGCCGCCACCCCGTGCGCGCCGTGCCGGACGAGCTGGTAAGCGTCGTCCGGGACATGGCCGCCGTGGCCGACCGCCTCGCCAGCAAGATCGGCAGTGTCGTGGCCAACCCGAACGCGACCCGGGCGGCCGAACTCGAGACCGACGACGACGCGATGGACGAACTGCAGAGCGGGCTGTTCGTCGTCCTGCTCGGCGCGGCCTGGAAGCACGGCGTCGAGTCGGCGATCGACGGTGCCCTGCTGGGTCGCTTCTACGAGCGCTACGCCGACCATGCGGTCAACGCCGGCCACCACATGTACTTCCTGGTCACGGGCGACGCCCTGCCCACCTGATCCCGGGTCGACGCCCAGCCGCCCTCCGCGATCTTGGATGGTTTGTGGGGTTAGGACCCGACGAATCATCCAAGATCTTTCAGAAGAGCCGGGGCACTGTTAGCGTTGAATGGACAAGCCGACGCGAGCCTGCGAGCGGCGCGACGCAACAAGTAAATATCCGACAGGGGAGCGCACTGCGCTGAGAGTGCGGACGCCGAGTCCGCAGACCCTCGAACCTGATCTGGGTAATGCCAGCGCAGGGAGTTCGGTCATCTCAAGCCGCAGCGCCATGTCCGCATCATCCGGTCGTGGCGTGCGTCGTCTCCTGGTTCCGCTACGGACTGGGAGGTAATCCATGCAAGCACCTACGACACCGGGCCGACGCTGGCGAACGGTCGACATCGTGGTCGCCGCCATCGTGGCGGTCGCCTTCGGCGTGGTCTTCTTCGCCTGGAGCGCGCTCTGGAACGGACCGGCCGACGCGATCCCGTTGCCCGGCCGGGCGTTCATGTACGGCGTGTGGCTCCTGCCGGCCGTGGTCGGTGGACTGATCATCCGCAAGCCCGGGGCCGCCTTCTTCACGGAGACGCTGGCCGCCCTCGTCTCGGTGGCCCTCGGCACGGCCTGGGGTTGGACCCTGGTCATCCAGGGGCCGATCGAGGCGCTCGGCGGTGAGCTGGCGTTCGCGCTGCTCGGGTACCGGTCGTTCGGGATCCTCGCGGCCAGCCTGGCCGGCGCGCTGTCCGGGCTCGCCGCCGCGGTGTACGACATCGTCGTCTGGTACCCCGCACCCACCTACTCGACCTCGATGCGGATTCCGTACGTCATCATCGCCGCGGTCAGCTCGATCGTGATCGCCGGTCTCGGCGGGTACGCGCTGACGAGGGCGCTGGCCCAGACCGGCGTACTGGACCGGTTCCCCTCCGGGCGGCAACGGATGGCCGTGTAGCACGTGGACACCCACGTCAGGCTGGAGGGCTTCGGCTGGCGTCACGCCGGCCGGCGCGCCTGGGCCGTGCGGGGCGTGGATCTCGCGGTGACGCGCGGCGAGCGCGTGCTGGTGCTCGGCCCGTCGGGGGCCGGCAAGAGCACGTTGCTCGCCGCGCTGGCCGGCCTGCTCGCCGAGGACTCCGGTGAGCAGGAGGGCGTGGTGACCGTCGACGGGGTGGACGCCCGGGCGGCCCGCGAACGGGTCGGCATCGTCTTCCAGGACCCGCAGACCCAGCTCGTGATGTCGCGGGTCGGCGACGATGTCGCCTTTGGACTCGAGAACCGCGGCGTACCGCCCGGACAGATCTGGCCCGCCGTCGACGCGGCCCTCGAAGCGGTGGGCCTCAACCTCCCGCGCGACCGGTCGACCGCCGCGCTCTCCGGCGGCGAACAACAACGCCTCGCCCTGGCCGGGGCGATCGCCCTGCGGCCGTCCCTGCTCCTGCTGGACGAGCCGACGGCCAATCTCGACCCGGCCGGCGCGACCATGGTCCGCGACGCGGTGCGGCGGGTGCTGGCCGATCGCCGGACCACGCTGATCCTCGTCGAGCACCGGGTCGCCGACGTGCTGCACATGATCGACCGGGTGGTCGTCCTGCGATCCGGCGGCGCGGTGGTCGCCGACGGCTCGCCGGAATCCGTGTTCGCCGCGCACGGGGACGCGCTGGCCGAGGACGGGGTCTGGATACCGGGGCGACCGGTGCTGCCCCGGCGGGCCGGCACCCCGGCGGGCGAGGTGCTGCTGTGGGCCCGGGGTGTGGGCTACCGCCATCCCGAGCAACCCGAGCCCGCCCTGGATCCGACCGATGGCCGGGTACGGCGGGGCCGCGCGCTCGCCGTGCTCGGGCCCAACGGGTCGGGCAAGACGACGCTGGCGCTGCTGCTCGGTGGGCTCCTCGAGCCGACGACCGGCGCCGTCGTCGCCGCGCCCGCCCTGGCCGACGGCTCGCTGACCGCCCCGCCGCTGGCCCGGCGCGTCCGGCGCCGCCCGGGCGACCCGGCCATGGCACCGCACCGGTGGCCGGCCGCGGCGTTGACCCAACGCATCGGTTCGGTGTTCCAGAACCCGGAGCACCAGTTCCTGGCCAACCGGGTCGACGAGGAGTTGGCGCTCGGCCCGCGCCGGCTCGGCCGCCGGCCGGCCGAGATACGCTCCACTGTGGACGACCTGCTCGGTCGGCTGCGCCTGGACCGGTTGGCGGCCGCGAACCCGCACACGCTCTCCGGCGGTGAACGGCGCCGCCTCTCGGTCGCCACCGCGCTGGCCACGGCGCCGCCCGTGATCATCCTCGACGAGCCCACATTCGGCCAGGACCGGCGTACCTGGATCGAGCTGGTGGACCTGCTGGCCAAGCTGCGCGACGACGGTTGCGCCGTGGTCGCGGCGACCCACGACGCGGACTTCGTCGACACGCTGGCCGACGGCGTGCTGCGGCTGGGTGCGTGATGAGCCTCGCCGCGTCCACCGGCCTGGCCCGCCCGGACGCGCCGCTGGCCCGGCGCAACCCGGTGGCCAAGGTCGGCGCCGGCCTGCTGCTGTCGGGCTGTCTCATCGCGACGCTCGACCCGGTGGCCCCGGCGGTGGCGCTGGCCGTCGAGCTGGCCACGCTGCCACTGTTCGGCCTACGGCTCGGCGTGCTGGCCCGCCGCGCGGCCCCGCTGCTGCTGGCCGTGCTCGGCATCGTCGTCGCGCTCGTCCTCTTCAGCGGCGACCGGTCCGGGCGGGTGCTGGTCGACCTCGGCCCGATCGTCGTGACGACCGGCGTGCTGGCCGACGCGTTGGCCCTGTCGCTGCGTCTGGTCGCCATCTCACTGCCGGGTCTGATCATCTTCGCCACCATCGATCCGACCGACCTCGCCGATGCCCTCGTGCAGAACCTGCGGGCCCCGGCGCGGTTCGCCATCGGCGCGCTGGCGGCCTTCCGGCTCGTACCGCTCCTCGGCGCCGAATGGCGCATGCTCACGCTGGCCCGGCGGGCCCGCGGTGTGGACGCGGGTCACAACCCGGTGGCGGCGCTGCGGCTGTTCGCGTCGGCGATGTTCACCCTTCTGGTCGGCGCCATCCGCCGGGGCACCCGTCTCGCCATGGCGATGGACGCGCGGGGTTTCGACGCCGGTACGCCGCGCAGCATCGCCCGAGAGCAGCGGTTCGGTGCGGCCGACGTGATTCTGGTGGCCGCCGGCGGTCTCGTCGGCGCCGCCGCGCTCGCCATCAGCATCTGGCTCGGCACCTTCACCCCCCTCCTCGCCTGACGATCGCTCCGCCCGTCTCCGTCGATCATGAAGTTAAACGTCATGATCGGCCCGGTTCCGTGACGTTTGGTCCATGATCGAGCGGATCTTGAGGTCAGACGGGAGCGACAGGGTTCGGGATGGCGCCGCCGAAGCGCCGGTCGCGCTGGGCGTAGAGTTCGCAGGCGTACCACAGATGGCGCCGGTCGAAGTCGGGCCAGAGCGTGTCGAGGAATATCAGCTCGGCGTACGCGGACTGCCAGATCAGGTAGTTGGACGTGCGCTGCTCGCCCGACGGCCGCAGGAACAGGTCCACCTCGGGCACCTCGGGGTGGTAGAGGTAGCGCGCGAACACCTTCTCGCCGACCTTGTCCGGGTCGAGCCGGCCCGCGGCGACGTCGCGCGCGATGGCCGCCGCCGCGTCGGCGATCTCGGCCTGCCCGCCGTAGTTGACGCAGAACTGCAGGGTCAGTGTGGTGTTGTGGACCGACATCGCCTCGGCCGTCTCGAGTTCGCGTATCACGCTCTTCCACAGCCGGCCACGGCGGCCCGACCACACGACCCGCACGCCGAGGTCGACCAGTTGGTCCCGGCGGCGGCGGATCACGTCGCGGTTGAACCCCATCAGGAAGCGGATCTCCTCGGGTGAACGCCGCCAGTTCTCGGTCGAGAACGCGTACGCCGACAGGTAGGGCAGGCCGATCTCGATCGCTCCCTCGATGGCGTCGAAGAGCGAGTACTCGCCCTGCTCGTGTCCCTTGGTGCGCGGCAGTCCGCGTTCCTTGGCCCAGCGTCCGTTGCCGTCCATGACGATCGCCACGTGGCGCGGCAGGGCCTCGCGGGGCAGCGCGGGTGGCCGGGCTCCGGACGGGTGCGGCGTGGGCCGGCGGGCGGGAGTCACGGGGCCTCCGCCGCCGCGTCACCAAGGCGGACCTCGCCACCCCGGTCGACCAGCGGCAGCGAGCGCAGGCCGCGCTCCAGGTGCCATTGCAGGTGGGCGGCGACCAGCCCGGAGCACTCCCGCCGCAGCGGCGCCTCGGCCGCGTCCGCGACACGCCAGTTGCCCACCACGAGCGCGGCCATCAGCTCGAGGGTGGCGGGAGCGGGCCGGGTCGCGCCCGGCGGTCGGCAGTCCGGGCACACGGCGCCTCCGGCCGGTACGGAGAACGCCCCGTGCGGGCCGGGCGTACCGCAGACGGCGCACGCGGTCAGCGCCGGGGCCCACCCCGCGCCGGCCATCGCGCGCAGCAGGAAGGCGTCCAGCACCAGCGTGCTGGCGTGGTCGGCGGCCGACAGCGCGCGCAGGGCACCCAGAGTGAGCTGGAACAGGCGCAGGGACGGCTCGTGCTCGATCGGCGTCAGTCGTTCCGCGGTCTCCGCGACGGCGCTGGCGGCGGTGTACCGCGGATAGTCCCGGCCCAGTGACTTTCCGTACAGCTCGATGCTCTCCACCTGCCGGATCGTGTGCAGCGACCGGGCATGGCTGCCGAGGTCGCCCGCGATCTGCACGTCGATGTGCCCGAACGGTTCCAACCGGGCACCGAAGCGGGAGGTGGTCCGCCGTACGCCCTTGGCGGCGGCCCGGATCCGGCCGTGCCGCCGGGTGAGCATCGTGATGATCCGGTCGGACTCCCCCAGCTTCTGCACGCGCAGGATCAACGCGTCGTCGCGATAGAGCCTCGGGCGTACGGGCACCCGCCCATTCTTCTACGCCAACCACCGAACACGCGGGCACCTCCGCGTCGTTGCCACGAGGACGGTCACATCCGATGCTGATCGCGTGGCCCATTTCAGCAGGCTGTCCAGGATCGTCATCGACGCACCGCCGGCGAGTCACGACGCGGAGGTCGCGTTCTGGCGTGACGCGCTCGGCGTCGAGCTCAAGGGATACGAACGGTTCCCGCCGTACCACGGCGCCGAGTTGCCGGGCGGCTTCGGGCTGCTCACGCAGGCGCTCGGCGACGGGCCGCCCCGCGTACACCTCGACATCCACACCAGCGACCGCGCGGCCGAGGTGGCCCGGCTCGACCGGCTGGGAGCCACGCTGGTCGACGACGGCGAGCACTGGGCGATCATGCGCGACCCGGCCGGACTGGTGTTCTGCGTCGTCCCGGACGAGAAGCTGGACGCCACCAACGCGACCGAGTGGCGCGACTAGAAACCGAGACGCCGCAACAGCTTCGGGTCGCGCTGCCAGTCCTTGGCCACCCGCACGTGCAGGTCCAGATAGACCTTCGTACCCAGAAGTTCCTCGATCTGCAGTCGGGCGTTGCGGCCCACGTCGCGCAGTCGGGTGCCGCCGGCGCCGATGACGATGGCCTTCTGGCTGGGCCGCTCGACATAGACGTCGGCGTATATCTTGGTCAACCCGTCCTCGGGCACCATCTCCTCGACCACCACCGCGATGGAATGCGGCAGCTCATCCCGTACCCCCTCGAGCGCGGCCTCCCGGACCAGCTCCGCGACCAGCACCCGCTCCGGCTCGTCCGTGACCATGCCGTCCGGATACAGGCGGGGCGAGGGCGGAAGATGGCCGGACATCACGTCGGCCAGCGCGTCCAGGCCATCGCCGGTCAGGGCCGAGACGGGGACGATGTCAGCGAAGTCGCCGAGCCGGGCGACGGAGAGGAGCTGCTCGGCCACCCGACCCGGACCCACCAGGTCGGTCTTGGTGACGACCGCGACCACGACCGCCTTGAGACCGGCCACTTCGCTGGCGATGAAGCGGTCGCCGCGCCCGATGTCCTCGTCGGCCGGTATGCACAACCCGACCACGTCGACCTCGGTCCAGGTCTGGCGGACCAGGTCGTTGAGGCGCTCGCCGAGCAGCGTCTTCGGCTTGTGCAGGCCCGGCGTGTCGACGAGGACCAGCTGGGAGTCGACCCGGTGCAGCACGCCGCGCACGACGTGGCGGGTCGTCTGTGGACGTTTGCTGGTGATGGCTATCTTCGTGCCGACGATGGCGTTGACCAGGGTCGACTTGCCGGCGTTGGGGCGGCCCACGAAGCACGCGAACCCGGCCCGAAAGGCCTCGGTCACTCGACAACCCCATCCGGTGTGGCCACGTAGATGGGAGCCGACGCGGCCAGGTCGCGAACGGCGATCCGGCCGGCGTCGTCCACATCGGACGCAGAGGTGACCACCGCCGCCGCCTCGAGATTCGTCGCCCCCGCGGCCACCGCGTTGGCCACGGCCAGCTGCAGGGCCGACAGGGACAGCGAGGGCAGGCTCACCGAGGCCGCGGCGTACGTGCGTCCGTCGGTGTCCCGCACGGCCGCGCCCTCGGCGGCACCGATCCGGGCCCGCGCCGCCCGGGCCAAGGTGACCAGCTTCGCGTCCTCGGCGTCCAGATCAGGCATCGGCCGGCTGCCTCTCGTCCCGACCGTCGGCGGTCGCTCCATCGTGGACACGGAAGACGACCACCGTGTCGATGCGGTTGCGCCGGCCCGTCGTACCCTCGGCCTCCAGCACCAGGCCGTCGATGGTGGCCGTCGCGCCCGGGATGGGCACCCGACCCAGGGCCTGGGCCAGCAGGCCGGCCACCGTCTCCACCTCGGGGGCATCCAGCTCCACCCCGAACAGCTCGCCGAGGTCCTCGACGGGCAGCCGGGCCGTCACCCGGATCCGATCGTCGTCGAGCCGCTCGATCGGCGGACGCTCCACATCGTACTCATCAGTGATCTCTCCGACGATCTCCTCGAGGATGTCCTCGATCGTCACCAGGCCGGCCGTGCCGCCGTACTCGTCGACGACGATGGCCATGTGCGTGCGGGCGGCCTGCATCTCCCGGAGCAGGTCGTCGACCGGCTTTGACTCGGGCACGTACGTGGCCTGGCGCATGACGGTGCCGACGACGACGTCGGCCGCGCCCGCCTGGACGCGGCGGACGAGGTCCTTGAGGTACACCACCCCGAGCACGTCGTCGACGGTCTCACCGATCACCGGCAGCCGCGAGAATCCCGACCGCAGCGCGAGATTCAGCGCCTGGTTGGCCGACTTCGACACCTCGATCCAGACCATCTCCGTGCGCGGCACCATGACCTCGCGGGCGATCGTGTCGCCCAGCGCGAACACGGAGTGGATCATCTCGCGTTCGCCGTGCTCCACGACGCCGCGCCGCTCGGCCAGGTCGACCAGCTCGCGCAGCTCGAGCTGGGTGGCGAACGGGCCCTCCCGGAACCCCTTGCCCGGTGTGAAGGCGTTGCCGAGGCGGATCAGCAGCGTGGCCAGCGGACCGAGGGCCCGGCCGAGGCCGAGCACGATCGACGCGGCGGCGAGACCGACGGTGTACGCGTGCTGCCGGCCGATGGTTCGCGGGCCGACGCCGACGACCATGAAGCTGACCAACGTCATCGCTCCGGCGGTCACCAGGGCGGCGAGCCACGGTTGCTGGATCCGGCCGAAGGCGACGGCCGCCACCAGCGTGGTCGCGGTGAGCTCGCAGATCAGGCGCAGCAGCAGGAGCAGGTTCGTGTAGCGGGCCACGTCGGAGGCGATGGTCTGCAGCGCCCGCGCGCCGCGGACCTTCTCGCGGGCCAGCTCGGCCGCCCGGGCCGGCGAGATGCTGGAGACCGCCGAGTCGGACATGGCGAAGAAGCCGGCGAGAACGATGAGTCCCCCGGCGGTGACGAGGATCGAGGCAACGGGCACGGTCAGCCTCGGCGGCCGGCGCGCCATCCGTCGAGCAGCTTCGCCTGGAGGGCGAACATCTCCCGCTCTTCGTCGGGCTCCGCGTGGTCGTACCCCAGCAGGTGCAGCACGCCGTGCACGGTGAGCATGTCCAGCTCGTGGGCGATGTCGTGGTTGGCCTGGTCCGCCTGTCGCGCGGCTATCTCCGGGCAGAGCACGACATCGCCCAGCAGGGTCGGCTCCCCGCCGCCGAGCTCGTTGGGCCCGGGATCGATCGTGCCCTCCTCCATCGGGAAGGCGAGCACGTCGGTCGGGCCCTCGCCGCCCATCCAGCGGTGGTTCAGCTCGGCCATGTACGGCAGGTCGACCAGCAGGATGGAAAGCTCGGCCATCGGATTGACGCCCATCTCGTCGAGGGCGAACCGGGCGCAGGCCAGCACGGCGTCGGTGTCGACGACCGTACCGGACTCGTTGGCGATCTCGATGGACACCGCGCCTCCCGATCAGCGCCGGCGGGCCGCGCGGCCGGTGTGGCCACTGCGAGAGGACACGGCGCGCACCGTCTGCGCCTGCTCCGCGCGCTCCTGCTCGGCGTCCCAGCGGTCGTAGGCGTCGACGATGTCGCTCACCAGCCGATGTCTGACCACATCGGAGCTCGTCAGCAGAGCGAAGTGCACGTCCTCCACGCCGCCCAGGATCTCCCGCACCACGCGCAGTCCGCTCTTGGTCCCACCGGGCAGGTCCACCTGCGTGATGTCTCCGGTGACCACGATCTTCGAGCCGAACCCGAGCCGGGTGAGGAACATCTTCATCTGCTCGAGCGTGGTGTTCTGAGCCTCATCGAGAATGATGAAGGCATCGTTCAAGGTGCGGCCCCGCATGTAGGCCAGTGGCGCCACCTCGATCGTCCCGTTGGCGATCAGACGCGGGATCGAGTCGGGGTCGATCATGTCGTGCAGCGCGTCGTAGAGCGGGCGCAGGTACGGGTCGATCTTCTCGTACAGCGTGCCGGGCAGGAAGCCGAGCCGTTCGCCGGCCTCGACCGCCGGCCGGGTCAGGATGATCCGGTTGACCTGCTTCGCCTGGAGGGCCTGGACGGCCTTGGCCATGGCCAGGTACGTCTTGCCCGTGCCGGCCGGCCCGATCCCGAACACGATCGTGTGCTGGTCGATCGAGTCGACGTAGCGCTTCTGGCCCAGCGTCTTGGGCCGGATCGTGCGGCCCCGCCGGGACAGGATGTTGAGCGTGAGAACCTCGGCGGGCCGCTCGGCGGTGCCCTGCTCGAGCATGCCGACGGTACGCCGGACAGCGTCTGCGGTCAGTGTCTCGCCCTTCTCGATGAGCTCGATGAGTTCGGCGAAGATGCGCTCCGCCATCGCGTTGTCGGCGGGCGCTCCGGAGATGGTGATCTCGTTGCCACGGACGTGGACGTCGCTGGAGACCGAACGCTCGACGAGCCGGAGCACCTCGTCGTTGGAGCCGAGCAGGCTCACCATCATCTGCGGGTCCGCCACGATGATCTTCGACTGCGCCTGCGAGGCGGGTGCACCCTGGGGTGGGCTATCGGTCATAAGTCGGCCGCGGGGCCTGTGCCACCTGCTTCCGTGTCGAGCGGTTCCAGATCTGGTCAATGGTAGCCCGCCCCGCACCCGATTTCCTGCCCGCGCCTCGCGACGCCCCGTCCCCCAAGATCCGGCCGATCATGAAGTTAACGTCATGATCCACGCCCTCTGGTGACGTCAACCTCATGATCCCCGGGATCTTGACCAGCGGGACCCCCGGGGCCGGCGGCGGAGCGGCTATGGCTCGCCGGGGGCGACGCCGTCGAACGTCTCCTGGGTCCTGGTGAACCGGTACGTCGCCCAGTGCATCCGCCTCACCTCACCGGTCGACGGGTCGCGCTCCAGTCGCAGCCGTTCGCCGGCCTCCCGCCCCGAGACCGTCCGCAGGTCGCCGTCCCCGATCGGCTCGAAAACCGACGGCGGCCGGTCCGTCGCGTCGGCCGCCAGCCGCGCCCGCAGCGTCCCGTCCCGCCAGGTGAACACGAACTGGAAGCCCTCGCTCCACCACGGTCCGAGGGCGGAGCGGTACTCCTCCGGGGCGGCCTCGCCCGGTGTCCAGGCCTCCACGTCGGCCGGATCCTCGTCGACGGCGGCGTCGAGCAGGGTGTGGGCCAACTCGTTCGTCGCGACCGCCGTACCGGACGAGCCCAGGACGGCCACGCCGCAGGCCGGGGGAGTGCCGGCGCCGCCACACCGCCCGTACGCTCCGGCCAGGAAGCCGGGCATCGCCCCGTCGTGCCCGACGTGGGTAACGCGGTCTCCTCGCGGCTGCAGCATCAGCCCGAGCCCGAACCCGACGGCCCAGGCGTTCTCATCGGTGACCGTGAGCGGATACCGCATTTCGTCCACGGTGGACGGGCTCAGCACGGCGCCGCCGGCATCGACGGTCGCCGGGTCGGCCAGAAAGGCCGCCCACCTGGCCAGATCGGATGCGGTACCCCAGAGCTGGCCGGCCGGCGCCAGGGACGAGAAGTCCGTCGCGGGTTCCGGTCTTGCGTGATCGGAGTACGCGTCGACGAGGTAGCCGACCGCCGCCCGGTCATCGGGTTCGACCGCGATGCCGCCCAGGCCGAGGGGCCCCAGGATCCGGTCGGCCAGCACCTCGGCCCACGTCGCGCCGCGCAGCCGGGCCACCATCAGGCCGAGCAGCGTGAAGCCGAGGTTCGAATAGTGGTAGCGCCGCGCCGTCGGCAACACCCGCTCCACCCGTGCCAGATCCGCCACCAGTCGCCGCGCGTCAGGCATCTCGAGGGTGTCCCAGACATCGCCGAACGCCTCACGCTGCAACCCGGCCGTGTGCGACAACAGCCGGCGCACGGTCAGCTCCCCGTGGGCCGGGACGGGAAGATGCCGTCCGACGCCGTCGTCGAGGTCGAGCAGACCTTCGTCGCGGCACTGCATCACGAGTACGGCGGTGAACGTCTTCGTCACCGAACCCATGCGGAACAGCGTGTCGGCGTCCAGGGGCCGGTCGGTGCCGGACGCCCCGACGGCTAGCGTCCACAACGGACGGTCGGCCCGATGCAGCGCCACCGAGAGCGCCGGTATGCGCGCCTCCGCCTGCGCCCGCCGCGCCAACCGCTGCAGCCGGGCCAGTCCCGTCACCGCCATCGTGGGCCCCCAGTCAGCCGGGCGGCCAGGTCATCGGGCGGCCACCGAGCACGTGGCAGTGCACGTGGAACACCGTCTGCCCGGCACCTGGGCCGGTGTTGAACACCAGACGGTAGCCGGTCTCCGTCAAACCCTCGATTCGGGCCACCTCGCCGGCCGCGGTCAGCACGTCGGCCGCCAGCGCGGGCTCCGCCTCGGCCAGGGCGAGCGCGGTGGCGTGGTGGGCCCGGGGAATGACCACGACGTGCGTCGGCGCCTGCGGGTTGATGTCGCGGAACGCGAGCGTCGTCTCGGACTCGTGCACCAGGTCGGCCGGAATCTCCCCGGCAACGATCTTGCAGAACAAGCAGTCGGTTGTCACGGGGGCATCCTCTCGCCCGGCGGCCCGAACCAGGCAGGGGCCCCGCGTGCCAACAACTCCTTGCAAAGCTTTCTTTGCAAAGCTATGGTGGCACCATGACCCGGGACCAGGTACGGCTGAGGGCGGAAACGCTGCGGGGCATCGCGCACCCGCTCAGGGTCCGGCTGCTCGACCTGCTGCGTGAGGATGGACCGTCGACGGCCACCCGGCTGGCCGAGCGCACGGGCCAGTCCAGCGGCGCGACGAGCTACCACCTCCGGCAGCTGGCGGCGTACGGGTTCGTCGTCGAGGAGGCCCGCGGGCCGGGCCGGGAGCGGTGGTGGCGCGCGGCGCACCGGCGCACCACCCTCAGGTCGGACGAGGCCCGGGAGTCGCCGGTCGAGGCCGAGGCGTACCTGCGGGCGGTGGCGACCGAGTACGCCGACCGGGTCGACCGGTGGATCTCGGAGGCGGCCACGAGGCCCCGGGAGTGGGACGACGCGACGGCGCTGAACAGTCACCGGCTGCGCCTCACCGCCGCCGAGGCGGCCCGCCTGGTGAGCCAGGTCGAGGCCGTCATCGCCGGGTACCGGCGCGAGGATCCCAACGAGGAGGCGCCGCCGGGCACCGAACGCGTGGTCGTCCACTTCGAAGTGTTGCCATTCGTACGGGGTGAGTCCCGATGAGGCGGGTAGGATTCGTCGGCCTCGTCGCGGCCCAGGCGATCTCACTGTTCGGCACCCGGATGACCGCGGTCGCCATACCGTGGCTCGTCCTCGTGACGACGGGCAGCGCCACCCTCACCGGCATGGTCGGGTTCGCCGAGATGCTCCCGTACGTGCTCGTGTGCGCGGCCGGTGGCCCGCTCATCGACCGGCTGGGACCCCGCCGCGTGTCGATCAGCATGGACCTCGCCAGTGCCGTCGTGGTCGGAGCCATCCCGGTGCTGCACTCGTCCGGGCACCTGACCCTCGGCCCGCTCGTCGCGCTGGTCGTGGTGGCCGGCACGATGCGCGGGCTGGGCGACACGGCCAAGCGCGTGGTGTTCCCGACCGCGGTGGCGGCCGGTGGCATCAGCCTGACCCGCGCCACCTCCATCCAGGATGGACTGTCACGCCTGGCCAACATGCTCGGCGCCCCGGCGGCCGGACTCATGATCGCCGCGACCGACGCGCCGACCGTGCTGGTCGTCGACGCCGTGTCGTTCGCCGCGGCCGGCCTCCTGGTGTCGGCGCTGGTGGCCCGGGCGGCCTCCCCCCGGACGGATGCCGAGGACGGCGTACCCTACCTGCGCCAGCTGCGCGATGGCGTCGGCTACGTGCGGCGGGACCGCCTCGTGCTCGGTCTGCTCGTGATGGTGTTCGTCACCAACCTGCTCGACCAGGCGTACGGCTCGGTGTTCGTACCGGTGTGGGCCAAGGACGTGTTCGGCTCGCCGGTCGGGATCGGGTTGGTCGCCGCGGCCTTCGGGGCGGGCGCCGTGGTCGGCAACCTCGTCTACACGGCGGTCGGCTCGCGGCTGCCGCGCTGGGCACCATTCACCATCGGCTTCCTCATCGCCGGGACTCCGCGCTACGCCGTGCTGGCCGCCGACAGTCCCCTATGGATGGTCCTGGGCGTGTCGGCCGTCGGCGGGCTGGCTGTCGCGGCGGTCAACCCGATCCTGAGCGCCGTCCTCTACGAGCGCGTCCACGAGCGCATGCGGGCCAGGGTGCTCGGCCTGTCCACGGCGGTGGCCTGGGCCGGCATTCCGTTGGGCGGTCTGCTCGGCGGCCTGCTCACCGACGGGGTCGGCCTGCGCGGCGGCCTTCTCGTCGCCGGCGTCCTGTACCTGGCCGCGACGCTGCTGCCGCTGACCGGCCCCGTCTGGCGCGAGATGGACGCCGGCTCACCACCGTCCAAGGCGGACACTGAGGACGGCCAGCGCGGCCGCCCCCGCCGTCGAGGTGCGCAGGACGGTGGTCCCCAGACGCACCGCGACGGCCCCGGCCGAGACGAAGCCGGCGAGCTCGTCGGCCGTGATGCCACCCTCGGGGCCGACCACGACGACGATGTCCCCGGAGGAGGGAAGGTCCACAGCGGTCAGCGGCGTCGTGGCCTCCTCGTGCAGGACGAGGCCGAGGGCACCCGCGCCCATCCGTGAGGAGACGGCCGCCGTGGCATCCTGAGGCGCCACCGCCGGCAGCCAGGCCCGGCGCGCCTGCTTGGCCGCCTCCCGCACCGTGTCGACCCATCGCCGGTGCGACCGGTCACCACGCTCGCCGCGCCATTGGGCCACCGACCGGGCCGCCGCCCACGGCACGATCTCGTCGACGCCGACCTCGGTCATGACCTGCACGGCCAGTTCGCCCCGGTCGGCCTTCGCGATGCCCTGGACCACCACGAGACGCGGATCCGGCGCATCCTCGTACCACCTCTGCTCGATCGTCACGTCGAGCCGGTCCCGGCCGGCCGAGGTCACCACGGCCCGGGCCGTCGCGCCGCGGCCGTCGCCGAGCAGGAGCGTCTCGCCGGCCCGCAACCGCTGTACCGCCGCCGCGTGGTGGCCCTCCGGTCCGTCCACCGTGTACGTCGCCCCCGCGGGCAGTGCCTCGACGAGGAACAGCGGCGCGCTCACCCCGTCTTCCTACCAGCCGGCCGGTTCACGATCGCCCGCCCGCGCCGATGAGCCCGATAAGCCCAGCTCGATAAGCCCCGCGATCATGGACCTAGGGACGCCAAAACGCGCCGATCATGGACCTAAGTCCATGATCGGCGCCAAGGAAGGCCAAAGAAGGAGGGGCGGACGGGTCAGGCGTGGCCGTTGAAGGCGTCCCGCATGAAGGAGAGGAAGCCGCCCTGTTTGCGGGAGAGTTCGGCGACCTCCTCGCCGCGCTGGCGGGCGAAGTCGCGCAGGATGCGCTCCTCGTCGACGGACAGCTTCGTCGGCGTGCGGACGTCGAGGTGCACCTGAAGGTCGCCCCGGCCGGTGCCGCGCAGGTGGGGCACGCCCCGGCCGCGCAGCCGCAGCGACGCGCCGGGCTGCGTGCCTGGGCGTACGTCGACGGTCTCCTCGGAGTCCAGCGTCTTGATGGTCAGCCGGGTGCCGAGGGCGGCCGCGGTCATGGGTACGGTGACCCGGCAGTGCAGGTCGTCGCCCTTGCGCGAGAAGACGTCGTGCGGACGCTCGTGGATCTCCACGTAGAGGTCACCGGGTGGACCGCCGCCGGGACCGACCTCACCCTGCTGGGCGAGGCGGATGCGCATGCCGTCCTCGACGCCCGGCGGGATCTTGACGGTCAGGTTGCGGCGCGCGCGCATGCGGCCGTCGCCGCCGCACTTCTGGCACGGATGCGTGATGACCGAGCCGAAACCGTGGCAGGCCGGGCAGGGCCGGGCCGAGACGACCTGGCCGAGGAACGTCCGCTGGACGGTCTGCACCTCACCCCGCCCGCCACACGTGTCGCACGAGGTGGGATGGGTACCCGGGGCGGTGCCGGCGCCCGTGCAGGTGGTGCAGACGACGGCCGTGTCGACGCTGATCGGCGCCTCCACCCCGAACGCGGTCTCGTGCAGGTCCAGTTCCAGGCGCAGGATGGCGTCCCCGCCGGGGCGGGTGCGGGGGCGCGGCCCGCGGGCGGTCGAGGTGCCGAAGAACGCGTCCATGATGTCCTGGAACCCGACAAATGGACCGGCGCCGCCGCCCGGGCCGGCCGCGCCGGGGGCCAGCGGGTCGCCGCCGAGGTCGACGATCTCCCGCTTCTTCGGATCGGAGAGCACCTCGTACGCGCTGCTGATCTCCTTGAAGCGCTCCTGCGCGGCGGGATCGGGGTTGACGTCGGGATGGAACTGGCGCGCCAGCTGGCGATAGGCGCGCTTGATCTCGTCCGCTGAGGCCTCCCGGGGTACCCCGAGAATGCCGTAGTAGTCCTTGGCCACCTGTGTCCTAATACGTGGTCGTCCCAAAGGTCAGTTCTGCGCCAGCACCTCGCCGACGTAGCGTGCCACGGCACGCACGGTCGCGATAGTGGCTGGGTAGTCCATGCGCGTCGGTCCCAGCACGCCGAGCCCACCCACGACGGTAGCGCCCGGCCCATAACCGGTGGTCACGACGGATGTCGAACGCAGGTCCTCGATCTCGTTCTCGTCGCCTATGCGCACGTGGGTGATGCTGCCGTGGACCTGGCCGAACAGCTTGAGCAGGATCAGGTCCTCCTCGAGCGCCTCCAGTATCGGGCGGATGGTGCCGGAAAAGTCCAGGAGCCCGGCCCGGGCCAGGTTGGCCGTGCCGGCCAGCGCGATGCGCTCCTCGGCCCGCTCGACCAACGTCTCCAGGAGCACGGTGGTCAGGTTGGTCATCGCGCCGGTCAACTCGGGTCGCACCTGGTCGGGCAGGGACGCCACGATCGGCGCCGTCTCGACCAACTGGAGCCCGCCCAGGCGCTCGTTGAGCAGGCTGCGCAGCTCGCCCACCTCGTCGGGGTCGATGGGTCCGGGTAGTTCGAGGACCCGCTGCTCCACCCGACCGGTATCAGTGATCATCACCACCATGAGGCGGGTGGTGGAGACCGATACCAGCTCCAGGTGGCGCAGGCGGCTGCGGCTCAGGCTTGGGTACTGCACCATCGCGACCTGCCGGGTGAGCTGGGCCAGCAGCCGCACCGTGCGATGCACCACGTCGTCGAGGTCCACCGCGCCCAGGAGGAACCGTTCGATCGCCCGCCGCTCGGCCGGCGTGAGCGGCTTGATCCGCGACAGGCGGTCGACGAAGAGGCGGTACCCCTTGTCGGTCGGCACCCGCCCGGCGCTGGTGTGAGGTTGACGCAGGTACCCCTCCTCCTCCAGCACCGCCATGTCGTTGCGCACGGTGGCCGACGAGACGCCGAGCTTGTGTCGCTCCACCAGCGCCTTGCTGCCCACCGGTTCCTGGGTCGCCACGTAGTCCTCAACGATGGCACGCAGTACCTCGAGCTTGCGGTCGTCGAGGGTCATCGTTGGGCACTCTCCGTGACTGGCACTCGCATGGGGTGAGTGCCAGTCTACGTCCACCGACGGCGTCGAGGCGATGCCTGACCGTTGAGGGGCGCGTCATTGGCTTCTGGGGCTTTTGCCCAGCTCCGTGGGGCATTTTCTGTCGCGCGTACGGGTATCGGTGCTGGTGTTGGTGGATCAGCGGCCCTACCGTGTCGGGCATGAGTGAACCACCGCGACCACCGGCTGAGTCGTTCGGCGGCACACCGGAGGAACCAGACCCGGCGCCCCGGCCCGCTCCGCCGCCACCCGCGGGTCCACCTCCGCCTGTCCCGCAGGTACCCGTTACGCCCCCACCACCTACCGCAGGAGGTACGCCAATGGGCGCTCCGACGCCCGGCTACGCGAACAGCGACGAGAAGACCTGGGCGCTGATCGCCCACTTTGGAGGAATCGTCGTCGGCTTCATCGCCCCCCTGATCGCCCTACTGGCCAAGGGCAACGAATCCCCCACGGTCCGCACCCACTCAATCGAGGCACTGAACTTCCAGATCACGTGGGGCGTGGCGTTGATCATCGCCTCGATCCTGGCGGTGTGCTCGTTCGGTTTCCTGTTCTTCCTGCCGTTCATCCCCATCGTGATCATCGTTATCTTCAGCATCCTCGGTGGGCTCAAGGCCAACGAGGGCCAGGTGTACCAGTACCCGATGAGCGTCCGCCTGGTGAAGTAGCACACGACGGGGCGTCACCCCACGAGGGAGCGCACCAGGCCGTCGGCGAGGAGCCGGCCGCGGGTCGTGAGCACGGCGCGTCCCGTCCCGTACCCCTCGGTCGAGAGCAATCCGGCCGCCACCGCCTCGGCGGCGGCGGCCATGCCCTCCTCCGGAAGGAGCCGCAGGTCCAGCCCTTCCGCCAACCGCAGACCCAGCATGATCTGCTCGACCCGCCGCTGCTCGGCGTCGAGCACCTCCCGGCCGCGCGCGGGCGTGACGCCCTCGCCGAGACGCCGCGCGTATGTGGCCGGATGCCGCTCGTTCCACCAGCGCACCCCGCCGACGTGGCTGTGGGCGCCCGGCCCCAGACCCCACCAGTCGCCGCCGCGCCAGTAGAGCAGGTTGTGCCGGCACCGGGCCCGCGGTGAGGTGGCCCAGTTCGACACCTCGTACCAGGCGAAGCCCGCGTCCCCCAGGGCCGCGTCGGCGGCCAGGTACCGGTCGGCGGCCACGTCGTCATCGGGTGCCTCGACCTCGCCCCGCCGCACCCGCGCGGCCAGGCGGGTGCCGTCCTCAACGATGAGCGAGTACGCCGAGACGTGGTCGACGCCGGCGGCGATGGCTCGGCCCAGCGACTCCGCGAAGTCGTCGGTCGTCTCGCCCGGCGTGCCGTAGATCAGGTCCAGATTCACGTGCGCGAACCCGGCCTCCCGGGCCTCGATCGCGGCCGCGGCCGCACGGCCCGGGGTGTGCCGCCGGTCCAGCAGGGCCAGCACGTGCGGCGCGGCCGACTGCATGCCGAGCGAGATCCGGGTGAACCCGGCGGTCCGCAGCCGGGCCAGCGTGGAGGGGTCGACCGACTCGGGGTTGGCCTCGGTGGTGACCTCGGCCCCGGCGGCCAGGCCGAACGCCTTCCCGACGCCGTCGAGGATCCGGGCCAGCTCGTCCGGCGTCAGGAGCGTGGGGGTACCGCCGCCGAAGAACACCGTGTCGGCCGCCGGCGCGCCCCCGTCGAGGACCCGGCCGGCCAGCGCGATCTCGGCCAGCACGGCGTCGACGTAGCCGTCCCGGGGACCGCTGCCGCCCAGCTCCGCGGCCGTGTAGGTGTTGAAGTCGCAGTACCCGCACCGGCTGGCGCAGAACGGCACGTGCACGTACACGCCGAAGCCCCGCGAACCGAGCGACTCCAGCGCCCCGGGCGGCAGATCGCCGCCGGGCGGGACGGGTTCGCCGTCGGGGAGCGCGCCGGGCACGATCCCAGTCTCCCCCCGGTAGCGTTCCGGCATGGATCTGGTACGGGTGGACATCGCCGACGGCGTGGCCACGGTCACGCTCGACAGCCCTGGCAACCGCAACGCGCTCTCCGCCGCCCTCATCGATGCGCTCATCGCGGCGGTGGAGGCGGCGGGGACCGATGACCGGGTACGGGTCGTGGTGCTCAGCCACACCGGGCCGGCCTTCTGCTCCGGGGCCGACCTGCGGGAGACGGCGGCGGCCTTCGCCGCCGGAGACGTGCCGGCGGCCCGGATGGGCCTCGCTCTGGCCGCCATATGGGAATCGCCCAAGCCCGTGGTGGCCCGGGTCGGCGGGCCCGCCCGCGCCGGCGGCCTCGGCCTCATCGCGGCGGCCGACATCGCGGTGTGCGCCGCCGAGGCCACATTCGCGTTCTCCGAGGTCCGCCTGGGCGTGATCCCCGCGGTCATCTCGGCAACGGTGCTGCCGCGCCTGGCCCCGCGCGCGGCCAACGAACTCTTCCTCAGCGGCGAGACGTTCGACGGTGGGCGGGCGGCCGAGATCGGCCTTGTCACCGCCGCGGTGCCGGCCGCCGAGCTCGACGCCACGGTGGCCCGGTACGTGGCCGCCCTCCGGCGCGGCGCGCCGCGGGCGCTGGCCGAGGCCAAGGCGCTCTTGCACCGGCGCACGGCCCGGCCGCTGCGCGAGGAGATGGCGGAGCTCACCGAGCTCTCGGTCGGGTTCTTCACCTCGGAGGAGGGCCGGGAGGGAGTCCGGTCGTTCCTGGACAAGCGGGACCCGGCCTGGGTACGGCCGCCCGGCTCCGGGGACGGTGTGGCACCCTCCACGTAGGGTGGAGGGTCGAGGAGGTACCGTGCGCGGGTCACGTAGCGTAACGGTTGCCGCCGTGCTCGTGGTCCTGCTGTTAGCCGGCGTCGCCGTCGCCTTGATCGGATTCCGGCAGCACCTGCCGGCGCGGATCGGCCTGGCCTGTGAGGTGCGCACCGAGTCCGGCACGGTGCGCCTCAACCCCAGCCAGACGGCCAACGCCGCCACGATCGCCGCCGTGGGGATACGGCGCGAGCTGCCCGAGCGGGCCGTGGTGGTCGCGCTGGCGACCGCGCTGCAGGAGTCGAAGCTGGAGAACCTCACCGCCGGCGACCGGGACTCGATCGGCCTGTTCCAGCAACGACCGAGCCAGGGCTGGGGATCTCCGGAGGAGATCAGCGATCCGCGGTACGCCGCGGGCCGCTTCTACTCGGCGCTGATCCGCATCCGCGGTTGGGAGAAGATGCCCGTCACCGTCGCCGCGCAGAGGGTCCAGCGCAGCGCGTACCCCGAGGCGTACCAGAAATGGAGCGACGAGGCGACGGTACTGGCCGAAGCGCTCACCGGCCGCGCCCCGGGTGCCGTGGCCTGCTCCCGGGGCGGCGACCCCAGCGCGGTCGGCCCGGCCGCCGCGGCGGCCCTCGGATCGGGCCTGCGCCTGGACTGGGGGTCGGTCCGGACCGAGACCAGCTCCGACATCGTCGGCGTCGTCGTCGCCGCCCGCACGCCGACCGCGGGCTGGCAGCTGGCCCACTGGCTCGTCGCCCACTCCGACGCGAAGAACGTCGCCCGTGTCCGCTTCGCCGATCGCGAGTGGAACGCGGACACCGGTGTCTGGCGCGACAGTGCGAGCGGATCGGTGACCGAACGCGTCGTCGCCGAGGTATACCCCTGACGCGGGTCGGCCCGCGGCCGCCGCAGCGCGGTCAAGACTGACAGTGATCGCCGGTCTGCGGACGATCGGCGAGTCTGGCTGCACATCCGTCCGCGAAATCGCGGTCTTTCGACGCGATGTGCCTTCTCGCGGGCCCGCCCGCGAGGCCACGATCGCCAACGGGGCGGTCGTTCCTCGGGCCGCCACCTGTATCGCGTCGACGACCCGACCGGTCAGGTCGACGCCGACGACCATGGGCGGTACGACGTCGGTCGTACCGCCCACAGTGGTCAGTCGGGCCGGGCCCGTCAGCCGATCGCGGTGCCGTCGGTGGCTTCGGTCTCGGCGTCGCGACGGCGGCGCGCAAGGATCAGGGCGACACCGCCGCCGGTGAGGATGAGGCCGGCGGCGATCAGACCACCGAGCCCGGCACCGGTCACCGGTAGGTCACCGCCCTCGTCCGGCGTCGTCGTGGTCCCGGTCGTCGTGGTCTCGGTGCCCGTCGTCGTCGTGGTGGTCGTGGTGGTGGTCGTCGTCGTCGTGGTGGTCGTCGGCGGCTTCGTCGTGGCCGTCGTCGTGGTCGGGGTGCCGGGGCACGTGTGGCTGAGCTGGAAGTGCGCCGGTGCGTTGCCGGTGTAGGTCACGTCGGCCTCGCCGGACACGAGCGTCCACCCGGCCGGCGTAATGACCCACGCGTGCATGAACTTGCCGCCCGACTCGGTCAGGATGCCGGAGGCTCCGCTGACCGGCGGCCCGGGCACGGTCACCACCACCGTGCCGCTACCCGTGTTGAAGGTCAGGCGCAGCTCGACGAAGCTGGTGTCGTCGCCGCCCACCACGAAGTGCCAACCGTCCTGGTTGTCCTGAATGTTGGCGAACGGGGCGTCGCTGCAGTCCTGGTCCCCTGGCTTGAAGTCCGTGGCCTTCACGTTGGACTGAAGGAGCGGGATTTCTGTCGTCGCCAACGCACCGGCGGCGCCGGCGGAAAGCGGATTCGCCATGAGGGCAAGCGAGACAGTCGTCAGTACGAGGGCGCCGGCGGCGGCGGTGGACAGGACAGCGCGAGGGAGCCAACGGCTCGCCATGTGGTCCTCCGAGGGGTGGGGGGAACAGACGAGTGCGCAGACGGGACCTTGGCCCGCCTACGCGCTATCAGTTGTCATCAAACGAACGCGATTCCGGGGGAGGAGATCGCGTCTACATATGCCTACAGCGACGCCGTGGGCTTCCGCGTCACACATGGGTCGAGAAGTTGCCATCCGCGGGTACGGAGCCACGCACAGGCCCAGGTTTCCGGCAAGAGCCACCTACCGGACACCAAGGGCCTCGGCCGCCGATCCGGTACGCACGATTCTGTGCCATCTCAGGCGTATGCCCATCAGTGCCGTCACGGTCGACTGGACCACGACGAGATACATGAGTTGCCGGTAGACCACCTGCTGGAACGGAAGCGCCCACAGTGGTCGCAGGGGCTCGCGGTCCAGGCGTAACGCGTAGGCGGCGGTCAGCACCTGGATGGCGAGGAATCCCAGCCAGACCCCGGCGACCTGGGCCACGGGCAGGAATATCAGCCCGTACACCGCATACGCGTCCACGGCCGGTGCCGTCAACGGCAATAGGACCTGGAACAGCAGGAGATACAGCAGGCCCCGCCGGCCCAACTTGCCGGCCGGGCCGCGCTCCACAATGGAGCGTCGGTGTTTCCACATGGCCTGCAGCGTGCCGTAGCACCATCGGTAGCGCTGGCGCCACAGCTGCCGCAGCGTCGACGGCGCCTCCGTCCACGCCACCGCCGACTCCTGGTATACGACCCGCCACCCGGCGCGGATCACCGACATCGTGAGGTCGGTGTCCTCGGCCAGCGTCACCTCGGGTATGCCGCCGACATCGCGCAGGGCGTCCCGGCGGAACCCGCCTATGGCACCCGGCACGGTGGGCATGCACTCGCCGATCTCGAACATGCGGCGATCGAGGTTGAATCCCATCACGTACTCGAGGTGCTGCCACCGGCCCAGCAGGCGGCGACGGTTGACCACCCGGGTGTTGCCGCTCACCGCCCCGACGGTGGGATCCGCGAACGGCTGGACCAGGCGCCCGACCGCATCGGTCTCGAGCACGGTGTCCCCGTCGACGAGCACCAGCAACGCGCCGCGCGCATGGCGCAAACCGTTGTTGAGCGCGGCCGGCTTTCCCGCGTTCGGTTGCCGCACGACGCGTACGCCGGGAAGCCGCAACCGCCGCACGATCCCGGCGGTGTCGTCGGTCGAGCCGTCGTCCACGACGATGATCTCGACCCAGGGATAGTCGCTGTTGTGCAGCGCCCACACGGTCGCCGCGATGTTGGCCGCCTCGTTGTAGGCGGGCACGATCACGGAGACCGGGCCGAGGTAGCGCAGCCCGCGGCGGTCGCGGCGAGCCCGCCGCGCGTGGACGGTGGCCGTAACCAGTTGCAGCACCATGCGCAGCAGTGCCAGCGTCAGCGCGATGCCCAACAACAGGATCATCGCGCTGGACACCCACTGGCTCAGCGTCTGCACGAGACGCAACGCGTGACCCCGCAACCGCGTGGCGGTGTCGGCCGGTGGATTGGCCGCCGGCAGACCCAGGCCCTCCGAGACGGTGGTGAACTGGTAACCGCTGCCCTCGTCGAGAAGGGTCTTGACCGCGGCCACCGTCTGCGACCGGTCGCCGCCGCCGTCGTGCAGCATGACCACGGCGCCGGTGCCCAGTCGCGGCGTGGACGCGTTCACGATCGCCTCGACGCCGGGCCGGCGCCAGTCCTCGGTGTCGTGGTCGGCCAGCACGGCGAGGTACGTGCCGCGGGTCACCTCGGCCAGCGCCGTGAACTCGTCGGCCCGTACGGCGTCGGGCTCGGCGGAAAACGGCGGCCGCATCAGCGTCGCCCGGCGACCGGTGACGCCGGCGATCGCGTTCTGCGTGAGCGTCATCTCCAACCGCCGGCGCCACGACGGCACCGCCACGAGTTCGGCATGGGAGAACGTATGGGCGCCGATCTCGTGCCCCTCGGCGAGGATGCGGCGGGTCAGCTCGGGGTGTTCGTTGACCTTCGACCCGATCACGAAGAACGTGGCGCGCGCTTCGTGGCGGGCGAGAAGGTCGAGTATCTGTGGGGTCCACTTCGGATCGGGTCCGTCGTCGAAGGTGAGGGCGATGGTGTCGGCCGGCATGCCTCGCGTGGTGATCCGGCCGTCGGGGTCGACGCGTATCACCGGTCCGCCCTCCGCCACCTCCTTCGGCGCCGGCCCGGCGTCGTGGGGCACCGGACGCGGCCCGTCGCCCTCGCCGCCGACGTGGTGCACGTACCCGCTGAAGCACAGCTCGCCCAGGATGACCAGCACGCCGAGCAGCAGCAGCACCCAGTGCGCCCGCGGCTCGCGGTTGGCATGGCGCGCCACGGTTACCGGGTCTTGGTCGGTTTCGGCGGGCGGGGCGGAGTGTGTGTGGGATTACGGCCGTTGCCGGGGCGGGTGCCGGAGGGGGTGGCCGTCGTGGTGCTCGAGGCGGGCGGGGGCTCGGCCCCGGACCCCGGGTCGGCCGGACCCGCCGGCCGCGTTGTCGGGCCCGGCGTGGCGGCCGGCGCGACACCCGGGGCGTCGGCGTGCCGGTCCCGGTCCGGGAAGCCGGGCACCTCGCCGGACGCCGCTCCGGACAGGGCCACCACGAGCAGACCGAGCCCGGCCACGAGCGCCACGGCGAAGCTGGTCCCCATCAGAACGGCGAGGCGCCGACGCCGGCCGGAGCGGTCGAGAAAGACCTGGCGGACGCGGGGCGCTCGGCCCTCCCGCATGGTGTCATCCCTTCCTGCCCGGCGGGGCCGGGTCGGGTTACCTTGTCGGCCGACCCGGAGTCTGAGGCGGTCCCGTCGGGTGGTTCGGGTTTCCCGGCGCCTGGGTGGGCTTTCCCGGCGTGTCGCCCAGAAGCACGTCGCAGTAGTCGTCGACCTTGTCCCGCCCGCCGGCCGCGGTGATGAGCGCGCCGAAGGCCGGACTGTCCAGCGCCTTGCCGGGATCCTCGGCGACCTTGACCCGGTAGGCGCGGCACAGCGCATCGAGGGAGGGACTGGGGACCGCGGACGGTGACCCGTGGGTCGTGGCCGGTGCCCCCCCGGTGGAGCCGTTGACGGTATTGCCGGTGTCGTGGGGTCGGCCGGACGTGAGGTCGGGCGCGGCGGTCGACGGATCCACGCCGAACGGGCTGGGGATGACCCCGGTGCTGGCGGCCAGCGCCACACCGGCGGTCACGAGAGCGACCGCGACGGCCGCCACCTTGATGCCCGCCAGCCTCGCCCACGACGACTTCGCCGTCGACCGCCGCCGATGATGCCCTCCGGGCGCCGCGAGAGTCGCGTACCGGAAGGCGACCACGGCAGCCATCTCGCCGGTCAGCTCGTGCGGGCGGGGCGGAGCCGAGGCGGCCGCGAGCAGGTCGGAAAGGTCGCCGAGGCCGACGTCCTGCCCCGCGAGCAGGCGCTCGGCGGCGGCGGCGTCAAACCGGCGATCCTTCCCATCTGCACTCATCTCACGTCCTTCAGCGTCCATGCCGTGGCCGGCGTTACCGTCGGGGGTCATCATCGAACTCCGCCGATGTCGAGGTGCTCCGCTGGGCGAGCCGTTCGGCCAGACGACGTAGCCCGCGGTGGGTGGCGGTCCGCACGGCGCCCGGTCGCTTGCCGAGCACCCGGCCTACCGTGGCCACGTCCAGCCCCATCACCACCCGCAGCAGCACGGCCTCGGCCTGGTCGCGCGGCAGGGTGGCGATGAGCGCGATGGCCGCGTCGGTCGACACGACCTCCATCGCCCGCGCCGCGGTGTCCTCGCCGCTGGGCATGTCGGTGAGGTCATCGGTCGTCGCGGCGGCCACCGGCCGGCGGCGCAGCTGACGCAGGTGATCCAGCGCACGGTGCCGGGCGATGGTGGCCGCCCAGCCCCGAAAACCATCGGCGTCGCCCTGGAACGAGCCAAGATCCCGGGCGATCTGCGACCACGCCTCGGACGCCACGTCCTCGGCGTCGTCGCCCACCAGGCCCCGCAGGTAGCGCAGGAGGCCCGGCTGCACGGTCCGGTAGATCAGACGGAACGACTCCTCGTCGCCCTTCTGCGCCTGCCACACGGCGATCGACAGATCAGTGGGTTCGGCGCTGCCCGGCCGCATCGGCCCACCTCGTTCTGACGCCCGCCCGTCCATCGCCGCAATCATGCGCGACCGGACGGCACCAGGTGAAATCGGCCTTCCGGTCCATCACAGAACCGTACGGCTCGACCGTTCGGTCCTTTACGGCCGCCACGGGTACGGCAAGAGTCGAGGGCGGTTGCACGAAACGAGCATGAGCGCGAATGTCTGACACTACAGACAGAGTTTACGGAGGGTAGGCGCCCGATGGCGGGAACGGGGCGGGACCGCTCGATCGTCGCCTCGGATCGAGCGGCGGTCCGGGGCGTCCCCGCGCATAGCCGACCTCGGACGTGGCGCTCGATCCGTGTACGGATCATGCTGCCGGTGCTCGTCGCCATCGCCGGCGTGCTCGTGCTCGGCGCCATGCACATCTCGGGCGCCCTGGCCGAGGCACGCCAGGCCGACCGGGCCACGAGCCTGGCCCGGGTGATGGGCGCGACCGCGAGCCTGACGCACGAGGTGGCGCTGGAGTTCGTCGCCGGCGAACACGCGGGGCGGCAACCGGTGTCGCGGACACGCGAGGAGCAGGTGGAGGCGGACCGCCTGTGGGCCGCACAGCGGGCCCGGACCGACGACGCGGTGCTGGAGTTCGCGCGGGTCGGCCGCGGCCTGCGCGAGGCGGCCCCGGACCTGGTACCGCTGGCCGACGCCGCCGATCGCTCCCTGGCCGCCCGGAGCCTGGCCCGCGCGATCGCCGAGCAGAGCCCCGACGGCACGGCCGAGGTGTTCGCCTACTACGGCGACATGCTCTCGTCCCTCCTGGTGCTGGCCGACGCGCTGCCGGCTCAGATGAGCGACAAGCGGTTGATCGAGCTGTCCCGGTCCGTCGCGATCACCGCCGAGCTGGACCGGCTGGCCGCGCTCCAACTCGACGTCGTCGCCCGTGGACTGGCGTACGGTGTGCTCACGCAGCGCGACATGCTCACGCTGGCCCGCTGGGTCGGTGCCGAGGACAACCAGGTCAGCGCGCTGAGCAACCTGGAACCGGCCGTGAGCATCTACGGCGTGATCACGATCCAGACGTATACCGACGTCGCCACCACCATCCGCCGCGCCGTGCTCGACAGCCAGGGGCAGCCCGGCAGCCTCCTGGTCGACGTGTCCCGGTGGACCGAGGCCCAGTCGCAACGGCTGGCGGCCCTGCGCGACATGGCGCAGCGGCTCGCCGGCGAACTGGATCAGCGGGCGGTGGCGCTGGGAACCGAGGCGCGCAACCGGACGGCGGTCACCGGCGCGCTGGCGGCGGCCACGATCGTCGCCACCCTGGTCGGCGCCTCGCTGCTCGCGATCAGGATCAGCCGCCGGCTGCGGCGCACGCGGCACGCCGCGCTGGTGGCGGCCCGGGTGGAGCTGCCCAACGCGATCTCCAACGTGATCGCGGCCCAGGACGCCGAGGTGATCAGGGGCGCGCTGTCCGAGTCGTCCGCCCGGATCGACGGGATGCTCCCGGTCGGCCCGGACGAGATCGGCGAGCTGGCCACGGCGTTCGGCGCCGTACACCGTCAGGCGTTGCGCCTCGCGGCCGACCAGGCATTGCTGCGCATGGAAGTCCAGGCGATGTTCGTCGCCCTGTCCCGCCGCGGCCAGACCCTGATCCAACGCCAGATCCACCTGATCGACGAGTTCGGCCGCCACGAGGCCGACCCCGACGCCCTCTCGCGCCTGTTCGCCCTGGACCACCTGGCCGCGCGGATGCGCCGCAACGAGGAGAACCTGCTGGTTCTGGCCGGTGGTGAGCCGGGACGCTGGATCACGCGGCCCGTCGCGATCATCGACCTGCTCCGCGCCGCGGCCCAGGAAATCGAGGAGTACCAACGGATCCAGGTCGTCGATTCCCCGGCCGTGGCCACCACCGCGTACGTCGCGGGCGACGTGATCCACCTGCTGGCCGAGCTGTTCGAGAACGCCACCAGCTTCTCGCCGCCGCAGAGCCGGGTACGCGTTTCTGCGTTCCGGCGGCCGGGGGAAGGTTTGCTGATCACGGTGAGCGACGCCGGCATCGGCATGCCCGCGGCGAAGGCGAACGAGGCGAACGAACGGCTGGCCCGCCCGTCCGCGCTGACCAGCACCCTGGTCGGCACGATGGGACTCCTGGTCGTTGCCCGCCTGGCCCAGCGGCACGGCATCCGGGTGCACCTGGAGAGCGTCCCGGCCGGCGGAACCACGGCGACCGTGCTGCTACCCGATCGGGCCGTCGTCCCGATCACCTCGTACGACCAGCTTCAACCCTCGCGGCGCCTGCCGCCGGACGCGGCCGCGTTGCCGGTGCCGGCGCCCGCGGTCACGGCAATATCGCCGAACCCGCCCGCTTCGATCGGACCGGCGCGGCCCGCCTCGCCGCCGGTCATACCCGGCCCCCGCCCGGCCCCCGCCCGGGCCGAGCTGGCGCAGCCGGTCGCGGGCCGGCCGCCGCGGGCGGCCGAACCGCGGCTCACCGACGCCGGCCTGCCGCGTCGCTCGCCCGATCCGGCACCGCCGCCGGTCGACACCTCGGGACTTCCTCGGGGCACGCCGGACCCGGAGACTGTTCGTGCGCGCCTGTCCAGCCTCGCCAGTGGCATCGCGGCCGGCATGGCTGGGTCGGCGGCGTCTGACGCCGCGCCACGACCCCGCCACGCCACCGAAAACCGCGAAGCCTCGCCGCCCACCGCCCCGTCCCAGTGATCCCGAGGAAACTCATGACCAACCCGAACGACGCCGGATCCGCCTACGGTGATCTCGGCTGGCTGCTCACCTCGTTCGCCCGGCGCGTGCCCACCATCGTGTGCGCCCTCGCGGTATCGGTGGACGGGCTGGCCATCGCCGCCTCCGACCAGCTGCCGACCGACCAGGCCGATCAGCTCGCGGCCATCACGAGCGGCCTGGCCAGCCTCACCACCGGCGCGGCGAAGGTAATGTCCACCGGGCACGTACGCCAGACCGTGGTGGACATGGATGGCGGAGTCCTGCTCATCATGGCGGTCGCGGACCGGGCGTTCCTCGCGGTGCTCGCCCAACCGGGGGCGGATCTCGGGCAGGTCGGGTACGAGAGCGCGGTCCTCGCCCAACGCGTCAACACCGCGCTCGAGCCCGCCGTCCGCAACGCCTAGCCCTCGAGACCAGACAGGGAGAGGCACCCTCCACAAGGGAGGGTGCCTCTTCTACAGGTTCGTTAAGCGGCGCTTACTGGATACTGCGCCGTCGGCCACCCATGCCGGCGACGAGAGCCACACCGATCGCCGCGAGAGCGATCTGCAGCAGCAGCTCCAACCAGTCGACCCCGCCGGTCTCCTTGAAGCCGAGCGCGCCGGCGATAACCGTGCCGAGCAGGGCGGCGCCGATGCCGACGACGATGGTCAGCCAGATCGGTATGTTCTGGCGGCCGGGTACGACCAGCCGACCTAGTGCACCGATAATGGCGCCGATGATGATGGCGGTGATGATGCCTGTGGCGGTCATGTGATTACCTCCGGGGTTTGGCGTGTACGCCGATGTAGTTCCCCGAGGGCTAGAGACCCAAACGGCCCGCCGTCACCCGTCCCTTATGTCCCGTTTGTCAGCGTTTCCCGCCGGTACCCTTCTCGGAGTCATCCGATGTAGACAAAGCGGCGATGAAGGCTTCCTGCGGCACCTCGACGCGACCGACCATCTTCATGCGGCGCTTGCCTTCCTTCTGCTTCTCCAACAGTTTGCGCTTGCGCGTGATGTCACCGCCGTAGCACTTGGCCAGCACGTCCTTGCGCATGGCGCGAATGGTCTCCCGAGCGATGACCCGCGATCCGATGGCTGCCTGGATGGGCACCTCGAACTGCTGTCGCGGGATCAGCGCGCGCAGCTTGGCCGTGATGCCGACCCCGTAGGTGTACGCCTTGTCCTTGTGGACGATGGCCGAGAACGCGTCGACGGGATCCCCGTGCAGGAGGATGTCCACCTTGACCAGCTCGGCGAGTTGTTCGCCGCTGGGCTCGTAGTCCAGCGAGGCGTAGCCCTTCGTCCGGCTCTTCAACTGGTCGAAGAAGTCATAGATGATCTCCGCCAGGGGCAGGGTGTAGCGCAGCTCGACACGCTCGGTGGAGAGGTAGTCCATCCCGAGCATCGTTCCGCGGCGACCCTGGCACAGCTCCATCACCGCGCCCACGTAGTCCTGCGGTGTCAACACGGTGGCCCGTACGACGGGCTCATAGACCTCGGCCACCTTGCCGGTCGGAAACTCGCTGGGGTTGGTGACGATGTGCTCGTCGCCCTCCTCCAGGATCACCCGGTACACCACGTTCGGTGCGGTGGAGATGAGTTCCAGATTGAACTCCCGCTCCAGCCGCTCCCGGATTATCTCCAGGTGCAGAAGTCCGAGAAAGCCGCACCGGAAGCCGAAGCCGAGCGCGACCGAGGTCTCCGGCTCGTAGTGCAGCGCGGCGTCGTTGAGCTTGAGCCGGTCCAGGGCGTCGCGCAGATTCGGGTACTCCGAGCCGTCGATCGGGTACAGACCCGAGTACACCATCGGCTTGGGATCCTTGTAGCCGCCGAGCGCGGTCGTCGCCGAACGGCTGTTTATGGTGACGGTGTCGCCGACCCGGGACTGGCGCACGTCCTTCACGCCGGTCATGAGGTAGCCGACCTCGCCCACGCCGATGGCGGCCGCGCGCTTCGGTTCCGGTGATATGACGCCCAGCTCGAGTAGCTCGTGCACCGCCCCGGTCGACATCATCCGGATGCGGTCGCGTGCCTCGATCCGGCCATCGATGACCCGGACATAGGTGATCACGCCCCGGTACACGTCATAGACCGAATCGAAGATCATCGCCCGGACCGGTGCGTTCGCCTCGCCGGTCGGGGCCGGGATCTGGCGCACGATCTCGTCCAGCAGATGCCCCACGCCCTGCCCCGTCTTGCCCGACACGCGCAGGCAGTCGTCGGGTTCGCAACCGATCAGGTGGGCCAGCTCCTCGGCGTAGCGGTCCGGCTGCGCCGCCGGAAGGTCGATCTTGTTGAGCACCGGGATGACCGTGAGGTCGTTCTCCATGGCCAGGTACAGGTTGGCCAGCGTCTGCGCCTCGATGCCCTGCGCGGCGTCGACCAGCAGGACGGCGCCCTCACCGGCGGCCAGACTGCGTGACACCTCGTACGTGAAGTCGACATGACCCGGCGTGTCGATCATGTTCAGGAC
>Ga0307415_100000018_pt1 | contig 70851 bp, 70 predicted proteins | sample DK1Cmetagenome_FD_204524 | JGI IMG/M metagenome (GOLD analysis project Ga0307415, IMG submission 204524) | Maize rhizosphere microbial communities from greenhouse at UC Davis, California, United States - DK15-C-2 | ecosystem: Host-associated > Plants > Roots > Rhizosphere > Soil | place: USA... | reverse complement strand
GCCGGGTCCATCACCGGGCCGGGCAGGACGAGGGTGGAGCCGGCGAGCGTCGCGGCGTACGGCAGACCCCAGGCGTTGACGTGGAACATGGGCACGATCGACCGTCGCCACGCGGGCGTCGCGGGGCACCTCCAGGAGATCGAGGGCGGCGGCGAGACGGCGCGCGCGGGTGACCACCTGATCCCAGGTCGCGACGACCTCGTCGTCGGCCGTGGCGGTGACGATCCTCTTGTGGGCGAAGAGTCGCTCGGCTCGGTGCATGAGGATCGCGACGGTGAGCGGTCGGTCCTGCATCAGGCCGCGCATGAAGCCTCCAAGGATGGTGCCGGCCGTCCTCTTGGATGACGCGGCGCTACTCGCCGGGGGCGACTATCGCGTGGGCGGGCGGGCGCGTGCCGCGCCGGCGAGGTGGTGACGCGGTGCGGTGCGCCGCTCCGCCCCGGGGGGTTGAGGTGTTGTGGGCGACCATCTTCAGGCCGAGGTCGGCGTAGAAGTCGCCGAGCTGCTCGGGCGAGTCGGGTCCGGAGAGTCGGTACCAGCGGACGAGGTCGATGCACAGGGAGAAGATCGCGCGGGTGACGCGCTTGACGTCGACCTCCGCGAAGGACCCGTCGGCCACTCCGGCGGCGACGGCGGCGCGGAAGAACTCGTTGGTTTGATGACGCAGTTCAATGATCCTGTCGTAGTGTTCCGGGGTGAGGCCGGCCAGCTCGTACTGGCAGACCCGCGCCACCACGTGGTGGCGCGCGTGCCACGCGGTGTACCTCCAGATGATGGTGCGAAGCCGCTCGACCGCGGTCTCCGCGATCGGGATGGCCGGGTCCTGAATGTAGGCCAGTACGCGCTCGTGCCCGGTTCGGATGATCTCGAACAGAACCAACTCCTTTGACGGGAAATGCACATACAGCGCCGCCGGGCTCAACCCCATGCCGACACAGATGTCCCGCGTGGTGGTCGCGTGGAAACCGTTGGACGCGAAGCAGCGCACGGCCGACGTCAGCAGACCGCGGGGCACCGCGCCTAGCTCGTCGTCCCACAGGTCGGGGGAGTGGTCCACCAGGCGCCCGTCGGTGGCCACGTCTTGCGGAGTGAACTTGGCTTGCCGTTTGGCCATGCCCGACCATCACCTCCTTCAGTCCACTGAATGGTACCGATGCCGTTGCCCGGCACCGGCTCCCGCGCGACCCGATCACGGTTCGGTCGCCTCAAGGCCGTGGCCCTTGACACCGGCACTGTACTCGGTGACTATGCGCTTAGCCACTGGCCTGGACCCTCAAACAACACGCCGGACACCTCCGGGGGACACCCCCACACCGGACCGTCGGCGTCGAACCGGGGCGGTCGCCGGCGTGCGCTCCGTGCCCCCTACGACCGCGCAGCAACGGGGTGATACCGAGTTCCTCGACCCGAAGGAGAGTGCATGTCCCGCACTGGATTTGTCCGTGCCGGTCTCATGGCCGGCGCGACCGTGCTGACCCTGCTGGCCGCGGCTTGCGGCGGCGACAGCGGCAGCCCTTCGAATGGCGGCGCGTCAAACCTCGACGGCAAGACGATCGCTCTGGTCGGCTACGGGAGTGCCAACCCGTGGGGTGCCTACTTCAACAAGGTCTTCGGTGAGCAGTTGGCCGCCACCGGCATCAAGATCACCGATATGACCACAATGGATCCGGGAACCCAGGTCCAGAAGTTCAACCAGGCCGTCGCCCAGAAGCCGGACCTGATCGTGCTTTCCATCCTAGACACCCAGGCGATGGCGGTGCCGATCAAAAAGGCCAAGACGGCGGGGATCCCCGTGCTCGTCTTCGACGGTCCGACCGACCCGTCGGTCGCCAACGACGTCATGGCGGTGCTCTCGGACAACGAGAAGCTCGGTGAGTTCGCCGCGATGAACATCATCGAAGGGCTGAAGGGTCAGGGCCGCGAGTCCGGGAACATCATCGTCCTGACCGGTACCAAGTCCATGCTCGTCACCCAGGATCGGATGAAGGGCTTCCATCGGGTGATGGCGACGGCGCCGCAGTACAAGGTCGTGGACGAGCAGGACGCCAACTGGGACCCGCAGCTGTCGGGCACGATCGCCCAGCAACTGCTCGCCAAGTACGGCCGCGACGGCGTGCAGGCCGCGTATGGGATGGCCGACTACATGGCCCTGCCCATCATCCAGGCGGCCAAGCAGGCGGGCTTCCCCGTCGGTGGCAAGGACGGTCTGATCGTCACCAGCAGCAACTGCTTCAAGGCCGGCATCGACTCCATCAGGGCCGGCGAGCTGTACGGAACGGCCACCGAGGATCCTGGCACGATCGCCAAACAGACCGCCGACTACGTCGTGCGTTACCTGAAGGGTCAGAACCCGCCGCGGGTCGAAATCGTTCAGGAGGAGCGTGTCACGGCCGCGACCGTGGACCAGTTCGCTCAGCAGTGCAGCCACGCGTGACCGGATCGACCACGGACCAGGCCCTCGACCGCGCCCGGGTGCGGGTCGAGGGCCTGGCTCGTACCTTCAGCGGCGTGCCGGCGGTCCGCTCGGTCTCGTTCTCCGTCGGTGCCGGTGAGATCCATGGCCTGTGCGGTCACAACGGGGCCGGCAAGAGCACCGTGGTGAAGATGCTGTCCGGCCAGCTGGCGCCGGACGGCGGTCGCATCGTCATCGGCGGGGAGGCGGTCGAACTGCGCAGCCGCCGCGCGGCCCAGCGGGTCGGCGTGGCGTTGGTCGATCAGGAGCTGAGCGTCGTGCCGGCGTTGACCGTCCTGGAGAACATGCTCCTGGGCGACCTTGGCGTGCCCCTCATCAACCGCCCGCGGGCGGCCGCGGCCCGCTGCCGCCGGGTTCTCGACGACATGGGGCTCGGGCGCATCCAGCCCGAACAGGCACTGTCCACATTGAGCATAGGTGAGCGGCAGTTGATCGAGATAGCCAAGGCGTTGAGCCAGAAGGCCCGGCTGGTGATTCTCGATGAGCCCACGGCCACCTTGAGCGATGTCGAGTGCGAGCACGTTTTTGCCGCGATCCGACGGGTCGCGGCGACCGGCTGTTCGGTCATCTTCGTCTCGCACCGGCTCTCGGAGCTGCTGGAACTCTGCGACAACGTCACGGTGCTGCGCGACGGTCGCGACGTGGCCACCACGGCGGCCAAGGACCTCTCCGTGGGTCAGCTCATCGTGCAGATGCTCGGTGAGACGCCCCATCGGCTCTCGTCCGCCCGCGCGCCCGATCCCGGCCTCGCACCCGCGTTGCGCATCGAGCACCTCGACGTTGCCGGGCGACTGACGGACTTCACGCTCACGGCTCGGGCCGGGTACATCTACGGCTTGGCGGGACAGCTCGGCAGTGGCGCCTCCGACGTTCTGCGGGCCCTCGCCGGGCTCCACCCCTCCGCGACCGGAAGCGTCGAACTGCACGGACGGCGGATCGCCTTCCGCGACCCGGTCGCGGCCGCCAGGGCCGGACTCGCGTTCGTATCCAACGACCGGAAGTCCGAGGGACTCTTCCTCGACAGCTCCCTGGCCTGGAATCTGGTCGCGACCCGCCTGCCCGGCCTCGGCCGGGGTGGTGTCGTGCGGCCGCGGCGGGTGCGGGCGACCGCGCGGTCGCTCGCCACTCGGTCGGGCCTGCCCGAGACGCGCCTGGCCGATCCGGTGCGGACGCTCAGCGGCGGCAACCAGCAGAAGACCTTCGTGGGGCGTTGCCTCCACCACGACGACGTTGTCGTCCTCCTGTTGCACGAGCCGACCCGCGGGGTGGATATCGGGGGTCGCGCGGCGATACACCGGTTGCTGCGGCAGGCGGCCGACTCCGGGCTCGTGGTGATCTTCGCGTCGACCGAACTCGAGGAGCTGCTCGAACTGGCCGACGTGATCCTGACCATGCGGGACGGTCGGATCGTCCGTCGGTACGAGGGCGACACCGACGGTGCCCTGCTGCTGCACGACATGACCCACCGGACGGAAATCGCATGAGGCGGTCCAACCGCTGGTGCCGGGTCGGCCTCGCCATCCTCCTGCTCGTGTTGCTCGCGCTCGCCGTGACCACGAACCGGTTCCTCTCCCTCGACAACGCGCGCGCGATTCTCGCCTCGACCGCATTCGTCGGCATTACCGCCGTCGGCGCCACGCTGGTGATGATCGGCGGCTCGGCGGTGTCGCTGGCCACGTCCCAGACCGCGACCATCGCGGCGATGCTCTTCCTGGCCACGCAGGGGCTGGGTCTGCCGACCGCCGTGCTCGTCGCTCTTGTGGCCGGCGTCGTGCTCACCGCGTTGCAGGGCGCGGCCATCGGCTTCTGGCACGCCAACCCGATCGTCCTGACCATCGCGGCCGGATTCGCGACCACCGGCGCGGCCAGCTGGTTCAGCGGAGGCACTCCGGTGTACCCGACGGCGAAGGGCTACGACATCCTCAACACAACCCCGGCGAGCCTGCCGCTGGCGGTGTACGTCCTGCTCGCGACCACCGTCGTCGCCCAATGGATCCTGCGGGGAACGACGACCGGCCGGCAGCTGTACCTCGTCGGGGAGAATCGGGCCGCGGCGCGGGCGGCGGGCCTGCCGGTCGGCCGGCTGACCGTGATCGCGTGGGCCTTCTTCGGCCTGTGCGTCGCGATGACCGGGACCTTCCTCGCGGCGTTCAACACCTCGGCCACCGTGACGCTCGGTGGCACGCTCACGCTCGACGCGATCGCGGCGGTCCTCGTCGGAGGCACCGCGATCGCGGGGGGTCGCGGCTCGGCCGTACGGACGCTCGGCGGTGCCGTCCTCATCGCCGTGATCTCCGATGTCCTCCTGCTGCGCGGATACTCCACCGGCGTCCAGATCCTGGTGAAGGGTCTCCTCGTGCTCGCCGTCGTCATTGCCGTGCACCTGCGCTCCACCCGGGGGCGGCGATGATCCGCCGACGGATGGCCCGGCCGGACCACCTGATGCCCACCGTCTCACTGCTGCTCGTACTGGTGGGGTTCGCCTCCTCACCGCTGCTCAGCGGCCGGGCGCTGGCACCGTTCGACTTCTACAACGCGCTGCAGGGCTTCGCCCAGCTCGGCCTGCTCGCCCTCGCGATCGGGATCACGATGATCGCTGGCGAGTTCGACCTGTCGGTCGTGGGCACCTACGCGTTGGGCGGTATGCTCGCTGTCCAAACTGGAGCAGCGTCGCCCATCCTGGGGGTCCTCGTCGCCGTGGCCGCCGGGGCGGCCGTCGGCGCGTTGCAGGGCGGCCTGATCGCCTGGCTGCGCATCCCGTCCATGCCGGTCACTCTCGCCACCTACATCGCCCTGCTGGGACTGACGTACACGATGTCCGGCGGGCTGAGTCGAACCTATCCCAACAGCGAGGCGACCCTGTGGGTCGACCAGACGGTGGCCGGCGTCTTCTCACCGCGCAGCCTGCTGACGTTGTCCGCGTTCCTCGTGGCCGCGCTCGTGCTCGGCGGCACCAGGCTGGGACGCGAAGTGCGGGCCATCGGGGGCGACCGCCGAGCCAGCCGGGTCGCCGGGGTCAACGTGGACCGGCGGGTCGCCGGGATCTTCGCCGTATCCGGGGCGCTGGCCGCGTTCGGCGGTTGCCTGCTCGCTTACAGCTACGCGTCGGCCAACCCCGACCCTGGGCTGCAACCGCTGATCCTGGCGGCGGTGGCCGCCCTGCTCGGCGGCGTGTCGCTGGCCGGTGGCCGCGGGACTCCGCTGGGGTTGCTGGCCGGCACCCTGTCCGTGGCCCTGCTCACCCACATCGTCGCCATCACCGCGTTGCCCGACTTCTCCACGCAACTGCTCTACGCGGCCCTGCTTGGCGTCATCGTGGCCGTCGAGAGCCCCGGGCTGCACGAGGCGGTGGCGAGGCTACGGGCTCGCCACGTCGAGCGCGACCGTCCGCATCGGACGTCGGCGACCGGAGGAACCCGGTCCACGGGCCCACATCCACGCACGAAGGAGACCAGCATGACCACGCCGACGACGGTGGCTGAGGGCTTCGGGTTTCTGGAGGCCCCCCGATGGCGCAGCGGGCGCCTCTGGTTCTCGGACTTCTATACCTATCGCGTTATGTCGATGGCCGAGGACGGGTCGGACCTGCGGGTGGAGGCGTCCGTTCCCGAGCAGCCTTCCGGTCTGGGCTGGCTTCCCGACGGACGGCTGCTGATCGTCTCCATGCGCGACCGCAAGGTCCTGCGCCGGGAGCCGGACGGCACGCTGGTCGTGCACGCCGACCTGAGCGGGCACGCCACCGGCTACGCCAACGACATGGTGGTGGACGGCCGCGGGCGAGCCTACGTCGGCAACTTCGGCTTCGACCTCATGGGCGGCGCCGCCCTGGAGCCGACCGCCCTGCATCGCGTGGACCCGGACGGTCGCGTGACCGAGGCGGCCGACGGTCTCTGGTTCCCCAACGGCAGCGTCCTGACGCCCGACAACGAACTTCTGGTGGTGGAGACCTTCGGCAACCGCGTCACCGCGTTCGACGTCGCCGACGACGGCGGGTTGGTCAACCGGCGGGTGTGGGCCGAGTTCGGGCCGCTACCCACCGAACGCGAGGTCGTTCCGGCGCTTGCCCAGGTGCGGGTCGCGGGCGATGGCGCCTGCCTCGACCGCCAGGGTGGACTGTGGATCGCCGATGCCACCGGCGACCGGCTCGTGCGGGTGGTCGAGGGTGGCACGATCACCGACGAGATCCGGCCCGGCACACCGGTCTACGCGTGCGCCCTGGGCGGGACCTCCGGCACGACTCTGTACGCCTGCGCCGCGCCCGACTTCCACGCGGACGCTCGCAAGGCCGCGCAGGAGGCGCGCATGCTCGCCATTCGGGTCGCCGTCCCGGGATTCTGACCGTGGCGTCGCGTCGATGTTCCGTACCCGGTCGCGCTGGCGGCGCGTCGCGACGCAGGTCCATTTGAGCGAACCCTGCAGCCGGACGTCGTCATGGCGAGATCACCACAGCACCGCGGTCGTGCCGCGCCCGCATCGCGGGATGCCGGCAAGCTGGTCGCGGAAATCGCCGCCACCGAGGACGATGTACTGGTCCGCGAGAACGGCCGTGGGCTGGGCCAGCCGCCAGCGAGCCGGCCGCTCAGAGCTGGGACCCACGGTGCGGCTCATCAGTGACACGCTCGCTGGCCGCGATGACGAGCTGGATTCGAAGGTGGCGGTGTTGCGGGGCATCCCGGAGGGGCGGCCCGGGGTTGTCATGGTGAGTGGACCCGCGGCATCGGCAAGACCCGCTTCGTGTGGACGGTGGCGGGCCGGCTGCGCGCCGACGGGATCAGGGTGATGACCGGCGGCCGAGCCGTGGCTCCGCAAGGCCGCGAAAGCCGGCCACGGCGACGCCATGTACAACCTCGCAAGCCTGCTCCAGGAAACGAGCGCCTCCGTTTCACGAAACCCGGTCGATTTGCCGGGCGGTGATTACGGTTGAAGCGGCAAGGTCCGGCGTTGGTTGCGTCCGGCGGCGGCTCACGTGGGCTTGGCGGCCGGTTGGCGTGTGCGAGCGAGCAGGCTGGCGTAGGCGATGTGACCGAAGAAGGTGCCGGTCCGTACTCGCGTCTCAGCCTCCCGGGCGAGGGCCTGGGCCGTTGCGGTCGTGATGGTGCCTGCTGCGGCCAGGGCGTCGGCGCCGAGCTGGATGCAGGCCAGAAAGTATCGGGGGTCGCCGGTCACCACGTAGCCGTGGCTGCGTAGGTCGGCGTCGATGAATCCGGCTGCGCCGACGAGCGAGCGGATGCGGCGCACGAGCCAGCGGTCGTAAACGAGCGTGGCGAGTGTCGCCTGGACACATGTCTGCAGCGGGTCGTTGCCGGCCAGCGCCACCGTGCTCGTCGCGTAGTCGCCGTCGAAGATGGCGAGCCATCCGCCGGGACGCAGTACCCGGTGCGCCTCGGCCAGCGCCGCCTCCGGCCCGGGTATGTGGCACAGGGTGGTGTGGAAGACCACCAGGTCGAACGATGAGGCATCGTACGGCAGGTCGCGTCCGTCGGCCTGTTCAAAGCGCAGGTTCGCCAGTCCCGACGCCAGGTCACGGGCACACTCGACGAGGAACGGTGACGGATCGACCCCGATGACCCGCTCGACGCCGGGCCAGCCAGCCAGTTCCCGGCACACCGCGCCGGTCCCGGAACCGACCTCGAGGACCCGGGCACCGCGCGGGAAGGTGATGCGTGACAGGTAGTCACGCCGCATCGCCTGCTGCGCCGGTTCGGCGGCTCGCATCTCCAGCCGCTGGACCTGCCGCTGCAAGGTGGCGTCATCCAGTTCCGTGACCCGCGCCCACAAATCTGCCAACGCCGGCACGGGCCGCGGTTGAGCCCGAGTAGTCGTTTCCACCTCGTCATCACCTCGTCCCCACGTTAGGGCGGGGTGTCGGGGCGGCAGATCCGTACCAGTACGTATATCTCGAAGATCAGAGGCCGAACTCGGCGGCTCGACGCACCAGGTCCAGTCGCGAGTGGACACCGAGCTTGCCGTAGGCGTTGGCCAGGTGGGTCTCCGCGGTGCGCTCGCTCACGAACAGCCGATCGGCGATCTCCCGGTTGCTCAGCCCCTGGACCGCGAGGCCGGCGATGTCGCGCTCGCGGCGAGTGAGCGCCTCCGGCCCCCAGGCCGGCCGGTCGCGTCGGTTGGGCCGGCGGCCGGTGAGAAAGGCCTCGACCTCCATCAGCACCGCCTCGGCGTCGCCGAGCCACGGCCAGTGGTCCACGCCCGCCAGCTCGACGAGCCTAGCGTTGGGCAGGTGTTGCACCAGGTAGCGGCCCAGCTCGACAGGAACCCATCCATCGTGCACCCGATGCAGCAGCAGGGTGGGGATGGCGATTTCGGCGAGGATCGGTCGCAAGTCCAGGTCGGCGTTGGCCCGCATCAAATCGCGAACCGCGCCCGGGCTGGCCGCCGCGCGCAGATACCGCGCGAACCACGAGTGGTACCGCGCGTCGCCAGCGACACTCGGGCAGGCCCGCTCGATGCCGTAACCGGTCGACCACGCCCGATCCAGACCGGCCAGGTAGGACTCGAATTGCTCGCGGGACCAGCCCCATGGGTAGTCGTCGGCGCGCAGCGCCCGTGCGAACCCGGCGAACAGGACCAAGGAGCTGACCCGCTCCGGATGCCGATGGCCGAAGAGGGCACACAACGAGGCCGCCTCGGATACGCCCAGCAAGAAGGCGCGCGCCGACCCAACCTCGTCCATCACCGCCCGGATATCGTCGATGCGCTCGGCCACCGGCGGCTCGCCCCCGACGCGATCAGACAACCCCGTACCGCGCTTGTCGAACCAGATCAGCCGGCTGAACGAGGCCAACTCGCGAAGGAACCGCGCCAAATGCGGCTCCTCCCAGGCAAGGTCGAGGTGAGAGACGAAGCCCGGCATGAACACCAGGTCCCGCGGGCCCTCGCCGACCACCTGATACGCGATGCGAAGGCCGCCCGAGCGTGCGTACGCGATCTCCGGGCGCACACCCCACAGGGTAGCCGCCGCGCGACACGCCAGCCGCATCCGCGAAAGGAACCTGTGGCCCGGCCCACCGACCGCCGACGCCCACAACGCAACGGTCTATCCGCAAGGACCACTCGCCGCTCCATCGGTGGCGAATGGGCGCGCCGAGGGGCCCTAAGTCAGGTCGGGCCGATCGGCACGCCCAGGGCCGCACGTCAGGCTCGGTGCGATTGGCTGCTCGACCCGGTCGGCAGGGCCGCCGGGTTGAGCCCTCTGATCCTGGCATATACGGGATTTGTCGCCCTGGCGCCATACAGGCCTTGGGCGAGGCAAGCGCTGCGTACCTGACTGATTCACCCTTCAGCCGCTAGGACCAACCTAACGGAGGACGATCATGGCTGAGCCGTTCATCTTCATCAACACGTACAAGATCAAGCGGGGAAAGAGGAGGCGTACAAGACAGCGCACCAGAAAGGTCGCCGACATCGTCGAGGCGAAGGAACCCAATATGTTCTACCTCGCGCTACACACAAGCGAGGATGGCTCTGAGGCCACCACCGTCCAGGTCCACGCCGACCCCGAGAACTTCGGTTACCGCATGAGCGTAGTCGAGGTTCACATCCGCGCGGCCCACGGCTTTATAGATCACTGGGATTTCCGATCTGAGAACTTGGGCGCGTATTTGGCATGGCGCGGTGTCGCGTCGGTGGGGTTGTCAGGCAGATAGCAGCGCGTCGACTCCGTCGGCCAGGCGTTGGAGTTGTTCGCCGGGCTCGATGGCGAGCTCACAGCGCACAGACCACGGTGATGGGACGAGGTTGGGTTGAAGCGTGATGCCAAGCGTTACCCATCCGATGCCGTCGTGGTGGGCGTCGACGCGGAGTTGCTCGTCGAAGGACTCCCATGCACGCGTGCCTTGCCAGCCGTGCCAGTTCTCGGCGAGTTCGCGAAGAAACAGGGGTAGTGGCAGGTCCTCGGACTTGGACATGAAGACGGAGGTGTGGGCGACCAACCCCTCATCGGAGATCTGGATGTTGACCTGCCGTGCGTCTTCGTCGCTGGCCTGGTCTGCTGGTACGACGAGCGTGAGGCGCTGGCCCAGGTTGGACTCGAACTCGAATGACGTGTCCACGGTGGCATAGTGCACCAGCGTCGGGGGCTGCACCCTCCCTCGGTCGTTCGATCATGGTCGGCGTGGCGGGGTGGGGGACGAGCTGGTAGCGCGACCGGCGGCGTGGACGGGCATCGGCCTGGTGATCAGGGTGATACCAACCCACGGGCGGCGAACTTGCGTACGCGCGTTATGTGTTCATTCGCCCGGACGGGCATGCGGGCGGTGACGCGTCGCGGCGAATGAAGTACAGGCCCGCGGCCGTCGCGTGCTCGTGTCCCGTTACTGGACCGGTAAGACGTTGGCCGATCACCGCTACGACCAGCTCGCCTGGGTCCGGAAGGTGCTCCAGCTCGGCCTCAATGACGACGAGGACCAGGCCGCCATCGTCGAAGCCGCCCGACGCGGCGCCGGGCACCGGCCCTCGACGCAATCCTCAGCGCCATCGACAGTCTCCAGATACTCAAGCGGGAGCCGGGGTGACGATCCGGTGATCCACAACTCTTGACAATTCTGGTGGATCAGGGTGGTACCAACCCGCAGACGGTGAATCTTGTGTACGGACGCCATGTGCTCATTCGCCCGGAGGTGCATACGGACGGGCGACGCGTCGCGGCGAAGGAAGAACGGACCCCCGCCCGGAGGGCGTGTGCGGTGAGCGACGGCGTGGGTGACCCGTGGGCAGCGTGAGCGAGTGTGGTGTCGCTACGGCGGTTCCCGGGCTGGTGTGGCATCCCGTCGCCGTCGACCTGACCCCGTCTTACGGCGGTGGCCGCCCGCCGTCCAGGGTCGGCGCAGCCGATCACGTAGTGACGCACGTCAGGGCGCCCTTGACGGTGGGGCCGGTCGCCGTCGTGGGGTGCTCTTGGGGGCGACGGGGGCGGGCACCCCGGGGTTGGGGCTGTGTGGTGCTCCTGGAGCCCGAGACTGGGAGGGGTTGTGGTTCTTGCGGTTCGGCGGGAGCTGGCCGACGGACGGCGCGCGGGACGGCCCGGTGCCGCTGCTTCTCTTCCTCCTCGTTCGGCTCCAGCTCGTCGTCCAGGTCCTCATCGATCTTTCGGCTTCCATGAGGTGCATGCCGGGCGTCCCTTCACCGGGTGGACGCCTCGGTGTGTGGTCTCGCGTGGATCCTGAGACGGTCGCGTAGATCCCCGATGACAGTGGCGGCGTCAGGTCAGACCCTTGACGGACCGGCATCGGATCGAATGTGTCCGCCGGGCGGGCCGAAGGCAGGAGCGCGGGCCGCTGGCCCGGCGCCCGCAGGGCGAGACTCAGGAGTCGGGCCGAGAATGCCCCAGGCCAGGTCGACGGGATGGCCGTTGATCTCAGCCCGCGGGCTGACCCACACGCCGAGCGGAATCGTCTTGGTATTGATCGTCACGCCGGTCCACACAGGGTTTCGCGATGACGCAGGACCCGTACCAGTCGACGGTTACTCGTAGCAGTCCTGCTCGTCCGAGTCCAGGCTGAGTTGCCGCACCTTGTGGTCGCGCACGACGATCCGGTAGTGCGCGTCCGGGTTGCCCCGCACATCGACGCCCCGCCGCCCGTTCGTGGGGTCGGGGCCGATGGCCTCCCAGGCCGGGTACGCCGCGTGCAGTTCGTCGTAGGTGCTGCCCAACCCGATGCCTTCCGGCGTCCGCACGCCGGGGATGGCATATATCGCGACCAGCCGATTGGACCGTGATGAGAAGGCCAGCCACCCGGGCAGCGAGTCACGGTCGGCCGGGTCGCCGCCGTGGAGGCGACCGTCGCCCGGACCGCCGCACTCACCGGCGTCACCCGCACCGAGACCGGTCACCAGACCGGTGGCCCGCGCCTGGGCCTTGGTCATGCCCAGCTTCAACGCCCCGTACCCCTCCGGGCCCAGGTTGGGCGGGGGCAGCGCGCTCGCCGGCGATGCCGTGGTCGCCGCAGGTGCAGTCGTGACCGGCGGTGGCGTGGTCGCCGCCCGCGGCGCCGGACTGTCCACATCGCATCCCATCAGACCCGCGGCCGCCACCAACGCGGCCACCATGGCACCTCGTCTCATCGCGACGCTCCCTCCCCGTGACCCGACATCGCCGCGATGCTAGATGGTCGACGCAAATGTCGGGGAAGCGAGGCGGACCTGACCCGGCACAGGCGGTCCTCGTACCTGACCCGAACGTGGACAAGCGACAATCGCCACCATGCGGTCACCGAGGCTGGTCGGCGTCGTCGCAGTCCTCGCGCTGGGCGCCGGCTGCGGCGTGACCGACCGCCGCGGCCGATGGCCGGTGGCGTCCGGCTCGGCTTCGGCGTCCGGCCCGGCGGCCCCGGTGGGAACCTCGGTCCGCACGATCGCGCTCGCGCGGGATCCGGCTCTACCGACCGGCGGGCCTGACCGATGCGGCGGCGCTCGTGGTGATGCTGCACGGCGGGTTCGGTAGCTCCCGAAGCTGACGATCGTGCGGGCGTGGAAGCGCGCCCGGGAGGAGACGTTCACGGCCGAGCTGGTGGCGTCGCCGTTGGCCCGGACGCCGTATGACCTGCGGCATGCGGCGGTGTCGACGTGGCTCAACGGGGGCGTGCCACCGACCGACGTGGCGGCCTGGGCGGGTCACTCGGTGGAGGTCCTGCTGAAGATCTACGCGAAGTGCGTCGACGGCGGCGCCGAGCTGCTCCGCCAGCGCGTCCAGGCGGCGCTGGGCCACGGTCCGATGCCGGCAAAACTTGGGCGTGCATTTGGCGCGGATGGCCGTTGATGGCGGGCCTTCGCCGGACTCAGCCGGACGGGGACGAGTGGATCACGTTGGCAAAGTGGCTGGTCAGCGGCCCGAAAGGCCTGTCAAGATGGGTGCCCCCGGCAGGATTCGAACCTGCGCTCCCGCCTCCGGAGGGCGGTGCTCTATCCCCTGAGCTACGGGGGCTCAGCCTCGAAAGGGTACCAGGACCGTTGCCGACGACTCGCGGCGATTCCACCCCGGCGGGTCGGACCGACGGTCCGCGGGCCAACGTCGGGCCGCGCCCAGATCAAGGGCGCAAAGGGCGACTCCGGAGGCCCCGAGCCGCCCGATGATCAAGGCCAGGCCGGGCCGGATCTAGACGAGGGGTTTGGCTCCGAGGCTGGTGAGGATCTTCTCGAGCAGGTCCACCTCGAAGCCCTGGTTGCGCTTCATCGCCTCGGCCAACTCCCGCACCTCCGGGCGGGCGGTGACCTTGAGCACCCCGTCGACCATGTGGATACCGCCGAGGTGGTGGCGATGCATGTACTGGCAGAAGAGGATGTCGACTTCCTTGCCGGTGGCCGAGCGCAGCTTGCCAACCTCCTCCCGGGTGGCCATGCCGGGCATCCGGTTGCCGTCCAGCGCCGCCTCCCCGTCCGGCATCCAGGACATCGGTGCCCGGGAGCTGTTCGGGCCCAGCCCCCAGGTCTTCAGCCACGTCTGCATGACGCCGATCTGCCCCTGCTGGGTGATGGCGATGTCGCCGGCCACCGTGCGGATCTCCTCCAGGGTCGCCTTCTGGTACGCGATCATGGCCATCTCCACGGCCTGGCCGTGGTGCTCGGACATGTCGCGGGCGAACCCGGCCTCGGCCGAGGCCTCGGCCGGCCAGCTCGGCCGCCCCGTCAGGAGCCCGGCGACGAACCCGAGGGCGACGAGCAGCACGGCGGCTCCGGTCGCGGCGACGACCTGCGAACGCCGCGACCGTGGAACCAGGTCCACCGCCGGTCAGCTTCCCGGCGCCGGCGGGTTGGGCAGGTCCATCGGCTTGCCGGTCGCATCCGTGATGCCACCGCTGCAGCCGGCCTGCGGCTCTAGGGTCGCGTTCTTGCGCAGCGCGTCGATGAACTGGTCGATCCGGCCGTCGTCGGCCCGGTCGACCTTGAGCTGGTACCCCCAGGCCTGAAGCGAGATCGGCTTGTCCAGACCCGGGTACGGGCTCATGAGCATGAATTCCTTGTCGCGCACCTTGCTGGCCAACGTCTCGATCTCGTTGGCGGGGAGGTCCGGGCGGTACGCGATCCACACCGCGCCGTGCTCGAGGCTGTGCACGGCGTGCTCCTTGGCGACCTCGCTGGTGTACACGTCGCCCATGCAGTTCTGCCAGCGCCCGTTGTGGTTGCCGGCGACCGGTGGGTTCATCTTGTACGTGAGGATGCCGGCCGCGTGTTCCTTCTGCCCCACGACCTGCGGGTCGGTCTTGTAGTAGTCGACGAGTCCGTCGATGCCGGCCGCCTTCTCCTGCCACGTCGGCTGGTGCGACTGCCGGTACAGCTGGATGGCGGCGAAGCCGATGATCAGGATGGCCGCCACGCCGGCGCCGACGAAGAGCGCGATCGGGCCCCAGTTCCGCTCCGAGTGGACCTTGACGGGGGCGACCGGCCGGCGCCCTCGGCCGCCGGCTCCCTTGACCGGAGGCCGCCCGCCCGGTCGGGCCTTGGTCGCCGGCCGCGTCGGCGCGCCAGACTTCGCCGCGCCCGACGTCTTGATCGCGGAGGCCTTGGCCGGCTCGGTCTTGGAGGGCGCGGTCTCGGCATCCTCTGTCGCGGGCGAGGTCTTGGACGCCGCGGTCTTGGACGCCGTGGTCTTGGACGCCGCGGCCTTGGACCCCGCTGCCTTGGTCGGGGCGGCCTTGGCCGGGGCCGCCTTGGCCGGCGAGCGCTTCCCGGGTGTGGCCTTCGCCGGCGTGGCCTTCGCGGGCGTGGCCCTCGAGCCGGCCGACTTCGAGCCGGCCGCCCTTGAGCCGGTGGCCGTCGACGTGGCGCCACTAGAGGTGGGCTTCGAGTCGGCACCGCCGTTGGCGTCGTCGTCCCTCGGGCCGGCCTCGTCGACCTCATCCTTGGGCTTGCGGATGTCGGCGGCGACGGCCTTGGTCAGCTTCCCGCCGGAGGGGCGGCGGACGTCGCCCGTACTCATGCTCATGGGACCTCGTCGTGGTCGATTTGTCAGGGTGCTCCGGGGTTGACGGGGCGACCGGCACGCGGACAGCGAAGGACAGCCACGGTCAGACCGCCGCCAAGTCCACGAGTCTACCCCGATAGCATTACTCGGTGACTCCCGCCGACCTCGCCGAGGCCGTCCTGGCCGCCGCTCGCGCCGTGTTCGTCGAGCGCGGGTTGGATGCCGCCGTGCTACCGGAGAGTACGGCCGTGGAGCGACCCCGCAATCCCGAGCACGGCGACTACGCCTCGACGCTGGCGATGCAGGTGGCCAAGAAGGCCGGCATCGCCCCGCGGGAGCTGGCCGCCGCCCTGGCCGAGCGGCTGGGCCGGACCGCGGGCATCAAGTCGGTGGAGATCGCCGGGCCGGGCTTCCTCAACATCAGGCTCGACGCGGCCGCGGCCGGGGCGCTGGTCGGGGTCGTGGTCGGCCAGGGATCGGCGTACGGCCGCAGCACTCGCCTGCACGATCAGAAGATCAACTTGGAGTTCGTCTCGGCCAACCCCACCGGCCCCGTCCACCTCGGCCACACCAGGTGGGCCGCGGTGGGCGACTCGCTGCGGCGAATCCTGGCCGCCGCCGGCGCGGAGGTCACGAGCGAGCACTACATCAACGACGCCGGGGCGCAGATCGATCACTTCGGACGCTCGGTCTACGCGGCCGCGCGGGGCGAGCCGACGCCGGAGGACGGTTACAAGGGCGAGTACGTGGCCGACATCGCCGCCCGCGTTCTGGCCGAGCACCCGCAGGCGCTGGACCAGCCGGCCGAAGCGGCCCTCGAACTGTTCACCACCGAGGGCTACCGGCTCATGTTGACCGAGATGCGGACCAGCCTCGAGACCTTCGGTGTCCACTTCGATGTGTGGTTCTCCGAGCGGAGCCTGCACTCCTCCGGCGCGGTGGAGCACGCCCTCGACGAGCTTCGTAGCCAGGGGCACGTGTTCGAGGCGGACGGCGCGGTCTGGCTGCGCACCACCGACTTCGACGACGACCGCGACCGCGTCCTCATCCGCGGCAACGGCGAGAAGACGTACTTCGCCTCGGACGCCGCCTACTACATCAACAAGCGGGAGCGCGGCTTCGACAAGTGCATCTACATGCTGGGGGCCGACCATCACGGGTACGTCAACCGCCTGCGCGCCATCGCCGCCTGCGCGGGCGATGACCCCGATTTCAACATCGAGATCCTCATCGGACAGATGGTGAGCCTGGTCCGGGGCGGCGAGCCGGTACGCCTGTCGAAGCGGGCCGGCACGCTCATCACGCTCGACGAGATCGTCGAGGCGGTCGGCGTCGACGCCGCCCGGTACTCCCTGGCCCGCTCGTCGACCGACTCGCCGCTGACGCTCGACCTCGACGAGATCACCCGTAGCACCAACGAGAACCCGGTGCACTACGTCCGGTACGCCCATGCCCGCATCGCCTCGCTGCTGCGCAACGCGGCCGAGCTCGGTGTCGAGCGCGGCGAGGACTTCGACCCGGGCCTGCTGTCCCACGAGCGCGAGAACGATCTGCTCAAGGCGCTCGGCGAGTTTCCCTCCGTGGTGGCCACCGCCGCCGAGCTGCGGGAGCCGCACCGCATCGCGCGTTACCTCGAGGATCTCGCGGGCGCCTACCACCGCTTCTACGACGCCTGCCGTGTCCTGCCGATGCCGTCCGAGCTGACCGGCGGTGAGGGTCCGACGGACCTGACCCGCGCACGGCTGTGGTTGGTCGAGGCCTCCCGGATCGTCCTGGCCAACGGTCTGGAGCTGTTGGGCGTCTCCGCGCCGGAGAGAATGTAAGGGAAACGCATGCGCGCGCACGAGGCCGGCGCTCTGCACGGAGACATGGGCCGCCGGGGGCCGGCCTGGCTGACCACACCCACCGACATCAATGCGCTATTGCCGACCCTGTGGCCCCGTACGGTGCGCCGCGGGGCGGACGGGGCGCTGGCCGTCGGCGGTGTCAGCGTCCGCGACCTGGCGGCCGAGTTCGGCACCCCGGCCTACGTGCTGGACGCCGACGACTTCGCCTCCCGCTGCCGCGACTTCCGCGACGCGTTCGCCGGGGCCGGTGTGCACTACGCCGCGAAAGCGTTCTGCTGCAAGGCGATCGTGCGGATCGTGGAGGCCGAAGGGCTGAGCCTGGATGTGTGTACGGGCGGAGAGCTCGCGGTGGCGCTGGCCGCCGGCATGCCGCCCGAGCGGATCAAGGTGCACGGCAACAACAAGTCCACTTCGGAGCTGACCCGGGCTCTGGACGCCGGCGTCGGGTGTCTCGTCGTCGACTCGTTCGACGAGATCTCCCGGCTGACCGAGCTGGCCCGGGCCCGCGGTACCCGACCGCGGGTCATGGTACGGGTCACCGTCGGCGTGGAGGCCCACACGCACGAGTTCATCGCCACCGCCCACGAGGACCAGAAGTTCGGCTTCTCGCTGGCCAGCGGGGCGGCGTTCGCGGCGGCCGAGCGCATCCTGGCCGACGGCGCGCTGGAACTGGTCGGCCTGCACTCGCACATCGGCTCGCAGATCTTCGACACGTCCGGCTTCGAGGTCTCGGCCCGCCGCGTGCTGGCCCTGCAGGACGCGATCCGCATCCAGCTCGGCGTCAACCTGCCCGAGCTGGATCTCGGCGGCGGCTTCGGCATCGCGTACACGTCGCAGGACGATCCGGCCACGCCGGGCGACCTGGCCGGGCGGCTGGTCAAGATCGTGGAGCAGGAGTGCGCGGCCCGGCGCCTACCGGTGCCGCACCTGTCGGTGGAGCCGGGCCGGGCCCTGGTCGGTCCGGCCGTCTTCACGCTGTACGAGATCGGCACGGTCAAGGACGTCGACGGCATCCGCACGTACGTCAGCGTCGACGGCGGCATGAGCGACAACATCCGCACCGCGCTCTACGACGCCACGTACTCGGCCACGCTGGCCGGTCGCACCTCGACGGCCGGGCCCATGCTCGCCCGGGTGGTGGGAAAACATTGCGAGGCGGGTGATGTGGTAGTGAAGGATGAGTTTCTGCCCGCCGACGTGCAGCCCGGAGATCTTCTCGCCGTACCCGGAACGGGGGCGTACTGCCGGAGCATGGCGAGCAACTACAACCACGTGCCGCGGCCGCCGGTGATCGCGGTCGCCGACGGTACGGCCAGGGTTATCGTTCGGCGGGAGACCGAGGACGACCTGTTGACTCTGGATGTGGGCTGATGACTGCACCGGTACGCGTGGCGCTGCTGGGCTGCGGGGTGGTGGGCTCCGAGGTGGTCCGACTGCTCCACGAGCACGCGCCCGACCTGAGCGCCCGGATCGGCGCGCCCCTCGAACTGGTCGGCATCGCGGTACGGAGGGTGGGTCGCCAACGCCCGGCGCTGCCGGTCGACCCGTCGTTGTTCACCGCGGACGCCCTCGGTCTGGTCAAGCGCGACGACGTGGACGTCGTCGTCGAGGTGGTCGGCGGGATCGAGCCGGCCCGCGGCTGGCTCGTCGAGGCCCTGCGCGCGGGCAAGAGCGTGGTCACGGCGAACAAGGCGCTGCTGGCCGAGGACGGCGCGACCCTGCACGACGCGGCGGCCGAGGGCAACGCCGACCTTTACTACGAGGCCGCGGTCGCCGGCGCGATCCCGCTGCTGCGCCCGCTGCGGGAGTCGCTGCACGGCGATCAGATCATCCGCGTCACCGGCATCGTCAACGGCACCACGAACTACATACTGTCCAGTATGGACGCCACCGGCGCGAACTACTACGACGCGCTGGAGCAGGCGACCGCGCTCGGGTACGCCGAACCGGACCCGACGGCCGACGTGGAGGGCTTCGACGCCGCCGCCAAGGCCGCGATCCTCGCCTCGCTGGCCTTCCACACCCGGGTACGGGCGGCCGACGTCTACCGCGAGGGCATCACCGAGGTGACGGCAAGCGACATGGCCTCGGCCAAGGCGATGGGCTGCGCCATCAAGCTGCTCTGCCTGGCGTCCTGTGTGGATGGTGCCGTGTCCGTCCGCGTGCATCCGGCGATGATCCCGCGCACGCACCCGCTGGCCAGCGTGGGCGACGCGTTCAACGCCGTGTTCGTGGAGGCCCGGGCGGCCGGCCAGCTCATGTTCTACGGCCGCGGCGCCGGCGGCGCACCCAGCGCCAGCGCCGTGGTCGGCGACATCGTGGCCGTCGCCCGCAACCGCCTGGCCGGCGCCCGGGCGGCCACCGAGTCCACCTACGCGGATCTGCGCATCCGGCCGATGGGCGAGGTCGTCACCCGGTACCACATCTGTATGGATGTGGCCGACCGTCCGGGCGTGCTGGCCGCCGTCGCCGGGGTCTTCGCCCAGCACGACGTGAGCATCCAGACCGTACGGCAGGAGGGGCGCGGCGCGGACGCCACGCTGGTCATCGTGACCCACACGGCGGCCGACGAGTCACTGGCCCGGACGGTGGCCGACCTCCGCGAGAACACCGTTGTCCGGGAGGTCACCAGCGTCATGCGGGTGGAGGGGGAGTACTGACATGCCCTGGTGGCGCGGTGTCATCGAGGCCTACCGGGACCGCCTGCCGGTCACCGGCCATACCCCGGTGGTCACGCTGTACGAGGGGAACACCCCGCTCGTGCCGGCCCCGGCGATCTCGGAGCGGACCGGTTGCGACGTCTACCTGAAGGTGGAGGGGGCCAACCCGACCGGCTCGTTCAAGGATCGCGGCATGACGGTGGCCGTGTCCAAGGCGGTCGAGGCCGGAGCCAAGGCGATCATCTGCGCCTCCACCGGCAACACGTCGGCATCCGCCGCCGCGTACGCCGCCCGGGCCGGCCTCACCTGCGCGGTGCTCATCCCGGCCGGGAAGATCGCGACCGGCAAGATGGCCCAGGCTCTCGTGCACGGTGCCCGGCCGCTGCAGGTCAGCGGCAACTTCGACGACTGCCTGTCGGTCGCGTCGAAGCTCGCTCTCGACTACCCGGTGTCGCTGGTCAACTCGGTCAACCCCGACCGCCTCGAGGGCCAGAAGACCGCCGCGTTCGAGATCGTCGAGGCGCTGGGCGATGCCCCCGACATCCACTGCCTCCCGGTGGGCAACGCGGGCAACATCAGCGCGTACTGGATGGGGTACGTCGAGGACCACGCCGCCGGGAACGCCTCGCGGCGGCCGAGGATGTACGGGTTCCAGGCCAGCGGCGCCGCGCCGATCGTGCGCGGCGAGGCGGTGCGCGAACCGTCGACCATCGCGACCGCCATCCGGATCGGCAATCCCGCATCGTGGGCGAAGGCGGTGGACGCCCGCGACGCCTCGGGCGGCCTGATCCAGGCCGTGACGGATCGGGAGATCCTCGCGGCCTACCGTTTGCTGGCCCGACAGGTCGGCGTCTTCGTCGAGCTGGCCAGCGCGGCCAGCGTCGCCGGCCTGCTCGCGTCCTCGGCCGAGGGCCTCGTGCCGCGAGGGTCCACAGTGGTCTGTACCGTCACCGGCCACGGCCTCAAGGACCCCGAGTGGGCCATCTCCACGGCGCCGGCCCCGGTGAGCATCCCCAACGACCCGCTGGCCGCCGCCCGCGCCCTCGACCTGATCTGATCCGACCGACCCGCCTACCCCGTGCGCTCGTGAAGATCGCGGGTTTCCGGCGGTTCGGCGAGTGTGATCGCTCAGATTCCGGAGAATCGCGATCACGCTAGCGGCTGTCACCGGTCGACCCAAGATCCGCACGATCATGGACTAAACGTCAGCCCGAGGTGCCGATCATGACGTTAACTTCATGATCGGCGGGGAGGGTGGGGAGCGGGGATCGTGGTCGGGGAGGGTGCGGGAGGAAGGGAGAGGGTGGGGGTAGGGGTGGGGCCGGTAGGGTTGCCGTACGTGGCCCCCGTGCTGTCGGTCCTTACCCGTAACCGGGACTTCCGGTACCTGTTCCTGGCCGAACTGGTGGTGTTCGGCGGGGACTGGTTCGCCCTGATTCCGCTGGTCAGCCTGTTGCAGCAGCTGACCGGGAGCGGGCTGCCGGGCGCCATCGCGCTGGCCGCCGACACGGCCGTGATCGCGCTCGTGCTGCCGTACGCGGGCACGGTGGCCGATCGGCTGGACCGGCGGAAGATCATGATCGTCGCGGCCCTCGTGGCGACGGCGTCGTTCGCCATCCTGTTCGCCGTACGGTCGGCCGGATCGGCGTGGATCGGTCCGGTCGCGATCGGCCTGGCCGCCGCGGCCAAGGCGTTCTACACCCCGGCCGCCGGTGCCGCGCTGCCGAACGTGGTGGATCCGGAAGACCTGCCGGCCGCGAACGCGCTGGGCGGCGGCGCCTGGGGCACGATGCTCGTCCTCGGCGCCTCGCTCGGCGGCATCGTGAACGAGGCGGTCGGCCCGTACGCCTGCTTCGCGGTCACCGTGGCCTGCCTGCTGATCACCGCGGGCCTCGTCTGGCGCATCCGCCGCCCGCTGCAGGCCGGGCGCGACGGCGTCGAACCGGTGCCGCCGCTGCGGGCCATCCGTGACTCCCTGAGCTACATCCGCCGGCATCCGCGGGTGCTGTCGCTGGTCACGGTCAAGTGCGCGATCGGCCTGGGCAACGGCGTCCTGGCCGTGTTCCCGATCGTGGCCACGGTGGTGTTCTCGATCGGGTCGATCGGCACCGGCCTGCTGTTCGCCGCCCGCGGGCTGGGCGCGCTGATCGGGCCGCTGGTACTGCGCCGGGTGCTGAGCCACCCGTCGTGGCTGATGCCGGCGCTGGCCATCTCGATGGCGGTGTACGGGCTGGCCTACCTCGGGTTCGCCGCGACCCCGTGGTTCTGGCTCGGGCTGGTCCTCGTGACGGTCGCCCACATGGCCGGCGGTGGGAACTGGGTGTTCTCCAACTTCGCGCTCCAGATCGAGGTGCCCGACGAACTGCGCGGCCGGGTCTTCGCCACCGACATGATGATCGCGACGCTGGCCATCTCGGTCAGCCTGCTCGTGGCCGGAGCGCTCGTGGACGGCCTCGGCCCCCGCCTCGTCGTCGCGATCTGCGGATCGGTGACCCTGCTGTACGGCGTCGGTTGGCGCCTGGCCACCCGCCGGCTCATGCGGGCCACCGAACGGGCCGAGGCGGCCGCTTGACACCGGAGGCTATCGTTGTGATATCACATCGATAGCAAGGGGGTGGCGATGGAGCGTAAGGCGTTCCGGGTTCCGGGTTTCTGGGTTCTCCTGGTGCTCGTGGCGGCGTTCGGGGCGTACGCCTGGTACGCGGTGCGATGGATCAACACCGACCCCGACGAGGCGGAGACCTATATCGGGTTCACCTTCGCCGCTGTGGCGATCGTCGGCGCCCTGATGGCCAGCGGGTTCTTCATCCTGAACCCGAACGAGGCCCGGGTGGTCCAGTTCTTCGGGCACTATGTCGGCTCGATCAAGCGCGCGGGCTTCCACTGGACCTGGCCACTGACGACCAAGAAGCGCTTGTCGCTGCGGGTACGCAACTTCGAGTCCAACCGGCTGAAGGTCTCCGACGCCGACGGCAACCCGGTCGACATCGCCGCGGTCGTCGTGTACCAGGTGGTGGACTCGGCCCGGGCGGTGTTCGGTGTGGACGATCACGTCCAGTACGTGGCCATCCAGGCGGAGGCGGCCGTGCGCCACATGGCGACCAATCACCCGTACGAGTCACACGGCGAGGACCGGATCAGCCTGCGCGACAGCGATCAGGTCAGCGCGGAGCTGACCGTGGAGCTGCGCGAGCGCGCCCGGCTGGCCGGCGTCGAGGTCATCGAGTCCCGCATCACCCATCTGGCGTACGCGCCGGAGATCGCCCAGGTGATGCTCCAGCGCCAGCAGGCCAACGCGGTCGTGGCCGCCCGCACCCGCATCGTCGACGGTGCCGTCGGCATGGTCCACATGGCACTGGACCGGCTGCGCGAGGAGGGCGTGATCGACCTCGACGAGGACCGCAAGGCGCAGATGGTCTCGAACCTGCTGGTCGTGCTGTGCGGCGACCGGGCCACCCAGCCGGTGGTGAACACCGGGACGCTGTACGGGTAAGGGCCCATGCCGGAACGCAAGAAGGTGCTGCTGCGTCTGGACCCGTCGGTCTACGACGCGGTGGCCAGGTGGGCGGCCGACGACCTGCGCAGCGTCAACGCGCAGATCGAGTACGCGTTGCGGCGAGCGCTGCGGGCGGCCGGCCGCCCGATGCCGCCGGACCAGATGTTGGACCGACCCGATACGCCCGAGGCCGATGGGGTGGAATAGAACGGATGGACGCAGCGTTGGCTTCGGGCGTGGCGCGGGTCGCGGTGCCCGCGACGAGCGCCAATCTCGGTCCCGGCTTCGACGCCCTGGGCCTGGCTCTCGACCTCACCGACGACCTCACCGCCCTGATCACCGACGGCTTCCACGTCCAGGTGTCGGGCGAGGGGGCCGGCGAGGTCCCGGCCGGCCGCCTGACCACGGGCAAGGAGCATCTCGTCGTCGCGTCCATGCTGGCCGCGTTCGACCGGATGGGGGTGGCGCACCCCGAGGGCATCAGGCTGACCTGCCACAACCAGATTCCCCACGCGCGCGGGCTGGGTTCGTCGTCGGCGGCGATCGTGGCCGGGATCCTGTTGGCTCGGGAGCTCGCGCCCGGCGACGGCTTCGACGACGACGCCGCGCTACGGCTCGCGGCCGAGCTCGAGGGACACCCCGACAACGTCGCGCCGTGCCTGTTGGGCGGGTTCACGATCGCCTGGACCGGATATGGCGGCGCCCGGGCCGTGCGCCTCGACCCCGACCCCGGCGTACGGCCGACGATCTACGTGCCGGAGATCCGTGGGCTCACCTCGGCGGCCCGGACCGCGCTGCCGGACACCGTGCCCCACGAGGACGCCGTGTTCAACGCGGCCCGGGTGGCCTTGCTCGTCCACGCGCTCACCAGGGACCCGGCCAGGCTCCTGGAGGCGACCGAGGACCGGCTGCACCAGCCGTACCGGGCGCCGGCCATGCCGCAGACGGCCACTCTGGTCGCACGGCTGCGGGCGGCCCGGATCCCGGCCGTGGTCAGCGGCGCCGGGCCGAGCGTTCTGGCGCTCATCCGACAGGGCGACGAGGAGGTGGCCCCCCCGGATGGATGGTGTGCCAGGTCACTGTCGGTTAGTTTGACGGGAGCGCGTATCCTGGTACCCAGACACGCCGAAGGCGACCCTGTTGCCGCCGGTCCTCCGAGTTGATTACGCTCTTAGGCGACACCAGCCGTCAACACGCGACCGAAAGCGGGGCAGAACTCCGCCTGGCGCGCTGGCTGCAATCCGGGGAACCGAGCCCGAAGCGGGCACCTTCAACAAGATGACCGCCTCAAACCGTCTCCCGGGCGCAGTCCGTTCCTGAGCCTGGCGGCGCAATGCTCGGCCGCAGACCAGGCGCCTTGGCTGTGTCACGACTCCTGCGACGCCTCAACACGCAGGTGTATCCGCGGGCTGCCCGGCCCCCGATGCTGCAAAACCCGGGCGGCTCCGGCCTATCGAGGGAAGGAATCCATTGAGCGACACCACCGACATCACGTCGGACGTCCCCAGCACCCCGGAGTCTTCGGCGGGTAACCGCCGGCGGCGCACCGGAGGAGGTCTCAACGGGATGCTGCTCAACGAGCTGCAGTCGATGGCTGCGTCGCTCGGCATTCCCGGCACCGCCAAGATGCGCAAGGGCGATCTGATCACCGCCATAGAGGCGAGCCAGGCGGACAGCCGGGTTCCGCGCGCACGTGCCGAGGCGCCCGTCCGCGGACAGGTCGCCGCCCGAGACGTGGCCACCCGCTCCGAGGTACGGGCCGAGGTGCGCGACGGCGAGGCCGACGACTCCACCGAGCACCGGCCGCGGCGGGCCTCCCGCGCGGCCGGGCCGCCGGAGCCGCGGGACGACCGGGCCGAGCGCAACGAGCGCGTCTCCGCCGCGCCGGAGCGCACGGTCGAGGCGACGGTCACGGAGCGGTCCGACCGCGCCGACCGCAACGGCAGCGAGCGCGACACCGGCGAGCGATCCGACCGGTCCGACAGGACCGACCGGTCCGACCGGTCCGACCGGTCCGACCGGTCGGAGCGGTCCGAGCGCAACGGCCGGCCCGACCGGGACCGGGGCGACCGGGACCGGGGCGACCGAGATCGGGGCGACCGGGACCGGGGCGACCAGCGGGGCGACCGGGACCGGGGCGACCAGCGGGGTGACCGGGACCGGGGCGACCGCGACCAGCGGGCCGACCGCGACCGGTCGCACGACGGCGACGACGACGGCGACGGCGCCAACCGCCGGGGCCGGCGCAGCCGCTTCCGCGACCGCCGGCGCGGCCGCAACGAGCGCGGCGGCGAGGGCGGCGCCGAGCCTCAGGTCACCGAGGACGATGTGCTCGTCCAGGTGGCCGGCATCGTCGACATCCTGGACAACTACGCGTTCGTGCGGACCTCCGGCTACCTGGCCGGACCGAACGACGTCTACGTCTCGATGTCCCAGATCAAGAAGTACGGCCTGCGCCGCGGCGACGCGGTGACGGGGGCCGTGCGGGCCCCGCGCGAGGGCGAGGCGCGCCGGGACAAGTACAACCCGCTGGTCCGCCTCGACACGATCAACGGGATGGACCCGGAGGAGGCCCGCCGCCGGCCCGACTTCTACAAGCTGACTCCGCTCTACCCGCAGGAGCGCCTGCGGCTGGAGACCGAGCCGCACATCCTGACCACGCGGGTGATCGACCTCATCATGCCGATCGGCAAGGGCCAGCGGGCGCTGATCGTCTCCCCGCCCAAGGCGGGCAAGACGTTCATCCAGCAGGCCATCGCCAACGCGGTCGCGCAGAACAACCCCGAGTGCCACCTCATGGTCGTCCTCGTCGACGAGCGGCCCGAAGAGGTCACCGACATGCAGCGCTCGGTCAAGGGCGAGGTCATCGCGTCCACCTTCGACCGTCCGCCGCAGGACCACACCACGGTCGCCGAGCTGGCCATCGAGCGGGCCAAGCGGCTGGTCGAGTTGGGCCACGACGTGGTCGTCCTGCTCGACTCGATCACCCGCCTGGGTCGGGCCTACAACCTGGCGGCCCCGGCGTCGGGCCGGATCCTGTCCGGCGGCATCGATTCGACGGCGCTCTACCCGCCCAAGCGCTTCCTCGGCGCGGCCCGCAACATTGAGAACGGCGGCTCGCTCACGATCATCGCCAACGCGTTGGTCGAGACGGGCTCCATGATGGACACGGTCATCTTCGAGGAGTTCAAGGGCACGGGCAACGCCGAGCTGAGGCTGGACCGCAAGATCGCGGACAAGCGGGTCTTCCCGGCGATCGACATCGACCCGTCCAGCACCCGGCGGGAGGAGATCCTCATGGCGCCGGACGAGCTGGCCATCGTGATCAAGCTCCGCAAGGTGCTGCACTCGCTCGAGTCCCAGGCCGCCCTGGACCTCCTGCTGGACCGGCTCAAGCAGACCCGGACCAACGTCGAGTTCCTCATGCAGATCGCGAAGACCACACCCGGCGAATAACCCGCGTCCCACCCAACCCAACCCCCAGATCGCGCCGATCATGAAGTTAAGGTCATGATCGGCGCGGTTTGGCGTCCGTAACCTCATGATCGTGGGGATCTTGCGGGCCGGGCTCGGGCGGGGCGGCGGGGTCGGGCGAGGCCAGATCGGGTACGGGGAGGGGCAGCGCGCGGCCCTCGAGGTGGCGTTTCCACATCGCCCGGATCGTGTCCTCGCCGACGCGTTCGGGCGGTTCGCGGGCGGTGTCGCGGGCGACGCAGACGTCGACCGGCACGTCGGTGAAGTCGCGGATGACGACGTCGGCGCCGCCGGCCCGGGCGAGCGCGGCGAGGTCCCGCACGTACCGCGATCGCAGGTTCGTGTCGTCGCAGATCACGTTGACGCCGGCGCGCAGCAACGCCTCCACCAGGGCCCGCTGCGCGACGGTCACCTGTACCTCGGCCCAGCCCAGCCCGATCATCCCGCCGTGGAGCATGCGACGCAGGTCGTCCCGGTTCACGCGGACCGCACCCCGCTGCCGTCGGGCCCAGGTGGTCTTGCCAGACCCGGGCAGCCCGCGGGTGATGGTCAACGTCGCCATGCCGCGAAGCGTAGGGGTCATCGGGGCAGGAATGCCCGACCATGGCACACTGTTGTGTCGGCCAGGTTCCGGTTCACGCCCGCACGTCCGCGCGGCGACCCGGCGACCGGATGAGAGAGGACCGAACGGTGAAGCCCGACATCCACCCGCAGTATGTCGTGACCGCGGTCACGTGTTCCTGCGGAAACCAGTTCACGACCCGCAGCACGGCCAAGAACGGCCAGATCCACGTCGAGACCTGTAACGTGTGCCACCCGTTCTACACGGGCAAGCAGCGCGTGCTCGACACCGCCGGCCGGGTCGCCAAGTTCCAGCAGAAGTACGCCAAGGCGCAGAAGAAGGCCGCCAAGTAAACCCGTGAGTACGGACCGGTTGGCGGACCTTCTCGGGGAGTACGCCGAACTCGAACGCCGCCTCGCCGACCCCGCGCTGCACGCCGACCAGGCCAACGCACGCCGGGTCGGGCGGCGGTTCGCCGCGCTGGCACCGATCCACAAGACCGCGTCCGAGCTGGACCGTGTCCGCGCGGACATGCTCGCGGCGCGGGAGCTGGCCGTCGAGGACAGCGCCTTCGCCGCCGAGGCGGACGAGCTGGCCGAGCGGATCGGCCCGATGGAGGAACGGCTCGCCGAGCTGTTGGCCCCCCGGGACCCCCACGACCCCAAGGACGTCATCCTCGAGATCAAGGCCGGCGAGGGCGGCGAGGAGTCGGCGCTCTTCGCCGGTGACCTGCTGCGCATGTACGTCCGGTACGCCGAACGGCGCGGCTGGGTCACCGAGGTGCTCGACTCCCAGGACTCCGACCTGGGCGGCATCAAGGATGTCGCGCTCGCCATCAAGACGCGGGGGGTGCCGGAGGGCGGGTACGGAGTGTGGTCCCGCCTGAAGTGGGAGGGCGGCGTCCACCGGGTACAGCGCGTGCCGGCGACCGAGTCGCAGGGGCGCATCCACACCTCGGCGGCCGGGGTGCTCGTGACGCCCGAGGCGGAGGAGACGGAGGTCGAGATCGACCCCAACGACCTGCGCATCGACGTGTTCCGGTCGTCCGGCCCCGGCGGCCAGTCCGTCAACACCACCGACTCCGCGGTCCGGATCACCCACGCGCCCACCGGCATCGTGGTGAGCTGTCAGAACGAGCGGTCCCAGTTGCAGAACCGGGAACAGGCCATGCGCATGCTCCGGGCCAAACTGGCCCAGCTCGCGCAGGAGCAGGCCGACGCAGCGGCCTCGGACGCCCGCCGCGCCCAGGTGCGCACCGTCGACCGCTCGGAGCGCATCCGCACCTACAACTTCCCGCAGAACCGGATCACCGACCATCGCATCGGGTACACGGCGTACAACCTCGATCTGGTCACGGGTGGCGACCTGGATGGCGTGCTCGACGCGCTCACCGACGCCGACCGGGCCGCCCGTCTGGCCGGCGAGACGGAGCTGTCCCGGCGCTGACGGCCGGCTCATCCGGAGTTGACGGGCCGGTCATCCGGCGGAAATGCCGGCGGAGCAGGATGAAACCTCGGGGATAGGTGTGCGCCGGTCCGCACCCTGCGAGAGGGTGGTTCGGAGCGGGCCTGTCCCGAGGGAGCAATTCCGTGGACGTCACGTAGGGCACTTTGTGGGGAGCCAACCATGACGCCATCGAGCCAGACTCCGATCGACGTCACCGCGGCGCCGCGCGCCGTTCTCCGCCTCGTCTACCGCGTACTCGGCGAGGGGCGGTCGGGTACCGCGCAGGCCAACGCCTGGGCCGCCGTCTGCGACGACCGGCGGCGGGCCGAGGAGCGCGCGGAGGTCGACCGCCTGCTGGCCGACGCCCGTACCCGTACCCCCGCCACCCCGCCCGGCCTCCTTCCCAACGCCCTGCCCGCCGCCACCCCGTACCGCGAGCGCTGACCCGCCGCCGGGGCCCGCCCGCGGGGCGGGGTTGCCGGAATGCCCGCGAACCGCCACGATCTCCGCGAGGGGGTTGGGGAGTGCGAGTCGCGGAGGCGGTGGCGGATGCGACGGCCAGGTTGGCCGCGGCGCACGTGGCGTCGCCGCGCGTCGACGCCGAACTGCTCGCGGCCCATGTGTTGGGCATCCCGCGGTGGCGGCTGGCCACCGTGGAGCGGCTGACCGGCGGCCAGGCCAAGCGGTACCGCCAGCTGATCGATCGGCGGGCCACGCGGATACCGCTGCAGCACCTGACCGGGCGCGCACCGTTCCGTCATGTGGAGCTCGCCGTGGGACCGGGCGTGTTCGTGCCCCGTCCGGAAACCGAGGTACTCGTCGACTGGGGCCTGCGCTGGCTGCGGGACAACCGCGCGTTTACCGTGGTCGACCTGTGCGCCGGCTCCGGCGCGATCGCCGTGGCCGTGGCCACCGAGGCCCCGGGAACCACGGTATACGCCGTGGAGCGCGAGCCCGACGCGCTGAAGTGGTTGCGGCGCAACGTTTCCGAACTCGCGGTCGTGGTGGTCGAGGGCGACGCGACCGACCCGGCCGTGCTCTCCGAACTGGACGGCCGGGCCGACCTGGTGCTGTGCAACCCCCCGTACGTACCGGAGATCGGCGCGGCCGGACTGCCGGCCGAGGTGACGCGCCACGACCCGCACGCCGCCGTGTTCGGCGGCACGGACGGCCTGGACGTGATCCGCCCGCTCATCGGGAGGTTCGCGACGCTGCTGCGACCGGGCGGCGCCGTGGCGGTGGAGCACGAGGACGTCCACGCGTACGTGGTACCGACCCTGGTGCAGGTCGACGGGCGTTTCGTCGACGTCGAGGTGCATCACGATCTGGCGCAGCGACCGCGTTTCACGACCGCCAGGCGAGCCGGCGGGCCGACCCGGATGGCAGACTTCACCTCGTGATGCTCTACGACTGTCGTACCGTCGCCGAACGCGACTGGGGGATCCGTGCCGCCATCGAGGCGATCGCCCGGGGAGACCTCGTCGTGCTGCCGACCGACACGGTCTACGGCATCTCCGCCGACGCGTTCAAGCCGTGGTCGGTGACCGCGTTGCTCAACGCCAAGGGCCGGGGTCGGCACATGCCGCCGCCGGTGCTCGTCGGATCGCGGCAGACCCTCGACGGTCTGGTCTTCTCGCTGCCGGCCGAGGCGCGGGAGCTGGTCGCCGCGTTCTGGCCCGGCCCGCTGACCGTGGTCGTGGAGCACGCCCCCACGCTGCAGTGGGACCTGGGCGACACATACGGGACCGTGGCCGTGCGGATGCCGCTGCACCCGGTGGCACTGGAGGTGCTCCAGCACACCGGTCCGCTGGCCGTGTCGAGCGCGAACCGCACCGGGATGCCGCCCGCGGTCACCGCCCACGAGGCGCGCGACCAGCTCGGGTACGGCGTGAGCACCTACCTGGAGGCGGGACCGTGCTCGGACCCGATACCATCGAGCATCGTGGATTGTACGGGTCCGGCGCCCCGCGTCCTGCGCGACGGCGCCATCCCGTTCGAAAAGCTTCGGGAGGTCGTGCCGAACCTGCAACCATTCGAACTCGCCCAACCGTTGTTACCAGGACTACCGGAACTGACGTCCGCGCAGGAGTGACCCCCGACCGTGCCCCCCTTCACCGTCCTCCACGTATGTGTGGGCAACATCTGCCGCTCGCCCATGGCCGAGCGGTTGCTCGCGCTGGCCCTGCGCCGGCGGGTGGGGGATCGCGTCGAGGACATGTACCGCAGTCATGGCGCGGGGACCGGTTCATGGCACGTGGGTGAGCCCATGAACTCCCCGGCCGCGAAGCAGTTGCGGTTGCGGGGCGGGCACGCGGACGGTTTCCAGGCCCGACGGTTGAGTTCCGGGATGATCGACGCCTCGGATCTGATCCTGTGCGCCACCGCGCAACAGGTGAAGGATGTCCTCGAGGTGAAGCCGGACGCGGTGAACAAGACGTTCGTGTTGGGCGAGTTCGGCCGGCTGCTGTCGCGGATCGACTTCAAGGTCCTTCCGCCCTCGGACGGCACGGCCCAGGCCGCCTATGACCGCGGGGTCGCGCTGGTGGTCGCCATCGACGCGGCCCGCGGGGGCGGCGCCGTGTGGGGCTCCGACGGCGAGCGCCGGATGCCTCCCTTGCGGACCGACGACCTCGACGACCCGTGGGGCATGGCCGACCGCGAGTTCGCCCGGGTCGCCGACGAGATCGAGCAGACCGTCGTGCCGCTCGCCTCCGCCCTTACCGGCTGACGTTCCGTACAAATCACCGCGATCTTGGCTTTACACTGGGTGACATGGCCACGTTCTGGGGTCCCGACTTCGAACAGCTGCGGCGGGAGGACCCGGAGATCGCGGCGGTCATTCTGGGCGAGGTCGACCGCGTACGCGGTGGGCTGCAGCTCATCGCGAGCGAGAACCTCACCTCCCCGGCCGTACTGGCGGCGCTCGGGTCGACGCTGACCAACAAGTACGCGGAGGGCTATCCCGGCCGGCGGTACTACGGCGGCTGCGCGCAGGTCGACCGGGCCGAGGAGATCGGCATCGAGCGCGCCAAGCGGCTCTTCGGAGCCGACCACGCCAACCTCCAGCCGCACAGCGGCGCGAGCGCGAACCTCGCGGCGTACGCCGCGCTCCTGCAACCCGGCGACACCGTGCTGGCGATGGATCTGCCGCACGGCGGTCACCTCACGCACGGGTCCAAGGTGAACTTCTCCGGGACCTGGTTTCACACCATCGGGTACGCGGTGCGCCGCGACACCGAGTTGATCGACTATGACGAGGTACGGGACCTGGCGCTGGAGCATCGGCCCAAGATGATCATTTGTGGGGCGACGGCCTATCCGCGGTTGATTGACTTCGCCGCCTTCCGGGCCGTGGCCGACGAGGTCGGCGCGTACCTCATGGTCGACGCGGCGCACTTCATCGGCCTCGTGGCCGGCGGGGCGATTCCGTCGCCCGTGCCGTACGCGGATGTCGTCTGCTTCACCACGCACAAGGTGCTGCGCGGGCCGCGGGGCGGGATGATCCTGTGCCGCGCGGAGCTGGCGCCGCGCATCGACAGGGCGGTGTTCCCCTTCACCCAGGGTGGCCCGCTCATGCATGTGGTGGCGGCCAAGGCGGTCGCGCTCGCCGAGGCGGCCCGGCCGGAGTTCGCCGAGTACGCCCGGCAGGTCATCGCGAACGCGCGGGCCCTGGCCGGGGGACTGGCCGCCCACGGCATGCGGCCGGTCTCCGGCGGTACGGACACCCACCTCGCCCTCATCGATCTGCGGCCGGCCGGCAGCGACCCGGACGGCGAGCCCGGCATCACCGGACGCGACGCCGAGCAGCGCTGCGACCGGGCCCGGATCACCTTGAACAAGAACGCGATCCCGTACGACCCGCAGCGTCCCATGGTCGCCTCGGGCATCCGGGTCGGCACGCCCTCGGTGACCACCCAGGGCATGCGGGAACCCGAGATGCACCACATCGCCGCCCTCATCGCCCGCGCGGTCGCCGCCGATCCCCATCTCGAATCCGGACGCGGCGACCTCGCCGACGTCGCCGACGAGGTCGCCGACCTGGTGGCCAAGTTCCCCGCGTACCCTCACTGAGGCCGAGTCCACTCGGTCCCCCCATCGGTGGACGACGAGGAGCGTGGAGTGCGGGAGCGGGTGCGGTACCTGTGGGCGGCGCTGGCCGTGAGCGCGGTACTGCTCGGCCTGGCCACGCTGGTCGGCGCGCTCGTCGGCGGTGGAGCCGGCGCGCTCGGCGCGGCGGTCGGCGTCGCCGTGGTGGCCGCGAGTTACAGCGCGACGATGCTGGCCGTGGCCTGGGCCGACTCGGTCAACCCCCGGCTGGTCCTGCCCGTCGGCGTGGGCATGTACATCACCAAGTTCAGCCTGATCGGTGCGCTGATGATCATCGTCGGGGCCAGCGAATGGGCCGGCAAGATCCCGATGGCGATGGGCATCGTGGCCGCGGTCGTGGTCTGGACGACCGCGCAGATCTGGTGGACCCTTCGCAACGCCCACCCCTACGCCAAGCGCACCTGAAGGCGGCCGAAGCGCCGCCGTGCCGCAGCCCGCTCAAGATCGCGGCAATATCGTCGATATTGCCGCTTCTAGGGCCCTCTACGCGACAACTTTGTCAAAGGTGACTGTTCAGGTAGGGGTGGTAGCCAGGGGCTGTCAAAGTTGTCGTGATCTTGGCGCAGGGCGGCGGGGTCAGTTGAGGAGGCCGGCCCGGCAGGGGAAGGCGAACTGGGCGCTGACGTCCTGGTACCGGGTGACCCGTCCGCGGAAGACGCTGCGGCCCGAAACCTCGGTGCGGAATATGTCGTCCGAGCAGGGGGCCGCGACGGACCGGACCCGATAGCGGGCCGACTGCGTCCGCGTGGTCGGCGTCCCGCCGGTGGTGAAGCGGCGGCTGGCCACGGTGACCCAACCGTCCGCGGTCCGGGTCCGCAGCCGGATCGTCAGGGTCAGCCGCCCGGGCCCGGGGCGGTCGCAGAAGAACCGCACGCGCCCGAACACCTGGGTGGGGGCCTCGTCGTTGTCGCGGTCCGGCGCGTCGGCGATCACCTGGCAACCGACACGGACCGACGGGCCGAACGAGGGACCGGAGGTGTGCCGCGTATGGCAGGCGCCCAGGCCGAGCGCGCACGCCGCCGTGAGCGTCACCGCGACGGCGGAGCGCATCACGCCTCCCATGGGTTGATCTGCGTCACACGGAGGATTGCCGGCCCGCGGGGTCGCTCAAACATCAACTCGTGCGCGGAGGTGACGGGAATCTGTAACTTTCACGCCGGTCTGGACAGCGATGGGGGAGCCCGGAGTAACGTGTGCTCCCGGATCGAGGCCCTGACCACCCACGCGGGCTACCGCGTGGGGGCCGGTGCATGCCCTCATCCGTGCGGCTGATATGGTTTCGCCGTCATGGCCGGTGACCGTTCCCCCCAGCGTCCCCGCGATGAGGGCGAGGCCGGTCCGGGCGCCAACCAAGCCTGGGCCGCCATCTCTTACCTCATCGGCGGGATCGTCGTGTGGGGATTCGCCGGTTGGCTGATCGACCGGTGGCTCGACACCGGAGGCATCGCGACGGCGATCGGCGCGGTGGTGGGTGCCGCCGCAGGCGTCTTCCTCATCGCCCGCCGTCTCGGACGGTAGGGGAGAAGGTTGAGTACACGGGTGTTGGCGGTCCCGGAGACTGAGTTCCCGCCGTCGATCAACGAGTTCTACCCGCCGCCGCTGTGGGAAGCCCTGCCCTGGCTCACCAAGTTCACGCTGCTGGTCTGGGTGGCCGCCGGGGTGCTCATCATCTTCTTCCTGCTGGCCTACCGCCATCCGAGGATGGTCCCGACGCGCACCCAATGGCTGGCCGAATCGATCTACGGATTCGGGCGGGAGAACGTGGCCAAGGGAATGATGGGGCCGGAGGGCGTTCGGTTCGCGCCGTACTTCACGACGCTGTTCAGCTTTATCCTGTTGACCAACCTCTTCGGTATCATTCCCGGCATTCAGATGTCGCCGAATTCGCACATCGCCTTCCCGATCATGCTGGCCGTGATCAGCTACATCATGTTCAACTATGTCGGAGTCCGGCGGTATGGGGCGGCCAAGTACTTCAAGAAATCGCTCGTCCCTCCGGCGCCCTGGTACGTGTTGCCCCTGTTGATCCCGATCGAGTTCTTCTCCACGTTCATCGTGCGTCCGGTGACGCTTTCCCTCCGGTTGTTCGCAAACATGTTCGCCGGCCACATGATTCTCGCCGTCTTCACGCTGGCCGGGTTCGTGCTGTTGAACTCCAGTGCCTGGTATCTCAAGCCCATATCGGTGGTTTCTTGGGCCATGGCGATCGCACTGACATTCCTCGAACTTCTAGTAATCGTCTTGCAGGCGTATATCTTTGTGATACTCACGTCCAGCTATGTTGCCGGTGCCCTCGCCGAGGAGCACTGATTCGACCACGCGACACTTCACGCGTGAAGAGCAGGAGGAAACCACAACATGCTACTCGCCGAAGTTACCGGCAGCCTTAGTGCGGTCGGATATGGCCTCGCGGCCATCGGCCCCGGCATTGGTGTCGGCATAATCTTCGCGTCGTACATCCAATCGACCGCGCGCCAGCCCGAGTCCGCACGGATTACGCTGCCGTACGTGTTCATCGGCATGGCGCTGGTCGAGGCGCTGGCCCTGCTCGGCATCGCGTTCGGCTACGCGTTCGGCAAATGATCATGGCACCCTTCGCCGAGGAAGCTCCGCACGAGCCGAATCCGATCCTGCCCATCGGGGAAGAGATCATCATTGGCGGTATCGCGTTCGCGATCCTGTGCTTCGTGCTGATCCGCTACGTCTTCCCGCGCATGGAGAAGATGTTCCAGGCGCGCGTCGAGGCGATCGAGGGCGGGCTCAAGCGGGCCGAGGAGCGTCAGGCCGAGGCGGAGGCATTGTTCGAGCAGTACAAGCAGCAGCTGGCCGAGGCGCGGACCGAGGCGGCCCGGATCCGCGACGAGGCCCGGGCCGACGCCGAGGGCATCCGGCAGGACGTGCTGGCCCAGGCCCGGGAGGAGCGCGACCGCATCATCACCGCCGGCTCGGAGCAGCTGCAGGCCGAGCGGGCCACCATCGTGCGCGAGTTGCGGGCCGAGCTGGGTGAGCTGGCGGTCGATCTGGCCGGGCGGATCGTGGGCGAGTCGCTGGCCGACGAGGCGCGCCGGGCCGGCACCGTCGACCGCTTCCTGAGCGAGCTGGACGCCAGCCCGGCGAGGACCGGAGGGGCCTGATGGGTCGGGAGTCGTACGCGGCCGCGACCGAGCGGCTCGACGCGTTGACCACGGGCGAGCGCCCGGTGCCGCTGGCCGGCATCGCGGACGAGATCCTCGCCGTGGCCGACCTGCTCGAGCGCCAGCCCCGCCTGCGACGCGCGCTCACCGACCCGGCCCGGACCGGCGAGGACCGGGCCGAGCTTCTGGGCGGCGTCATCGCCGGCCAGGTCAGCCAGGACGCCGAGAGCCTGCTGCGGACCCTCGTGGCCGGCCGCTGGAGGGGGCCGGGCGAGCTGCTCGACGCGACCGAGCGGCTCGGCGTGGAGGTGCTGCTGGCCAGCGCCGACTCGGCCGGCGAGCTGGCCGAGGTCGAGGACGAGCTGTTCCGGTTCGGACGGCTGGTCGACGGGGACAACGCGCTCGCCGCCGCCCTGGGCAACTCCACCGTGAAGGTCGAGCACCGGGCCGGCCTGTCCCGCGGTCTGCTCGACGGCAAGGCCCGGTCGGCGACGATCCGCCTGGTCGAGGTGGCGCTGCGCGGGTTCGGCGGGCGCAACTTCGGCGGCTCCCTGGTCCGGCTGGTCGAGCTGGCCGCCGAGCGACGGTCCCGGCAGATCGCGTACGTGACGGTGGCCAGCCCGCTGAGCGAGGACGAAGAGCGCCGCCTGGGCCAACGGCTGTCCACGATGTACGGTCGCGAGGTCGACCTCAAGATCACGGTGGCGCCCGAGGTCCTGGGCGGTGTCAGTGTCCGGATCGGACACGACCTGTACGACGGAACCGTGCTGCGCCGCCTTCTGCAGGCCCGCACGGCGCTGGCCGGCCGACACTAGCGGGCCCGCGACACCCGCCGGTCCGCCACACCAGTTGGCCGGCAGACACTAGAGGAAGAAGGACGATGGCCGAACTGACCATCTCAGCCGACGAGATCCGCGGCGCGCTGGAGCGCTACGTCTCGTCGTACACGCCCGAGATCTCCCGCGAGGAGGTCGGGATCGTCATCGACGCCGGCGACGGCATCGCCCACGTGGAGGGGCTGCCCTCGACGATGGCGAACGAACTCCTGGAGTTCGCCGACGGCACTCGGGGCGTGGCGCTGAACCTCGACGTCCGCGCGATCGGTGTCGTGGTCCTCGGCAAGTTCGAGGGGATCGAGGAGGGCCAGCAGGTCAAGCGCACCGGCCGGGTGCTGTCGGTGCCCGTGGGCGACAACTTCCTCGGCCGCGTGGTCGACCCGCTCGGCAACCCGATCGACGCTCTCGGCGACATCGAGAACGAGGGCTTCCGCGACCTCGAGTTGCAGGCGCCCAACGTCATGGTCCGCCAGCCGGTGAAGGAGGCGCTGCAGACCGGCATCAAGGCGGTCGACTCGATGACCAATATCGGTCGCGGGCAGCGCCAGCTCATCATCGGCGACCGCAAGACCGGCAAGACGTCCATCGTGATCGACACGATCCTCAACCAGCGGGCCAACTGGGAGTCGGGCGACCCGGCCAGGCAGGTGCGCTGCATCTATGTCGCGATCGGACAGAAGGGCTCGACCATCGCCGGCCTCAAGGCGACGCTGGAGGAGCGCGGCGCCATGCAGTACACGACGATCGTGGCGGCGCCGGCGTCCGACCCGCCCGGGTTCAAGTACCTGGCCCCGTACGCCGGATCGGCCATCGGCCAGCACTGGATGTACGCCGGCAAGCACGTCCTGATCGCCTTCGACGACCTGAGCAAGCAGGCCGAGGCGTACCGGGCGATCTCGCTGCTGCTGCGCCGCCCGCCGGGCCGCGAGGCGTACCCCGGTGACGTCTTCTACCTGCACTCCCGGTTGCTGGAGCGCTGCGCGAAGCTCTCCGACGAGATGGGCGGCGGGTCGCTGACCGGCCTGCCGATCATCGAGACGAAGGCCAACGACATCGCCGCGTTCATCCCGACCAACGTCATCTCCATCACCGACGGCCAGATCTTCCTCGAGCCCGACCTGTTCAACCAGGGTGTACGCCCGGCGATCAACGTCGGTACCTCGGTGTCCCGGGTCGGCCGGGCGGCCCAGGTCAAGCCGATGAAGGAGGTCGCCGGTCGCCTGCGGCTGGACCTGGCCCAGTACCGGGAGCTGGAGGCGTTCGCCGCGTTCGCCTCCGACCTCGACCGGGCCTCCCGGGCGCAGCTCGAGCGCGGGGCCCGCCTGGTGGAGCTGCTCAAGCAGCCCAACAACACGCCGTACCCGGTCGAGGAGCAGGTCGTCTCGATCTGGGCCGGCACCGCGGGCAAGGTGGACGACATCCCGGTCGGCGACATCCGCCGGTTCGAGTCGGAGTTCCTCCAGTACCTGCGCCACTCCCACGGCGGCGTGCTGCAGGCCATCGCCGACAACGACTGGAACGACGACATCGTGGCCTCCCTGGACGAGGCGCTCGGGCACTTCAAGCAGATGTTCCTGGCCGGCGACGCCCCTCCGGTCACCGACGAGGAGGCCGAGGCCATGGGGGAGGGCGTCGAGACCCAGGAGAAGGTCCGGCGCGTCAAGCGGACCCCACCGAAGAGGTAGTCGACATGCCCGCTTCGGTACGCGTCCTGCGGCGGCGGATCCAGGCCACCCGCTCGACAAAGAAGATCACGAAGGCGATGGAGCTGGTGGCGACCAGCCGCATCGCCAAGGCGCAGGACCGGGTGGCGGCCTCGCGCCCGTACTCCGCCGCCATCACCGACGTGCTCACCGCCCTGGCCAGCAATGCCAACATCGACCACCCGCTGCTGCAGCCGCGCCCGCGCGTGCGCCGGGCCGGGGTGCTCGTCATCACCAGCGACCGCGGGCTCTGCGGCGGCTACAACGCGAACGCGATCCGCACGGCCGAGCAGCTCATCGCCCGGCTGCGTGAGGACGGCAAGCAGGTGATGCTGTACGTCGTGGGGCGCAAGGGCGTGACGTACTACCGCTTCCGCAACCGGCCGATCGAGTCGAACTGGACCGGCTTCTCCGAGCAGCCCACGTTCGCCGATGCCCGCCCCATCGCCGAGACGCTCATCGCGGCGTTCGTGGCCGGGGCGGACGACGTCGACGATCCGGAGGGCGGCGACCATCCCGGCGGGGCGGACGAGGTGCTCGGCGTGGACGAGCTGCACATCGTGCACACCCAGTTCCGCAACCTCATGACGCAGACGCCGGTGGCCAACTTCCTCGCACCCATGCAGGTCGAGGAGGCCGAGGAGGAAGAGCACGGTCCGCTGCCGGCCTACGAGTTCGAGCCGGACCCGGACGCGCTGCTCGACGCCCTGCTGCCCAAGTACATCAACACGCGCATCTACGCGGCCCTCATCGACGCCGCGGCCAGCGAATCGGCCGCCCGGCGCAAGGCGATGAAGGCGGCCACGGATAACGCGGAAGAGATGATCGGGAACCTGACGCGGCAGATGAACTCCGCGCGCCAGGCCGCGATCACCCAGGAGATCAGTGAAATCGTCGGCGGGGCGAACGCCCTCGCCGCGGCGGGAAGTGAAGTGTGATGACTGCCAGTGTGGAAACCAAGACAGGCACGGGCCGCGTGGTACGGGTCATCGGCCCCGTCGTCGACGCCGAGTTCCCGCGCGATGCCATGCCCGGCATCTTCCACGCCCTCACGGTGGAGGTGACCCTGGCCGAGGGCGCCAAGGTCCTCACCCTGGAGGTCGCGCAGCACCTGGGCGACAACATGGTGCGGGCCATCTCGATGCAGCCGACCGACGGTCTCGTCCGCGGCGCGCCGGTGGCCGACACGGGTGAGCCGATCTCGGTGCCGGTGGGTGACGTCACCAAGGGCCACGTGTTCAACGTGATCGGCGACTGCCTCAACCTGAAGGAGGGCGAGAAGCTCGAGGTGAGCGACCGGTGGCCGATCCACCGCGACCCGCCGGCCTTCGCCGACCTCGAGCCGAAGACCGAGATGCTGGAGACCGGCATCAAGGTGCTCGACCTGCTGGCCCCGTACGTCAAGGGCGGCAAGATCGGTCTGTTCGGCGGCGCCGGTGTCGGCAAGACGGTGCTGATCCAGGAGATGATCATCCGGGTGGCCCGCAACTTCGGCGGCACCTCGGTTTTCGCCGGCGTGGGGGAGCGCACCCGCGAGGGCAACGACCTGATCCTGGAAATGGGCGAGACGAACGTGCTGCCGCAGACGGCCCTGGTCTTCGGCCAGATGGACGAGCCGCCCGGCACCCGGCTGCGGATCGCCCTGGCCGCCCTCACGATGGCCGAATACTTCCGCGATGTGCAGAAGCAGGAGGTGCTGCTGTTCATCGACAACATCTTCCGCTTCACGCAGGCCGGCTCCGAGGTGTCCACCCTGCTCGGCCGGATGCCCTCGGCCGTGGGATACCAGCCCACGCTGGCCGACGAGATGGGTGAGCTGCAGGAGCGCATCACCTCCGTCCGGGGTCGGGCCATCACCTCGATGCAGGCCATCTTCGTGCCGGCCGACGACTACACCGACCCGGCCCCGCACACGGCGTTCACCTTCCTCGACGCCACGACCAACCTCGAACGATCCATTTCGGACAAAGGCATCTACCCGGCCGTGGACCCGCTCGCCTCGTCGTCGCGCATCCTGGCCCCGGAGTACGTGGGGCCGGAGCACTACGCGGTGGCCACCGAGGTGAAGCGGATCCTGCAGCGGTACAAGGACCTGCAGGACATCATCGCCATCCTGGGCATGGACGAGCTGTCCGAAGAGGACAAGATCACGGTCGGCCGGGCCCGGCGGATCGAGCGCTTCCTGTCCCAGAACACGTACGCGGCCACCGCGTTCACGGGCATGGAAGGATCCTTCGTACCGGTGAAGGACACCGTCGAGGCGTTCAAGAAGATCTCCGAAGGCGAATTCGACTCGTACCCCGAGCAGGCCTTCTTCATGTGCGGCGGCCTGGACGACCTGGAGCGCAACGCGGCCAAGCTCCGCGAGTGATTCGGTGCATGCAGGGGCACCCTACAGACACTTTCTGACCTGTAGGGTGCCCCTGCATACACCAGTGCGATGCGTAATTCCGCAAGTTCCGGCCTTCTTCACGGCCGAGGTATGGCACCCCTGGCGGGCGTCTGATTACATCGACGCCGAACGGGGGAGGTGGCCATGCCTCGGTCGAGGGACTCGGTGGCGGTCGGAGTGGCGATTCCGTCGCTCGTGCCCTGGGGGCGCTCACCGGATGCCGATCTGGTCTACCGGGCCATGGCCACCGTAATCGGGGCGGCTACCGCGGGTGACCTGGCCCGCGAGTTGGGCATGGCCCGGCACCGGATCACCGATGCGCTGGCCGAACTTGAGTCGATCGACGCGGTCGAGGCCCGCCAGCCGGCGGGCGGCCCACGGATGAGGGTGTGGGTGCCGCGACCGCCGGCCGAGCTGATCGCGTCGCTGCGGCGCGGCCTCACCCGGGCCTCGGCCCGGCGTTCCGCCGTGCCGGCCCCGCGCGCCCCCATGCCGTACGAGTGGATGCTTCCCGGCGTGGCGCGGCATCTCCAGACGAAGGCGATGACCCGGCTCCGGCTCGCGGAGCTGGTCGGCGTGGCGCGCCACGAGCACCTGGCCATGAACACCGAGCTGGTCTTCGACCCCGCGTCGGCCCGCTTCGGCGTACCGATGGACCGCAAGCTGCTTGCGCGGGGTGTAGCGATGCGGGTTCTGGGCGTGCACGAGGGCAACCCGGATCCGCTCCTACGGTACGGGCGGGACCCCGCCGAGCGTCGACCCGATTACCGCACCACGCCGAATGTACCGATGAAGCTGTTCGTCATCGATCGCAAGGTCGCCCTTCTCCCGGTCGCCCAGGAGGACTTCGCGCAGGGCTATCTCGAGGTGGCCCACCCGCCCCTGGTGGAAGCGCTGGTGTCGCTGTTCGACCGGCACTGGGATGCGGCCCGGGACATCTTGGAGCACGTCGTGCCCGATCTCATCATGAACGCCCGCGAGCGCGCCGTGGTCACGCTGCTGGCCGCCGGCCATACCGACGCGACCGCCGCGAGGGAGTTGCGGATCAGCCAGCGTTCGGTCACCAACGTCCTGCGCGCCCTGATGGACCGCCTCGGCGTCGACAACCGTTTCCAGCTCGGTCTGGCCCTCGGCTCGCTGCACGTGGTGGGCCCCCGCCGACCATCAACCACCCCGAAGGAGACGGAGGAGAAGGAGCACCAATGATCCGCAGACTCGCGGTCGGGCTGGCCGCGGTAGCCCTCGCGGCGCTGTCCGGGACCGCTCTCGCCGGCGAGGATCCCCCACCAGCGCCGTGCGCCACCGGAGCGTTCACCTCGTATCGCGTGCAGGAGGTCAACTACATCGGGATGGGCCCACAGCGGATTTTCATATATGCCGAGGGCTCGATCGGTCCGTGCGACAACGGAGCGCCGTTGCCGGCCGGCTTCCGCCTGGCGCCGTACTACCGCGACGGCGCGGTCGTCCACTACACGGAAGAGCCCGACCCGTTTACCTCGGACAAGGAGCCGACCACGTTCGGCGGGTACTTCGGTGTCGACGTCGAACGGCCCTACTTCGGCCCCGCGGTTGCGTTCTGCCTGGGGTACGACCCCCACCAACTGACCGCCTGCCTCGCGATCGAGTTCCCGAAGGAGGGCATGGACCCGCCGACCCTGGTGCCGGTTGCGCCGTCGTGGGTACTGGAGCACGTCTCGCCGTGGCCTCCGCACATCACCGACCGCAACCACACACACCCGACCTGCGGCACCTGCCCCTAGACGTGATGAGGGAGCCTGAATGATCCGTCGAACCGCTGCGTGGCGCCGCTCGCAAGCTCGCGTCGGCGTCGTGCTCGTGCTGGCGACGCTCGCGCTCGTGGCCATGTCCGCGTCCGCCGCGCTGGCGGACGGGGACCCCCCGGCGGCGTGTGCCACCGGCGCGGTCACCACAGCCCGGGTACAGGAGGTGAACTACACCGGCGCCGACGGACCCCGGGTCTTCCTGCGTCTCGAGGGTTGGATCGGGCCCTGCACCAGCGGGGCGCCCCTTCCGGCCGGCTTCCGCCGGGTGCCGTACTACGAGGACGGCTCGATCGCGCACTTCACCCCGGACCCGGACCCCTTCACGTCAACGACCGGACCGACCACCTTCGGCGAGTACATCGGCGTCGACACCAACCTGCCCAGCGGCAGCCCGCTGGTCGGGGTCTGCCTGGCCTACGACGACACCGCGCTGATCGCCTGCGTCACCGTCTATTGGGGCTTCGACGGGCCGAGTGCCGAGGCCATCGCGCCGTCGGAGGTGCAACAGATCGTGCTGGTCTGGCCGCCCGCGACCTATGTGCTTCTGCATCCCAACCCGACGTGCGGCACCTGTCCGTAGCCATCCCGCGTGGGCAGTCGTTGACGTCTGCCGCCCACCCACACGGGATCGGCGAGCGTCAGGGTGCTGCCGCTGGCGGTGGCGGTGGCGCGACGGGTCGGCGACCGACGGGCAGCCGGCCGCCCAGGGTGGTGAAGGCGCGGAACACCACGTACCCGGCGACGACCAGAAGACCGAGCCGGGCGAAGCCCAGGACGAGGTACTGCAGGGCGATCATGGCGCCCTCGGCGGTTCCGATGCCGTCGAACGCCGCGCCGAGTCCGATGAGGAAGGTCAGCCCGCCGAACGCCAGCGCGACGGCGTACTCGATCAGCGCGATCAGCGTGATGAGCTTGGCCCCGGCCACGGGCGGGGTGAGGTACGCCGCGAGCACCACGGCGACGACGGGCATCGCCATGATCAGCAAATCGGTGAACTGCCCGTAGGCGGACGCGGCGCCACCGCTCACCGAGCCGCGGCCCGGCGCGGCCCAGACCAGGAACGTGAAGACGAGATGCAGCGCCGCGTAGCCGATGAGCGCCCACGCCGCGAGGGCCCGGGGCGATCCGAGCACGCTTCGCACGGCCGGGGATACGGAGGGGTCGGTCATGGTGTCTCCCTTGTTTTACCCTTTGCTCGCCTCCGCCTCGCTGGCCTCGCTCGGTCGTCGGCGCGCGTTAGCCGGGAAGAACTATCTGACAATCGCGGATGGTATCGGTCCTTCCCCGTACGGGCGCCCAACGCGCCAATGGAATCGTTCCCGCAATCCGGACATTTTGCGGGACGACCCCTCGTGTGGGGGCCCGTTGAGGCCTGCGTTTAGACTCAGCGCACAGTGACGAACGGTGAGGGAGACCCGCGGTGGCCAAAGCTTTCCCGGTCGAGGTCGTGTCGGTCGAGGCCAAGGTCTGGTCCGGCGAGGCGGAGATGATGGTCGCCCGGACAACCGAGGGTGAACTGGGCATTCTCGCCGGGCATGCCCCGCTGCTCGGTCAGCTCAAGGAGCCCAGCCGGGTCCGGATCAAGACTCCGGGCGGCGACGAGGTCGCCTACGACGTAGGCGGAGGGTTTCTCTCCGTGACCGAGGGCGGCGTCACCGTGCTGGCGGAGAGCGCGCGCCCGGCCGAGGGGCCCGATCCCGCGGCGGTCGCCGCCCTCGACTCGACCCGGTCCTCCGAGCACTGACGGCGCCGGCGATGGTGGTCCTCGAAATCATCGTCGCCGCGGTCCTCAGCGTTCTCGCCGGCCTGGCCGCCATCTTCCTGCGCCGTGAGCTGATCTCCCGCGCCGGCGGGACCATCGACATGAACATGCGCCTGTCCACATTCCTGCCCGGGCGGGGATGGGCGCCCGGCCTGGGCCGCTTCGTCGGCGACGACCTGCGGTGGTACCGGATGTTCAGCCTGGATCCGCGCCCGCGCCGGGTGCTGCGCCGCACGGGTCTGATCATCCAGGCGCGCCGCGCTCCCGAGGGGGTCGAGCGGCTGGCCATGCCACCGGGCTGGGTGGTGGTGCGCTGCCGCGACGAGGATGGCGGCGAACCGGTCGATCTCGCGCTCGCCCGGGCGGCGCTGACCGGGTTCCTCTCGTGGGTCGAGGCGGCCCCGCCCGGAGCCCGCAGCCGGCTGTAGACGCCATGGCTGGCTCGGCGTCGTCTGCCGCCGCGCAGCGACCCAGCCATGGCGTGGTTACGGGCCGTCCCGGTCGGGTACATCACGTCGCGTCAGCGGTCCCCCGCCGGGTACCCATGTGATGTCGCCCGGGTTGGCCACCCGGGCCAGGATGAACAGCAGGTCGGACAGGCGGTTGAGATAGACCAGCGCGAGCGGGTTCATGCGATCGGCGTCGACCTCGAACACGCGCCATCCCCGCCGCTCGGCGCGGCGGGCGACGGTCCGGGCGAGGTGGAGCAGCGAGGCGCCGGGCGTGCCGCCGGGCAGGATGAACGAGTCCAACTTGGATAGACGGGCATTGAACTCGTCGCACCAGTTCTCCAACCGGGTCACGTACGCCTCGGTGACCCGCAACGCGGGGTACGGAGGATCGGGCGCGATCGGTGCACATAGATCTGCCCCAACGTCGAAGAGGTCGTTCTGTATGATCTTCAAAGCCGAGCGCACGTCGTCGGCCAGTCCACCGAGCGCGAGCGCCACTCCGATCGCGGCGTTCGTCTCATCGACGTCTGCATACGCTTCGATACGGGGATCGGTCTTGGTCACGCGGGTCCCGTCGCCGAGCGCGGTGGTTCCGGCGTCGCCGGTCCGGGTGTAGATGCGGGTGAGGTGTACGGCCATGGCTTACAGCGTAGGCACCAGCTACGGCCGCGGCACCGCGCCGTGCGAGCCCCCGTCGCCAAACTCCTTCGGTCCTACGATGGCGAGCGTGGACATGATCCAGGTGCGCGGCCCCGCCCGGCTCGAGGGCACGGTCACCGTCGCGGGCGCCAAGAACTCGGCCCTCAAGCTCATGGCGGCGGCCCTGCTGGCCGAGGGACGCACGGTGCTGCGCAACGTCCCCCGGATCACCGACATCGCCATCATGGCCGAGGTCCTGCGCCGGCTGGGCTGCGCGGTCCACACCCAACCGCCCGACGAGCTGGCCATCGACGCGCCGGCCGATCCGGGCACCGAGACCGACTACGACCTGGTCCGCCGGTTGCGGGCCTCCATCTGCGTTCTGGGCCCGTTGCTCGCCCGGCAGGGCAAGGTACGGGTGGCCCACCCCGGCGGCGACGCGATCGGCTCCCGCGGGCTGGACATGCACGTGTCCGGGCTGGCGCGGATGGGGGCCGACCTGTCCAGCGAGCACGGGTTCATCGTGGCGTCGGCGCCGACGGGGCTGCACGGGGCCACCATCTGGCTCGACTTTCCCAGCGTGGGCGCGACCGAGAACCTGCTCATGGCAGCCGTGCTGGCCCAGGGGACCACTCAGATCGACAACGCGGCCCGGGAGCCGGAGATCATCGACCTCTGTGCCCTCCTGTCGGCCATGGGCGCCCGCATCGCCGGTGCCGGCACGTCCACCATCGAGGTCGAGGGCGTATCGTCGCTGGCCCCGGTGACCCATCGGACCATCGGGGATCGCATCGTCGCGGGTACCTGGGCCTTCGGGGCCGCCATGACGCGCGGCGATGTCTCGGTGCGGGGCGTCGACCCGTCCTTCCTCGAGATCGCCCTGGACAAGATCGCTTCTTCGGGCGGCTCCGTGTCGTCCGATCCGAACGGCTTCCGGGTCCGGATGGACAAGCGCCCGACGGCGCTGGACATCGTCACGCTCCCGTTCCCCGGCTTCGCCACCGACCTGCTGCCGATGGCGCTCGGGCTGGCCTCGGTGAGCGAGGGGGCCTCGATGATCACCGAGAACATCTTCGACGGCCGGTTCATGTTCGTGCAGGAGCTGGTACGCCTGGGCGCGGAGATCCGTACCGACGGCAAGCACGCCGTGGTGCGGGGTCGCGAGCACCTCTCGGCCGCACCGGTCCGGGCCACGGACATCCGGGCCGGCGCCGGCCTCATCATCGCCGCGCTCTGCGCCGACGGCGTGACCGATGTCAGCCACGCCCACCATGTCGACCGCGGCTATCCGGACCTCGTCGACGACCTGCGTCGCCTCGGCGCCGACGTGCGGCGGGTGCCGGCCCCGCCCGAGCCCACCTACGTCCTCTCGCCCCTCTAGCGGCCCCGGCCGCCCCCGCGATGGCGGCAATATCGACGATATTGTCGCCTCGGGAGGCTTCTAGGCGACAACTTTGACAAAGTTGTCGCGGCTCGGCGGGGGTGAGTGCGCCGCCGAGACCGTCAGGCCGACCAGCCGCCGACCTTGCGGGCGCGGTCGATCTCCACGGAGAAGACGAGGACGCGATGGCGGCCGTCCGAGCCGACGGTACGGGTGGCCCGGATGCCGGCGTCGGCCAGGAGCGCACGCAGGCGCTGGGCCTCCTCGGCCGTCTCGACGACGGCCAACGGAGTGAGCAGCCCGAAGTCGTCGGGCGCGACCGGATCGGGCGGCGCGGGCCGGCCACCGCCGCTGTACGTCCACCGCAGCACGATGACGAGCAGCGCGAGCATCGCGAACACGACCACCGTCGTGAAGAGAGCGTGGCCGTCGACCAGAGGCACGCTGCCAGTCTGCCATCGGGTCCGCTACCCGTGGGCCCATATGCGGGGACGCCCGGCAAACGCCCCGGGTTAGGGTGCGGCGTAGGCGAACCACGAGGCAGCGCAGGGAGGGCGACGCATGGCCGGTCGGCTGGCGGTCATCGGAGCGGGACTGATGGGTTCGGGCATCGCGCAGGTGGCCGCGGCCGCGGGCTGGCGGGTCGCGCTGCACGACGTGGACGACGCGGCGGTGCGCAAGGGGCTGGACTCGGTGCGCACGTCGCTGGAACGGTTCGCGGCCAAGGGCCAGATCGCGGCCGACGAGGTCGAGGCGGCGCTGGGGCGGATCGAGCCGACGACCGATCTGGGCGCGGCGGCCGACGCGGACATCGTGGTGGAGGCGGTGTTCGAACGGCTCGACATCAAGCAGCATGTGTTCCGGGAGCTGGACCGCCTGTGCGACACGGCGGTGCTCGCCACGAACACGTCGGCCATACCCATCACGCAGATCGCCGCGGCCACCCGGCGCCCGGAGAGTGTCGTGGGCACGCACTTCTTCTCACCGGTACCGATGATGCGCCTGTGCGAGCTGGTGCGCGGCCACCGGACGTCGGACGAGACGCTGGCCACGGCCCGCGCCTTCGCCGAGGAGGTGGGCAAGACCTGCATCGTGGTCAACCGGGACGTCGCCGGCTTCGTCACCACCCGCCTGATCGCCGCGCTGGTGGTGGAGGCGGTGCGGCTGGTGGAGTCGGGTGTGGTCAGCCCCGAGGACCTCGACACCGCCTGCCAGCTCGGCTTCGGCCACCGGATGGGGCCACTGGCCACGACCGACCTCACGGGCGTGGACGTGCTGCTGCACGCGACCCGCAACATCTACACGGACACCGGCGACGCCAAGTTCTTCCCGCCCGAACTGCTGCAGCGCATGGTCGCGGCCGGCGAGTTGGGGCGCAAGGCCGGGCGGGGTTTCTACGCGTACTAAGTTACTCACCGGTAGACTTCGGGCATGAGGCTGCCGGAGCGCGACCGGCCGTGGGTGATGCGCACCTACGCCGGGCACTCGTCGGCCGCCGCCAGCAACGCGCTGTTCCGGCGCAACCTGGCCAAGGGTCAGACCGGCCTGAGCGTCGCCTTCGACCTGCCGACGCAGACCGGGTACGACCCGGACGACGCGCTGGCCCGAGGTGAGGTCGGTCGGGTCGGGGTACCCGTGGCCCACCTGGGCGATGCCCGCACGCTGCTGGCCGATCTGGACCTGGCGTCAGCCAACACATCCATGACCATCAACGCCACCGCGATGTGGCTGTTCGCGCTCTACGTCACCGTGGCCGGCGAGCACGGCCTGGCGCCGGACGCGCTGGCCGGCACGACGCAGAACGACATCATCAAGGAGTACCTCTCGCGCGGGACCTACATCTTCCCGCCCGCGCCCTCGCTGCGCCTGACCGCCGACCTCATCGCCTGGGCCGTGCCGAACTGTCCGAAGTGGAATCCAATCAACGTCTGCTCGTACCACCTGCAGGAGGCCGGCGCCACACCGGTACAGGAGATCGCGTTCGCGCTGGCCACCGCGGTGGCCGTGCTCGACGAGATCGCCCGGCGCGGCGAGCCGGAACTATCCTCTGTGGTCGGTCGGGTCTCGTTCTTCGTCAACGCCGGCGTGCGGTTCGTCGAGGAGATGTGCAAGATGCGGGCCTTCGCCGCGCTGTGGGACGAACTCACCGAGCGGCGGTACGGGGTCACCGACCCGGCGGCGCGGCGGTTCCGGTACGGCGTGCAGGTCAACTCCCTCGGCCTGACCGAGGCGCAACCCGAGAACAACGTGCAGCGCATCGTCCTGGAGACGCTCGGCGTCACCCTCTCCCGCGACGCCCGGGCCCGGGCCGTACAGCTGCCGGCCTGGAACGAGGCGCTCGGCCTGCCGCGCCCGTGGGACCAGCAGTGGTCGCTGCGCCTGCAGCAGGTGCTGGCCTACGAGTCGGATCTGCTGGAGTACCCGGACATCTTCGAGGGATCGCGCGTCGTGGAGAGCCTCACACGCTCCCTGGCCGACGATTCCCGCGCCGAGCTGGACCGGGTGCTGGAGATGGGCGGCGTCGTGGCGGCCGTCGAGAGTGGATACCTCAAGGGTGAGCTGGTGCGCTCGCTGGCGCGGCGCCGGGCCGCCGTCGAGTCCGGGCGCGAGACCGTCGTCGGCGTGAACCGGTTCGTCGAGACCGAGCCGTCACCCCTGACCGCCGCCGGGGCCGAGACCGTCGAACGGGTGGATCCGGCCGCCGAGACCGCCGCGATCGAGGCGGTGCGGGCGTGGCGGGCCGGCCGGGACGCCGCGGCGGTGGCCGCCGCGCTCGACCGGTTGCGGGCCGTCGCCCGTTCGACCGGGAACCTGATGCCGGCCACGCTGGAGTGCGCCCGGGCCGGGGTCACCACGGGGGAGTGGGCGGGCGCGCTGCGCGAGGTGTTCGGCGAGTACCGGCCACCCACGGGGCTGTCGTCGGCCGGTGCGGCTTCCGCGGCATCGACGCTGGACGCCGTCCGGGGTCGGGTGCGGGCCACCGCGGCCGACCTCGGCGCATCGCGGCTGCGGCTGCTCGTGGGCAAGCCGGGCCTCGACGGCCACTCCAACGGGGCCGAGCAGATCGCGGTACGGGCCCGCGACGCCGGCTTCGAGGTCATCTACTCCGGAATCCGGCTGACCCCGTCGGAGATCGTGGCGGCGGCGGTCGAGGAGGACGTGGACCTCGTCGGGCTCTCGGTGCTGTCCGGATCGCACCTGGGCGGGGTCGGCGACGTGCTGGCCGGGCTGCGGGCGGCCGGCGTCGACGCCCCCGTCGTGGTCGGCGGCATCATCCCGCCCGACGACGCCCGGGCGCTGTTGTCGGCCGGCGTCGCCCGCGTGTTCACGCCGCGCGACTTCGACCTGAACGAGATCATGGATGAGCTGGTCACGGTCGTCCGCGAGGCGAACGGCCTCGGTTAGCGCCCGTGGGTCTGCCGCCACAGGTCGAGCGTGTTGCCGTCCTGCGCGCTGCCCAGCCGCGGCGGTCCCTCCCGTTCGGCTATCCGCTCCTGCCGGCGGCGCCGGCGGCGGCGCACGATGGCCACCGCGGCCCAGACGAACAGGATCATGAAGAAGATGATCAGGAACGGCAGGATGATCGCGACGAACGAGAGGAACACGCTCACGATGTCCTCGGCCGTGCTCGCCACCGGCGCGCCGACGCCGCCGGTGGAGAGGTTGACCACGGGCCGGGCCGCGGCCTTGAAGCTGTGCACGATCAACGAGATGACCATGCCGGCCAAGATCGGCACCCACTGATTGCTGGTGAAGAACGCGCCCGGATCGGAGACCGTCACCGTCTCCGACGACGACGCGGCGCCGAAGGCCAGACCACCCGAGGTGGGTCGGACCACCGTCTGCACCACGTCGTTGAGGTGGTCCACGACCGGGATCTTGTCGGCGACGAACTCGACGGCCAGCAGGACGGCGAGGATCCCCACCACCCAGCCGTTCTGGAGCCAGGCCCACTGGGGAGGGAGGTTGACCATATCCGTGTACCGGCCGAGCAGGCCGAGGATCAGCAGGGGGATGTAGGCGTTGAGGCCGGCCGAGGTTGCCAGCCCGGCCCCCGTTAGCAGTTCAAGCACGGGTTCCAGGATGGCACCGCCGCGCCACCTCGGCATCCCTCGGCGGTTCCGGGCGCCCGGCGGCGTACCCTCGTGCGGTGCGGATCGTCATCGCCCGGTGCTCGGTGGACTACGTCGGGCGCCTGTCGGCCCACCTGCCGACGGCCGTGCGCCTGGTCCTGGTCAAGGCCGACGGGTCGGTCTCGGTGCACGCCGACGACCGCGCGTACAAGCCCCTCAACTGGATGAGCCCGCCGTGCCGGATCGAGGAGGCACCCGGCGTGTGGCGCGTGGTCAACCGCGGCGGTGAGGAGTTGCGGATCACCCTCGAGGAGATCTTCCACGACAGTTCGCACGAGCTCGGCCTGGATCCCGGTCTGGTCAAGGACGGCGTGGAGGCGCACCTGCAGGAGCTGCTGGCCGCCGCCCCGCAGACGCTGGGTGAGGGGTTCGCCCTGGTACGCCGGGAGTTCCCGACGGCGATCGGACCGGTCGACCTGCTCTGTCGCGACGGCCACGGCGCCAGCGTGGCGGTCGAGGTGAAGCGGCGCGGCGAGATCGACGGAGTGGAACAGCTCACGCGCTACCTCGAGTTACTCGGTCGCGATCCGCTGCTGGCGCCGGTGACCGGGATCTTCGCCGCCCAGGAGATCAAGCCACAGGCCCGCGTGCTGGCCCAGGATCGCGGCATCCGGTGCGTCGTACTCGACTACGACACCCTGCGCGGCATGGTCCGCGACGACATGACGCTCTTCTGACAAGGCCCGTGTCGCCGGTCTCGGGGGAATTTGCAGGCTTTAGGATGCTTGCAACATTCACGAGGCTTTGGAGGGTAAGTGTCGGTCTTCATGATCTTGCGGCTCAAGGGTGATCCCGACGTGTTTGAGCGGTACGGGAACGAGCACGGCGACCAGCTGCGCCGCATCGCGGACGCCGCTCGGGCGGCCGGGGCCACCCGTCACGCCTTCGCCGGTGGCGACGGCGAGATCCTGGTGATCGACGAGTGGCCGGATGCGGAGGCGTTTCAGGGGTTCTTCGAGAGCCAGACCGAGATCCCCCAGTTGCTCGCGGACGCCGGCGTCGAAGGTCCGCCCCAGATCTCCATCTACCGCAAGCTGGATACGCCAGACGTGTTCTGATCCCTGGCGCCCGCGGCGATCATGGAGTTGGGCTGGTTACACCAAGATCGCCGTGATCATGGAGTTGGGGACGCCGAAAGGCGCCGATCATGGACCTAGGTCCATGATCGGCGCGAAAAGGGGGGCGGACGGATGTCAGCGGCCGTGGATGAGGCGGAGGATCCGTTCGACCGTTCGGATGTGGCCGGGGGTGCGCTCGAACGTCGTGGACGGCAGCACCGAGCGCATCCGGCGCGTCGCGATGGCCTTCGGGCGGGCGAACTCCCGCAGGCCGTCGTCGCCGTGGATGCGTCCGAAGCCGGACTCGCCGACGCCGCCGAACGGCAGTGAGGCGAAGCCGGCGAAGGACAGCGTGCCGTTGATGGCGACCATGCCGGAGCGCAGCCGGCGGGCGATCGACATGGCCCGCGCCCGCCCGAAAACCGACGCGCCCAACCCGTACGGCACGGCGTTGGCCCGCCGCACCGCCTCGTCGATCGAGTCCACCTTGCTCACCGTGAGGGTGGGTCCGAACGTCTCCTCCCGCACGGCCGCGGAGTCCTCCGGCACGTCGACGAGGATGGTCGGCCGCACGTAGGGCGGCGTGACCGCCTCGGCGCCGCCGAGCACCGCCCGCCCGCCGCGGGCCAGCGCGTCGTCGATGTGCCGGCGGATCACGTCGATCTGGCCGGGCATGGTGATCGGACCGATGTCGGCGTCCGGACCGTCGCCGACGCGCACCTTCGAGGCCTTCTCGACGATGCGCTTGAGGAACTCGTCGTAGACCGGCTCGGCCACGTACACCCGCTCGATGCCGGCGCAGGCCTGGCCGGAGTTGGTCATCGCGCCCCACACGCAGGCCTTGGCGGCCAGCTCGAGATCGGCGTCCGAATCCACGATCATCGCGTCCTTGCCGCCGCCCTCGATGAGTACCGGGGTCAAGGTCTCGGCGCAGGCGGCCATGATCTTACGGCCGGTACGGGGCGAGCCGGTGAACGCCACCTTGTCCACACCGGACCGGACGAGGTGGGCCCCCGTCTCGCCCGTACCGAAGACGACCTGGAGCACGGGCTGCTCGGGCACCACCTCGGCGAAGCGGTCGGCGTACCACCGGGCCACGGCCGGGGTGTACTCGCTCGGCTTGAAGACCACGGCGTTGCCGGCGGCGAGCGCGTACGTGATCGAGCCGACCGGGGTGAGGACGGGGTAGTTCCACGGACCGATCACACCGATGACGCCGAACGGCTCGTACTCCAGGCGGCCGCCGAACTCGGGCAGCATCAGCGTGCCGCGCACCCGCCGGGGCCGCAGCACGCGCTGGGCGTTGCGGGCCGACCACGCGACGTGTTCGATCGCGGCGACGCACTCCAGCAGCGCGTCGGGCCGGGGCTTGCCGCCCTCCGCGTGCATGAGCGCGAGCAGCTCATCGAGGCGCTTGACGATCAACGCCCGCCATTTCAGCAGGCGCCGGCGCCGCTGGTCGGAGCCGAGGTTGCGCCACCACTCGGCGGCCTCCCGGGCGGCGGCCACGGCGCGGGCCACGGCGTCGGCGTCGGCGACCGGGAAGCGTCCGACCTCGGCGCCGGTGGCGGGACTCGTGGAGACCAGTTCCCCGTCGACAATGGTCGGCTCACCCGGCCGGGCGATCTGTGCTGTCATGGCGGCACCCCCAAGCGACGGCGGTACGGCCGAGTGTAGTGCGCAAGCTACCGATGAGTAAGATCACGGCGTCTCCTGGTGCGCGCTCCGCTCGTCCGGGTCGCGGGGCCTCGGTGGGACGATCGAACCCGGCCGGGCGGCCGGCTCGGGCCGCGGGCGGGGCCAGACCGGGTACCGGTAGAGGATCGACATCGGCAGGGCCAGGGTGCTCGCCGTCAACCGCTGCCGCAGGGGCTGCTCGGCCCGCCACCGGTCGTCGTCGCGGATCTCGATATCGCCCACCGAGAATCGACCGGGATTGCCGGAGACGGTGTGGTTCGGGGTCAGGCGCACGGTGCGCCGGTCCAGGAACGGCCCGTCGGCCGTCGGTATCCCCACGAGGTCGAGCAGCGACTCGATCTGGCCGCGCGGATCGGCGACCAGGTCCTCGTACCGCAGAAGCCGGAAGCGCCCGTCGTAGTGGCGCGACACCAGCCCGGCCAGGGCGTTCCACGCCAGCCAGTTGACCGTGCTCTTCGCCGGCCCGTGCTGGAGCATGAAGGTGCCGCGGTCGGGGTGCAGCTTCTGGCGCGACCACGAGTACGCCACGCCGCGCGGGTCCCGCACCATGTGCAACAGGTACGTCTCGAGGTCGGGCCGGCGGGCCAGCATGGCGGCCTCGGACGGCAGCTTCGAGCTGTCGACGACGAGGGATGCGCCGGTGACCTCCCCGATGGCCCGGTAGAGGCGCGCCATCACGTCGGCGTAGGTCCGCGCCTCGTCCGGCCAATCCCGTCGCAACAGGCTCGGCGTGCGGCGGGCCCGGGTGATCCTGCGCTGCATCGCCACGACCTCGCGGGCGTTGGGGAGGGCGTCGCCGAACGCGACCTTCAGGACGTCCCGCCACAGTGGGCACTCCCGCACCGGGGCGCCGCACCCGCAACTCTGCTTGGCGATCAGGCCGCGCCGCCACACGTAGCGCAGCTCACCCGCGGAGAACACGCCCGGGTACCCGTTCAGGACGTTGTCCACGATGGTCGTGCCGCTGCGGCCCCAGGCCGATACGTACAGGACTTTCAGCATCGCTGGCTAGACTCTCGCGCCCCGACCGAATTGTCCAGGCTGGCACTCAGGAGTCGACGCGTCTGTACCGGCCGCCATCGGCCGGGCGGGCGACGCCGGCGGCGACGAGCCGGTCGAGGTGCTCGCGGGCGGTGGGCGGTGGCCATCCGAACGCGCGGGACAGCTCCCGCGCGGTGGTCACGAGTTGGGTGTCGAGGAAGCGCCGGGTCGCGTACTCCGGGTCGTGGTCGCCGCCCACGTCGAACAGCCGGCAGGTGAGGTCGATCACGGCCGCCGGCCAACCGGCGCGCTGGGTGAGCACACCGGACGACGTGACCAGCAGGCAACGGTGGAGCTCCACGATGGCCCGCTCGTACCGCGAGCGGTCGCCGATGATCTCGCGCAGCGCGGTCGAGGCGAGGGGACCGCCGACGAGGGTCTCGGCGATCTCGTGCGCCTCCCCGGACAGGTCCAGGCTCTGGTGGTCGGTGGGCTCGCCGGCGCCCGGGTACAGGGCGGCCAGCAGCCGTGGCGAGAGCAGCGATCCGCGGCGGAAGAGGAACTTGCCGTACCAGGCGAGGCTCTGGCGGGGCAGCTCGTCCTTCCACGTCCACAGCAGCGACTCGGGCCCGCCCATGCCGTCGGCGAACGGCTCCGCGTCGGCCCTGGCCACGGCCTCCCACAGCGATGGCGCCTCGACCCGGTCGATCGGGAAGAGCAGCACGCCACCGAGGGAGTCGACGAAACCGGCCGCCTGCTCCATCGTGGACACCGGGGTCGACGGCAGCCAGACCTCACCCCGCGCCTGGGCCAGCGACACATCGGTCATCGGCTTGGAGATTACGCCCGGGGACCGTGCTTTTGTTTGCGCTCGCTCCGCTCGCGCGGGCCCCGGGCCTTTCCGCGTCGCCCTCCCTCGTCGCTCCACTCGCTTCGCTCGCTGCGCTCCTCGGTCCAGACGACGCCGGCCCCGGAGCCGGCGCGGGCGAACACTAACCGTTAGCCATAGCGAGGCCGAGCCGCTCCCGGGACCGCGTGGCAGACTCGCGCCAGGGGCAACACCCGAGGAGGCGCGCCCATGGCAGCGGAGATCACCAGTGTGGGCGTGGTCGGGCTGGGCACGATGGGCGCCGGCATCGCCGAGGTGTTCGCCCGCAGCGGCCTGGCGGTGACCGCGGTCGAGGTGGCCGACGGGGCCCTCGAGCGGGGCCGGGCGACGCTGATCGGATCCACCGACCGGGCCGTGGCCCGGGGCAAGCTCAGCCCGGATGATCGGGACGCGCTGCTGTCCCGGATCACGTTCGGGGTGGGCCTGGAGCCGCTGGGATCGGTGGACCTCGTCATCGAGGCGGTGCCCGAGCACCTCGACCTGAAGCAGCGGATCTTCGCGGACCTGGACCGGATCTGCAAGCCCGGGGCGATCCTGGCCACCAACACGTCCTCCCTGTCGGTGACGGAGATATCCGTGGCGACCCACCGGCCCAACCGGGTCGTGGGCATGCACTTCTTCAACCCGGCGCCGATCATGAGGCTGGTCGAGGTGGTCCGCACGGTGGTCACCGACGACGACGTGGTCGGCGACATCGAGGCGTTGTGCACCCGCGTCGGTAAGGTCGACGTCACGATCAGCGACCGGGCCGGTTTCATAGCCAACGCGCTGCTGTTCGGGTACCTCAACCACGCCGTCTCGATGTACGAGGGCCGGTACGTCTCGCGCGAGGACATCGACGCCGCGATGCGCCTGGGGTGCGGGCTGCCCATGGGACCGCTGGCCCTGATGGACCTCATCGGTCTCGACACGGCGTACGAGATCCTCGACACGATGTACCGGCGCGGCGGCCGTGACCGCCGGCACGCCCCGATACCGCTGATCAAGCAGATGGTCACGGCCGGCCTGCTGGGCCGCAAGAGCGGGCGCGGGTTCTATACGTACGAGCAGCCCGGTTCGCCGGTCGTGGTGCCGGACGACCTGACATCGACCACTGTGGACGATCCCGCCGTGGGTGGGCGACCGGTCACCAGGGTCGGAGTCGTCGGGTCCGGCGTCATGGCGACCGGGATCGTCGAGGTGTTCGCCCGGGCCGGGTACGAGGTGCTGGCGGTCACCCGGGGCGATGAGCGGTACGGGCGGCTGCGCGACGCCGTCCTCACCTCGCTGAACAAGGCGGTGGTGCGCGGCAAGCTGACCGAGCCGGACCGCGACGCGGCGTTGGCCCGGATCCGCCCGGCGACGGTGAACAACCTCCCGGACGTCGACCTCGTGGTCGAGGCCGTCGTGGAGGAGCTCAGCGTCAAGAAGGCCCTCTTCGCCACGCTGGACGAGGTGTGCAAGCCGGGCGTGCTGTTCGCCACCACGACATCCAGCCTGCCGGTCGTCGAATGCGCCATGGCCACCGGGCGTCCGTCCGATGTGGTCGGTCTGCACTTCTTCAACCCCGCGCCGGTGATGCCGCTGGTCGAGGTCGTGCGGACCATCCGCACCGCGCCGGACGCGATCGCCACCGCCCGGGCCGTCGCCGGGCGCCTGGGCAAGACGCCCGTGGTCTGCGCCGACCGGGCCGGCTTCGTCGTCAACGCGCTGCTCTTCCCGTACCTCAATGACGCCGTCAAGATGCTCGAGGCGTCCTATTCGACGGCCGACGACATCGACTTCGCGATGAAGCTGGGCTGCGGCTATCCGATGGGGCCGTTCGAGCTGCTCGACGTGGTCGGCCTCGACGTGGCGCTGGCGATCCAGCGGCAGCTCTACCTCGAGTTCCGGGAGCCCGGGTTCGCGCCGGCGCCGCTGCTCGAGCACCTGGTCACCGCCGGTTACCTCGGCCGCAAGGCCGGCCGCGGCTTCCGCTGACAAGCCGACGCGAGCTTGGGAGCGGCGCCACCACGTGTCAACGGGCGCGCCCGGCCGGGGAGTCTGAAGGGGAGGAGAGCTTAGGAGGCCCCGGTGACGTTCGAGGAGTACGTGGCGGCCCGCGGACCCGCGCTGGTTCGGGTGGCGCGGCTGCTCACCGGGGACGACCATCGGGCCGAGGATCTGGTGCAGGAGGTCCTGGCCCGCGCGTACGTGAACTGGCGGCGCGTCATGGCGACCAAGCGGCCGGACGTGTACGTGCGCCGGATGCTGGTCAACGCGAACGCGTCCTGGTGGCGCCGGCGATCGAACCACGAGTTGGCCCTCGGCGGCGCCACCATCGCCGCCATCGCGGACCGGCCGGCCGCGTCCCATGCGTCCCACGCGTCCCACGTGGATGCCGGGGCCGCCGAACGGGACGCGATGTGGCGGCAGATCCTGCGGCTGCCGGAGCGGCAGCGGGCCGTCCTGGTGCTGCGCTACTACGAGGATCTCGACGACGCGGTGATCGCGGAGATCCTCGACTGCTCGACGGCAACCGTCCGCACGCACGCGATGCGGGCCCTGGTCACGTTGCGGGAACGCCACCGGGCGACCGATTCGGCGACCGATCTGGCGGCCTCAGATCTGGCGCCCGACGTAAGGAGGCCGGCGTGAGCGCCATCGAGGAGCTGGTGAGAGCGAGCCTGCACGAGCGGGCCGGGGCCGAGGTCGACGCGGTGGCCCTGGTCGACGCGACGACCCGCCGGGGGCGGGCCCGGGTCCGGCGCCGCTGGGTCGCCCGGAGCCTGGTCGCCGTGGTCGTGGTGGCGATGACCGCCGGCACGGTGCTCGCGGTGAACCGGTCGTGGATCGGTGGCCTGCCCTGGCGCCTCGCGCCCGGCTACGACGAGGGGATGGATCTGCCGCGCCTGCCGGGGGTGCCGGGCGCCCGGGAGGTGCCCGGGCGGGTCGGTGCCGATCCCACGGTTCTGCATTTCGACGCGCCGACTCTGATCGCGGGCTCGCGGCACCACTCCTGGTCCAGCGGGCCGGGCTATGAGCAGCTCGAGGTGGCCCTGCGACGCGGTGACCTCGCGTACGTGACCATCGGGCCGGACATGGCCGTGCTCGACGAGGTGCCGCGGCAGGGCGGCCCGGCCTTCGTGCTGCGCGAAACGCCGGTGGCCGGCCTGTGGCTACGGGTCGAGACAACCAACGAACAGGTGGCCCGCGAGGTCGCCGCCGCGGTCGACCTGAACCGGTCCCAGCGGTGCGTGCTTCCGTACACGCTCGGTTTCCTGCCGAGCGGCGCACGGTTGACGGAGTGCTCCGTCGGCTTCATCGACGGGCGGTACGTGCAGGGCGGCGTCCGGCTCGCCGGCCCCGACGGCGCGACGATGGAGGTGCAGGCCCAGTACGAACCGCGGTCCCGCTCCAAGCGGGCCAACCACAGCGCGGGTGGCCGGCCGGCGTACCTGTACCCCGGTCTGGACGAGGTGGAACTGGTCGGATACCCCGGCCTGTACCTCAGCGCCCGCATCGGCAAGGCGTTCATCGGCTACGAGGTCGAGGATGCCGACGCCGTGCTCCGGGCCGTGACGGTGGCCACGGACGTCGAGGACATGGACACCTGGCCCGACTCGGTCGTCGGCGGCTGACCTTCCGCCAAGATCGGCACCGATTTCGCCAGGGTAGGCTTGGCGGGTGGAGAGTGGGGCCGCTCCGGAGATCCGGGCCAACTCGATCCTGCCGGCGCGGCGGGAGCTCATCGAACTCCACACCGCCGACGGGCTGACCCTCGTCGGTGAGCTGGCCCTCCCGGCCGAGCGGGACCCGGTGGCGACGCTCGTCTGCCTGCATCCCCTGCCGACCCATGGCGGCATGATGGACAGCCACATCCTGCGCAAGGCGGCCTGGCGGCTGCCGGCGCTGGCCGGTCTGGCCGTGCTCCGGTTCAACACCCGCGGCACGTCCAGCGAGCGGGGCACGAGCGGGGGCCGCTTCGACGGCGGCGTCGGGGAGCGGTTCGACGTGGCGGCGGCGATCGAGTACGCGGAATTCGCCGGCCTGCCCGCGATCTGGCTGCTGGGCTGGTCGTTCGGCAGCGACATGGCACTGCGGTACGGGTGCGATCCGGCGATCGTCGGGGCCGTCCTGCTCTCGCCGCCGCTGCGGTCCACCACAGTGGACGATCTGCGGGCCTGGGCCGCCACGGAAGCGCCGGTGGTGGCGCTGGTGCCGGAGTTCGACGACTACCTGCGGCCGGCCGAGGCGGCGCGGCGGTTCGCCGTCCTGCCGCGGGCCGAGGTCGTGGCGATCCCGGGTGCCAAGCACCTGTGGGTCGGCGACGCCGAGCGGGCCCTCGACGAGATCGTCAAGCGGGTGGCGCCGGCGGCGTACCCGTTGCCGACCCGATGGGACGGACCCATGATCATCGGGCGTGTCGACGGGTAGCCGACAGCGCCGGCGGCCCGAGCCGGCAGGATGGACTCGCGCCCGAACGTCCGTCGAGGGAGGCCCGGTGAGCGAGACCGTCGCGGTGGTTGTCGTCACGTACAACAGCCAGGCGTTGCTGGCCGACCTGCTCGCCTCGCTCGAGCCGGGCCTGGCCGGCGTGCCCTGGCACCTGGCGGTGGCCGACAACGCCTCGGCCGACGCCACGGTGGCCACGCTGCGCCGCCTCGCCCCGGACGCGACCGTGGTGGAGATGGGGCGCAACGCTGGGTACGCCGCCGGTATCAACGCCGCCGTCGCCGCGGCCCCGCCGCACACCGCCATTCTCGTGCTCAACCCCGACGTGCGGCTCGAGCCCGGTTGCGTACCCGAGCTGCTGCGGGCCCTGCGCTCCCCGCGGGCCGGCATCGCCGTACCCCGGCTGTCCAATGGATCCGGTGCGCTGATTCCCAGCATGCGCCGCGAGCCCACGATCCTGCGGACGGTCGGCGATGCCCTGCTGGGCGCGAACCGGGCCGGCCGGGTGACCGCGCTGGGCGAGGTGGTGACCGACGAGCGCCGTTACGCGGACGAGTCCGTCACCGACTGGGCCGAGGGCTCGACGCTGCTCATCAGCGCCGACTGCTGGCGCCGGTGCGCGCCGTGGGACGAGTCCTTCTTCCTGTACTCCGAGGAGACCGACTTCGCGTTGCGGGCGCGCGACGCCGGCTTCGTCACCCGGTACACCCCGGCGGCCCGCGCCGTGCACCTGGAGGGCGGGTCGGCCCACTCGCCCCGCCTGTGGATGCTGCTGACGCTCAACCGGGTACGGCTCTACCGCCGCCGCCACGGTCGGGTGCCCACGGCCGCCTTCTGGGCCGTGCTCGTCCTGCGCGAGGGCAGCCGCGCGCTGCTCGGCCGGCCGACCAGCCGTGTGGCCGTCCGCGCCCTGCTCAGCCCGCGGCGCCTGCGCGAAACTCCGGGCCCCGCCACCGTGCACGCGCCGGCCTGATCCATCGAGACCCGGCCCGCGGGGGCACCCTAGCGGAGGCGCTTGGCCAGACCGATGGCCTCCAGGCGGGTGCGGGCGACGAGGTTCGGGCGCACCTCGGCCCGCAGCGAGGCCGCCGTGTCCGTATGGCGCACGCTGTAGCGGGGCTGCAGCCAGGCGCCGGCGCGGGCCGGTCGACGGTCGCTGGTGAACACGTGGCGGTACCCGAGCCGGCGCAGGTCGGCCAGCAGGTGGCGGTCGTAGCGGCCGAGCGGGCAGGCGGCCATCTCCACCGGTGCGCCGGCGGCCTCGGCGAGCCGGTCCCGCGCGGCGACCAGTTCCGCGTCACGCGTGCTCGGGTCCATGCCGCGCCAGGAGCGGTGCGCCATCCCGTGGGAGCCGATCGTCATGCCGTGGGCGGCCAGCCCCCGCACCTGGTCGGCGTCGAGGCTGCCGGCGGCACCGAGGCGGCCGGCCAGCACGAAGAAGTCGGCCCGCAGGCCACGCTCGGCCAGCCCCGGCAGTCCGTACTCCACATCGGAGGCATTGCCGTCGTCGAAGCTGATGCGCACGGCCGGCCAGGTGGCGAGCTCGTCGAGAATCTCCCGGAACCGGTCGGCGGTCACCCAGTACGGCCCCTCGCCCGGCTCCAGGTCGCGGCCGGGCGGGCCGACGCCGTGGAAGCAGACGTTGAGCGCGGTCACGCCGCGACCCTTGTGGACTCGTCCCGCTCCCAGTCGCGCCCGCCCCGGGTGGCGCGCCGCGCGGCGACGACCGTGAGGGCGACGTAGAACAGCGCGGCCGGGGCGAGCCACGGCCGGGGCAGGACCACGTCGCGCAACCACGACAGGCGGGCGGCCGGGCGAACGCTGGCCACCACCTCACCGCGGGCGGCGGCGCCTCGCATGGCCGCGTTGCCCCGTCGGACCCGGACGAGCCGCCGGACCAGGTCGCCGGTCCGCCGCGGCGTGGCGATGCGCGCGGAGACGGCGGGTACCTCCACCTTCTCCGCCGCGGTGAACAGCGAGTCCAGGAACAGGTCGTCGGCGATGACATCGGGGAAGCGGTCGAACCGACCCCGCGCCGGCGCGGAGAGGGCGATGAGGCCGCGGCCGAACAGGCCGTCCCGGTAGACCGGCAGGCGCGAGTTGATCGCGAAGAACGCCCGCACGGGCAGCGGCCGGCCGGTCAGGTCCAGCTCCCGGCGCGGTACGGCCGCCAGGGCGAGCGTCGCGTCCGGACCCAGCCGATCGGCGATGGCGCGCAGGCCCGGCGCGGTCACCACGATGTCGGCGTCCAGGTACACCCGGGGGAACCCCAGGGCCGCCTGGTCGCCCGCGTTCAGGGCGGCCGGCTTGCCGGCGGCGGCCAGCTCCAGCACCCGTACCCCGGCCCGGCGCGACGCGACGGCGGCGGTGTCGTCGGTGCACCCGTTGGCGACCACCGTCACGTCGAACTCGCCCGGCTCGGCGGCGGAGAGGAAGGCGTCCAGGCAGCGTCCGATCACCGCGGCCTCGTTGTGCGCCGCGATCACGACGCTGATCTTGGGGGGTGGGCCCGAATGGCTGGGGGGTGGGGATGTCATCGCGGCCCCGCGGGGTCGGGCTCGAGCGCCATCTCCACATCGGACACCAGGCGGGGCCGCGGGGCCCGGGCCTCGGCCCTCCGTCCCAGCAGGCGGTCCCACACGGCGAGGTACTCGGTGGCCTGGTGGTCCCAGGCCAGGATCTCCGCGAACCGGCGCGAACCCTCCTGCCCCATGCGCTCCCGCCGTACCGGGTCGTCCAGGAGCGCTTCCAGCGCGTCGGCGAACTCGGCCGGCGAGCCGGTCGGCACGTAGATCGCGGCGCCCGCGGCCGTGCGCCGGGTCTCCAGCAGGTCGGCGGCGACCATCGGCACGCCGCGGGCCAGGTACTCCACGGACTTGGCCATCGTGGAGAGGTGGTTCATCCGCGTCGGCAGGTCGGGTTGGATGGCCACGGTGGCCGAGCGGAGCAGGTCGTCGACGGCCGAACCGTCGAGCCAGCCGGTGAACTCGACGATGTCACCCAGGCCGCGCTCGGCGACCATCTTCTTCAGCTCCGGCAGGCACTCGCCGTCGCCCGCGATCACCATCCGCCAGTCATCCCGACCCCGGCGGGTGGCGAGCTCGCCGGCCGCCAGGACGGCGCCCTGGACGTTGTCCTGAGGCCCCAACACGCCGAGATAGACGACCGTCCTGGGTTCGGCCGCCGCGATCCGGCCGGGCGCGATCTCGTCGGCGGATGGCCCGTTGCGAACCAGGGTCAGCTTGCCCGGCGGCACTCCACGACGGATCGCGTTCTCGCGGAAGGACTCGTTGGTGGCGATGACCGCGCTGGCGGTGCGCAGGGTCAGCCGCTCGAAGGCGACGAGCACGCGCAACGCCAGCCGGTTGGGCGCACCGTTGGTGCGGGTGACATAGATCTCCGGGCAGAGGTCGTGGTGGTCGAAGACCCAGGGCCGGCCGAGCAACCGGAACACAATGGCCAACGGCCAGTAAACGTCCGGTGGATTGCACACCTGGACCGCGTGGGCCCGCCCGCGCACGACCTCGCCGAAGAGCCGGAAGGCGATCCACAGAAACGACCAGGCGAATTCGAAGGCGAAGGACAGGACGCCGCCGCCGGTGACGGGGACCGGGTACGGCCGCAGCCGGGTCCGGTGGCTGCCGGGCAGGATCCGAAGGCTGGGGTCACCCCGCGGGGCGATGACGGTCACGTCGTAGCCGTGGGCCTCAAGACTCAGGCACTCGCGGATCACGCGCCGGTCGCGTTCGGCGGGAAGGTTGGCGACGAGGATTGTGATCTGGGGCCGGGAGGTCTTCATGATGATCACTGTGTCCTGTCCTGGTTCTCGGTGTTGCCGGTTCCAGCCAGAAGAGGTAGACCTGTCGTGTTTCTTACATGCCTTCTCGTTCGTGTCGGCATTGCACAGTGGACGGTGGATGGTCTACTGGATGCTGGTCGGCCTTGGCCAGTCGTTGGGTTCATCCAGCAATGCACACCTTAGGCGCGTGCCCCGGCTGAGATGGTAAGATCTTTTGTCGGGATGGCGACATCCTTCGGGATAGTCCAGGGAATGGTCTCACCCGGCCTCGGGGCGGTGACCAGCCTTGCCAATGCCTGCTGGTTGAGAGGACACTGGCGCTCAGCAATCATCGGCATCGGGCCCTACCCACAATCGACGACCGCGCCACACGTTCGTGAGAGGACAATGTGGATCTCTGGGACCTGACCAAGTTGCTGTTCCGGCGGTGGTACTTCGCCCTGCCCCTGCTGTTGGTGACGATCGCCACGGTGTACGTGACCGCGCAGACGGTCAAGCCGGACTACCGGGGCTTGGGGTACCTGCAGATGATCCCGCCGCCCGGCTCGTCGCAGCCGCAGAACGCGAACGCGAAGCCCCGCCCGCACAATCCTTGGATGGATCTGGGGTACGAGGCGCTGGGCACGGCGGTCCTGCTGAAGGTCACGGGCAAGGAGACCCTCGAGCGCTTCGCCAACGGCGGCCTCACGGACAACGTGGTCGTCGAACTCTCGCGCAACGGGACGCTGTTTGAGATCGAGGCCGTCGGCAGCGCGCCCGAGCAGGTGACCGCGACGATCCGGGAGGTCATCCGGCTGCTCTCCGCGCAGATCGCGACGAGCCAGCAGGAGTACCGCGTCCTCCCCGAGGACACGATCACGACCAACGTCGTCAACGACGGCGGCAACATCGAGGTGGTCACCACCAAGCAGAAGCGCGTCCTGATCGTGGCGGCCGGCCTCGGCGTGCTGCTGACCGCCGCGGCCACGATCGCCCTCGACGCCCTCCTGCGCCGGCTGCGCCGCCAGCGGTACGGGCGGGTGGACGTCGGCCTGGACCCGCACCCGGCACCGCCGCCGATCCCGCCGGTGACCCGTATGCCGGACCTCACACCTCCGGCGAGTCCGCCGCGGCCGAGCTGGCGCGACCGGGCCGCCCCCGCGGCGCCGAGTCCCGGTCCCGTCCTGTCGCTGCCCCCGGGTGTGGGACACGAGCGCCCGCGGGTGACCTACGAGACGGTCGAGCCGGTGGCTTCGACGCCGCGGACCTATCCCGGGTCGGAGGACCGGCGCCGGACCGACCCCTACCTGCTGCCGCGAAACGACGCCCCGCCAGACGGGTCGGCCGACACGACCGGGATCACCGACGCGGACGGCGACGTGACGATCGTCCTGCCGCTGGCCTATCTGTCCAAACGCGACGATAGAAACAGCAAAGGGTGAGTGGGGGGCTCGACCCCTCCCTCATCACCGCCCGCCGCCCGGTCCGCTTGGACGGGGCGAGCGTCGTCGGGGTTCTCATCGTCGCGCTGTACGCCCTGCCGGCCACCCTGATCGTGCCCGGCCTCACCTACGCCGGCCGCCCGGCGCTCGTTCTCGCCCTCGGCCTGTTCGCGTGGTGGGTCCTGGCCCGGCTGAGCCCGCGGCTGGTGTCGCCCGGCCCACAACCGCTGCGCTGGGCCGCCCTGGCCCTGCTCGCCTCGGTACTGCTGTCCTACGTGGCCGGCCTGCTGCGCGGACTGCCCGCGGTCGAGGCCAACGCGCAGAACTTCACCGTGCTGGTCACGCTGGAGATCCTCGGCCTCGTTCTCGTGACCGCCGACGGGATCCGTGACCTCGACCGCCTGCGCAGCGTGCTGCGGGTGTTCGTCTGGTCGGCCGCCTTCGTCGCCGTGGTCGCCTTCATCCAGTCCACGTTCGCGTTCGATCTCAGCCATTTCCTCGTCCTGCCCGGCCTGGAGTTCAAGGCGGACCCGGCCGACTTCCAACTGCGTGGTGACGGCGGACACTTCCGCGTCGCCGGCACCACGACCCACTACATCGAGTTCAGCACCGTCATGGCGCTGGCCGTGCCGTTTGCCATCCACCTGGCCCTGTTCGCGCCCACACCCCGGGGCCGCCGTGTATATCTGGCGGTGTCGATGGGTCTGGTCGCCGTGATCCCGCTGGCCATCTCCCGCACGGGTGTGGTGGCCCTCGCGGCCGCCGGTGCGGTGATGTTCTGCCTGGCCTGGACCTGGCGGGTGCGTTATCACGTGGCGGTGCTCGGCAGCGCCGTCCTGCTGGCGCTGTTCGTGCTCCGGCCCGGGTTGCTCGGCACGCTGGCGGCGATGTTCCGCTGGTTCGGCGCCGACCCCAGCATCGAGGGGCGCACCAGCGACTACCAGCGGGTCGGCTACTGGTTCGCCCAACGCCCGTTGCTGGGCCGCGGGCCGGGGACCCTCATCCCGGACCTGTACCTGTTCCTGGACAACCAATGGCTCTACACCCTGGTGACCCAGGGGATCGTGGGCGTGCTCGCGCTGGCGGCGCTGCACCTGACCTGCGTCGCGCTGGCCTCACTCGCCATGAGGCGGGCGCGCGGCGCCGAGGAGCGGCACCTGTGCGCGGCGCTGATCGCGGTTCAAGTGGTGGCGGTCCTCGTGGCGGCCACCTTTGACTCATTGAGCTTCACCACGTTCACGTTCACGCTCGCCCTCATGTCGGGGCTGTGCGGCGCCGTCTGGCGCCTGACCCACCCGCGGGCCCGCGTGTCAACCGGGTCACCCTATAGAACAGAAGGTGTTCGCGGGGGGTCCCTGCATAACGAGTGAGCCCGCGACCAGGATCCTGTCGAGAACCGGACGCCGGCGTGTTGCCGGTCACTGGTCTGTCCGCTGTAGACAATGAGCGGGTGCGTCGCGCAGGGCCATTGCGAGCGTGGTGATCCGGGTCGCCCCGCGGCCCCCGCGCGGCCGGCCGCGGGTGTCGGTGGTCGTCCCGTGTTACCGGTACGGGCACTACCTGCCCGCGTGCGTGCACAGCGTCCTCGACCAGACCGGTGTCGAGGTCGACCTCACGATCATCGACGACGCCTCGCCCGACGACAGCGCGGAGGTGGCCCAACACCTGGCCGCCGAGGATCCGCGGGTCCGGTTCGTGGCGCACGAGACGAACCGGGGCCACATCGCGACCTTCAACGAGGGCCTGGCCGCCGCCGAGGGCGAGTACGTGGTGCTGCTCTCGGCCGACGACCTGCTGGCTCCGGGCGCGCTGGCCCGGGCGGCCGGGCTGCTGGACGCCTTCCCCGAAGTCGGTCTGGTCTACGGCTTCTCGCGGACCTTCGTCGACCGGCCGCCGCCGCCGCGCTCCGTCGTGCGGTCGTGGTCGGTCTGGTCGGGGCCGGAATGGCTCGAGATCGTCTGCCGCCGGGTCACCAATCCCATCTACACGCCCGAGGTCGTCATGCGTACCAGCACGATGCGCGACCTCGGGGGGTACGACCCGCGCCTGCCCCACGCCGCCGACTTCCTGATGTGGCTGCGGGCGGCCAGCCGGGGCTCGGTCGGTCGGGTCAACGGCGTGGACCAGGCGTACTACCGCTTCCACGGCCACAATATGCACCTGCGGGAGTGCCGGGGTGAGCTGCGCGACCTGAGCGAGCGTCACCTCTGCTTCGAGATCCTGTACGAGGAGTTGGGCGAGGCGATGCCGGCGCACCTGCGCCGGGCCGCCCGCGCCGGCATCGCCCGGGAGGCGTTGATCGTCGCCAACCAGGCCTACCGCGACGGTCCACCGCCGGCCGACCGCGCGGCCACGGTCGCGCGGCTGGTGGCGTTCGCCGAGGAACTGGACCCGGCCGCGCGCCACGGCCGGTTCGGCCGCGCCTACGACGCCGCCGTGGCCCGGGCCCGCGCGGGCCGGCGCGCGCCCATGAGGCGCCTGGCCGCGCTGCGCGACCGCGCCGTGCGACACGTGCGCTGGCGGCGCTGGCGGGCCACCGGCATCGACGCCGCGGCGGGCTCGATGTGAACGGCGGGGGAATCGACGACGTCATCGTGCTGTCCGGGCTCACCAAGCTGTACGAGCCCACCCCCCGCTGGATGAGGATCTTCGCCCGCTCGCACCTCCGGGAGCCGGTGCGGGCGCTGGCCGGCGTCGACCTCGTGGTCCGGGCCGGCGAGATCTGCGCCGTCGTGGGCCCCAACGGCGCCGGCAAGACGACGATGTTCCGCATCATCGTCGGGCTGACCACGGCGACCAGCGGCCGCGGCCGCGTGCTCGGGCTGGACGTCGGCCGGGACTCCGAGCGCATCCGGCAGGTGGTGGGCTGGATGCCGTCGGAGGACCGCAGCCTGCTCATGCGGGCCACGGCCAAGGAGAACCTCCAACTGCACGGCCGCCTGCAGGGCATGCGGCGCGACGACCTGGCCGAGCGCATCCCGTACGTCCTGGAGACGGTGAGCCTCGGCCGGCAGACGAACACCGTCGTGGCTGGACTGTCGGCCGGCATGCGCGCGCGGCTGCGGCTGGCCCGGGCCCTGCTGCCGCGGCCCCGCGCGTTGATCCTTGACGAACCGACCGGATCCATCGACCCCATCGCCGCGTACTCTCTCCTCACGCTCATCATGGATCTGGCCAAGCAGGAGCGCATCGCCGTCCTCATCTCCTCCCATCGCCTGGAGGAGATCGAGGCGTTGCAGTCCAAGGCCCTGCTGCTCGACGGTGGCCGGGTCAAGTACTCCGGCGACCTGGACAGCCTCCGCCGCGAGTGGGAGCGACCCGAACTGGAGCTCGTCCTCGTCGACGACGCCGCGTCGGTGGCCGTGGCCGCCCTGTTGCGGGCCCACGGTCTGGACGTCTCGATCGACGGTCTCGTCGTGTACTGCCGGCCCGGCCGTCACGACCGGACCGGCGACGTGCTGGCTCGGTTGGGCCCGCACGCCCGGTCCATCGAGCACATCCGGGAGATACCGATGCCGCTGCGGGACCTCATCGCGCAGGTCTACGCCAGCGACGATCCGATCGAGGTCTTGGCCACGACGTCCGGCGCCGCGCAGCGACCCGGCCCGGGCGGCCGCGGATGAGCCAGACCTACTCGAGCTCGATCGTCGACCGCTCGCTGGCGCGCAAGGTGCGCGACACCGCCGAGGGCTACATCCGCATCGATCTGGTCGAGGAGCGCATGTTCCCGGCCACCAGCGTCATGCGGTACCTCGCCGTCGGGTTTCCGGTCCTGTTGTACTACTTCCAGAGCACATTCCTCGAGATGAGCGACCGGCTCTTCGTCATGATGATCATCGGTACGGCGGTGATCGCCGGGCTGCAGGACGCCCTGACCGGGCTGACCAGCCGGCTGAACTTCGCGATGGAGCGGGGGACGCTGGAGACCTATCTCGTCGAGCCGGTGCCGTGGGCGCTGATCCCCGTGGCGATGAACATCTGGCGCAGCGTCGCCGGAGGAATGCTGGCGTGCTTCATGGTCGGCCTGGGCTGCCTGCTCGGCGCGCCGATCAACGCCGGCGCCATCCCGGCCGCTCTGGTCGTGCTGTTCCTGGGCATCATCGCCTGCAACGCCCTGGGAACGTTCGCCGCCAGCTTCATCGTGCTGTTCAAGCGGGGCGAGCCGGTGGTGCACCTGTTCGGCCTGGCCTCGGCCGTCCTCGGTGGAGCGTTGTTTCCGATCAGCGTGCTGCCGGAACCGGTACGGTGGCTCTCCTACCTCGTGCCACACTCGTACGTCATCAGCGTGGAGCGCAACCTGCTCATCCCGGGAGCACCGCCCGAGGGGCTGCCGACCGGCGCTTCCGTCGCGTTGCTGGTCCTGCTGTGCCTGGTCACGTTCGTCTCGGGCATCGTGGTGTTCGACCGGTCGCTACGTCTGGCGCGCCAGCTCGGCATCCTGAGCGTGTGAGGCCATCAACGGCCCGTAGAAGCCGAGCAGGTCGGCCCGCAGGCGGTCGACGGAGTACCGGGATCTGATCACCTCGGAGGCCAGCTGGCCGGCCCGGGCCAGCTGGCCGGGGTCACGGTCGTGGGCGTGGCAGGCCTCCTCGACCGCCCGCGCGAACGCCAGCAGGTCGGCCTCGGCGACCGGCGAGCAGTAGGCGGGGTCGAAGTAGTCCCGGCCGGCGAGGCCGGTGAAGCCCACGACGTAGCAGCCGGCGGCCATGGCCTCGGCCGGCGGCAGCCCGAAGCCTTCCCGGTCGCTGAAGCTGAGGAAGATGGCGGCGTCGCGCAGCAGCGCCGCGGTCTCGCGCTCGGTGCGACCCTCGATCGGGACGAATTCCCAGCCGCGCGCGACACCGCGCGAGCGCAGGACGTGGAGGAGCTGCTCGCGCTCGGCCGCCCGGCGGTGGGTCAGGTAGGCGATCCGGCGCGGCCGTGGGCCGGAACCGGGATGGAACAGTGCGGCGTCGACAACGTTGCGGACGAGGTGTACGGGCACCCGGGGGAACGCGTAGCGCAGGAAGTCCACATTGTCCCGTGACACCGCCAGCAAACCGACCAGGCCGAGCATGGCCGCGTACGGGGCGCCGGCCATCGTGTCCGCATAGGACATCAGGTCGAACGTGTCGTAGGCCCGCTGGTTGAACACGACCGTCCGCACGCCCGGTGCCCGGTTCGGCCGGTACCACTCGGGGATCACGAGCAGGTCGTCGGGCCGGAATCCGACGGCGGCGCTGTATGTCACCGGCGTCTCGTTGTCGAACCAGGTGCAGCGGAAGCCCGGCCTGGCGTGGACGACCCGGGCCGGGATGGACAGCGCGTTGAGCGTGTCGACGTGGCGATAGATGACGCGGATGCCGCCGATCGGGTGGTTGTCGCACGGCGCCAGGTAGTAGACGGTCGGCTCACTCGC
>Ga0307415_100000017_pt1 | contig 71738 bp, 48 predicted proteins | sample DK1Cmetagenome_FD_204524 | JGI IMG/M metagenome (GOLD analysis project Ga0307415, IMG submission 204524) | Maize rhizosphere microbial communities from greenhouse at UC Davis, California, United States - DK15-C-2 | ecosystem: Host-associated > Plants > Roots > Rhizosphere > Soil | place: USA... | reverse complement strand
GGTGGTCGCCGCGCAGCCCACCGGCGTACGCGGTGGCCATCACCGCGGTCAGCAGCGGGTCCTCGGCGTACCCCTCCTCGTTGCGGCCCCAGCGGGGGTCGCGCAGCGGGTTGACCACCGGCGCCCACACGTTGAGGCCGCCCCGGGCCGGATCCTTGTGGTGGAAGCCGCGCGTCTCGTCGCCGACGGCCCCGCCCACGCCGCGGACCAGCTCGGGGTTCCAGGTGCTGGCCAGACCGATCGCCTGGGGGAAGACCGTGGCCGGTCCGAGCCAGGCGAGCCCGTGCAGCACCTCGGTGCCGGTGCGGAACGACCCGATGCCCAGGCGTGCGATGGCCGGCTGATGCTGGTGCAGCAGTGCGATCTTCTCCCGCACGGTGAGCTGGCCGAGCAGGCTGTCCACCCGCTCACGCAACGGCAGCGTCGCGTCCCGGAAGGTGCTGGCCTCCGGACCGTCGAAGTCGCCCGTATGTAGGTCGCTCATGGGAGCGTGCACCCTTCGTCCTCGGTCGAGAGCGGTCAGTCGAAGCGCTTCGACCACGGAGCCGCCAGCACCCTCCGATGACCTTCGAAACGCTTCGACGAATTATCGAAAATTGCTCCACCCGGTTCTGGGACGGACCTGATGGAGTCAGTGAAGCGTTGCATCGCCATGAATCGACGTCAAGAGTTGATTGGGAGCGCTCCCGGCGCCCGGCCCCCCTCTGCGATCATGGAGTTACGGACGCCAAACCGCGCCGATCATGGACCTAGGTCCATGATCTGCGCAGATTCGGGGCGCCAGCCTCATGATCGCGGCGGAAACCGTCAGGCGGAGGCGCCGACGCCCTCGCGGCTACGCGGGGCGGGCAGGCGGCCCGAGTCGACGGTGTCGAGGATGCTGGCCGCCCCGCCGGTCGCGGCCGCTCCCTGGCCCAGCGTCGACGGCGCGAGCTGGCAGCCGCCGGCGTTGGGGGCGGCCGTCTTGTCGCGCAGCTCGGCCTCGGCGGCCGGCATGATCCATTCAGCCAACGGCACGAAGTAACCCCCGAGGACGACCACCTCGGGATTGACCACATTGGACAGGATGGACACCCCGTACCCGAGGCGCCGGCCGACGTCGCGCAGCGCCGCGATGACGACCGGATCCTGGGCCCGGGCCCGCCGGATGACGTCATCCACCTCGGGGTCGAGGTCGACGACGTCGGCCAACACGGCGCTGCCCCCCCCGACGCGGCGGATCAGCGCGCTGACGCTGGCCACGGTCTCCAGGCAGCCCAGGCGCCCGCAGCCGCAGCGCGGGCCGTCCGGGTCGACCTGGACGTGGCCGAGTTCGCCGCTGTAGCCCAGCCCGCCCCGCAGCAGCCGGCCGTCGGCGATGATGCCGGCGCCGACCCCGGCGTGCCCGTTGAGGTAGACCAGGTTGCCGGTGCCCGCGTACGCGCCGTACCGGTGCTCGGCCCGTACGGCCAGGTTCGCGTCGTTCTCCACCGCGACCGGAAAGCTCGGCTGGTCCATGGCGCGGACCAGGGCATCACGGAGCGCGAGGTCGCGCCACCCGAGGTTGGGCGCCAGCCGCACCACGCCGGTGTCGTCGACCAGGCCGGCGACGCCCACGGTGAGACCGAGCACCTCCCGGTCCTCGGCCACCACCTTGGTCACCGCCTTGCGGGCCAGGGCGGCCACGGTGGCCACCGCCTTGGCCGCCGACGTGCGGCGCCCGGCGAACGCGCGCCGCCACGACAGCAGGCGTACCCCGGCCAGGTCGATCGCGACCGCGGTCAAGTGGTCGGTGTTCACCTCGATGCCGATCGCGGCGTACGCGGCGCCGTCCAGGACGATCATCGTCGCCGGGCGGCCGATCCGGTGCTCGGTCAGCCCGATCTCGCGGACCAGCCGGCGCTCGATGAGTTCGGCCACGAGGCTAGACACGGTGGCCTTGTTGAGGCCGGTGGACGCGGCGATGTCGGCGCGGGAGCAGGGCGCCTCGGCGCGGACGAAGCGCAGGACCACGGCGAGGTTGGTGGCCCGCACATCGGTGAAGTCCGCCGGCTGGTCGCCGGCCTGGCTCGTGATCAAGCTGTCCCGCTCTCCGTTCGCTCGTGACCATCATGCCGTACGGTGACGGACCTCGACCGCACCGCGGAGGCGACCGGCGCAACCGCGGCGCCTCGACCACCCCGCCCCGCGCGGCCCGGCGGCCGGCTCGACATCGGGGGACTGACACGTATCGTTTGCACAACGCGATACCGGTGCCCTTGTGGCCGCTCCCTGGGTCGATTAGTTTGTTTACTCGCCAGACCAACTAACTTTAGCGTGCCCCACCCTCCGACCACAGCCCTTCGGAAGGGAGAACGATGACGAGCACAATCCCCGGTGGCGAGACCTCGCGCCGGAATTTCCTAGGCCTGGTGGGCCTCGGGGCCGCGGTGGCGGCCAGCGGTGGCCTGCTCGGTGCCTGCAGTAAAGCGCCAACCAGCCAGGGCGGCTCGCAGCAGCTGGACAAGTTCTCCGCCCTGTTGCCCACCCGCAAGGAGCTGTCGCTGTCGCTGCCGCCGCCGGACATCAAGGGTGTCCCGCCGGTCGCCGACGCCTACACCACGTTCCCGGCCAACCTCATCGACGCCATCACCGAGAAGCCCGGTGCCGGCGGCCAGCAGGTGACCGCGATGACCCCGCAATGGGGTCCGCCGCCGCCCGGGATCCCCGGCAACGCCTACCTCGAGGCCGTCAACGCCGAGCTGGGTACGCCGATCAACTTCACCATCGCCGACGGCAACACCTACGCCGACAAGCTCAACGCGATGCTCGGTGCCCGCGACGTGCCCGACCTGCTGTGCATCCCCAGTTGGGAGTACGGGAAGATTCCGCGGTTCTCCGAGGCGGTCAAGGCACTGTTCGAGGACCTCACGCCCTATCTCAAGGGCGACGCGGCCGCCGCGTACCCGATGCTGGCCAGCTACCCGACGGCGGCCTGGCGCGAGTCGATCTGGAACGATGCCCTGTACGCGGTGCCCAACGACACCTCGCTGGCCATCGGCTGGATGCTGTTCGCCCGCAAGGACCTGTTGGACAAGGCCGGGCAGAAGATGCCGACCAACCTGGACGAGCTGCTGGCCGCGGCCAAGGCGATGACGAAGCCCGACGCCAAGGTCTGGGCCTTCAACGACATCTTCCCGATGATCCAGATGCTGCACAAGACGCCCGGCTCGAAGGGCGGCTGGCGCCTGCGGTCCGACAAGACGCCCGAGTTCAAGTACGAGACGCAGGAGTACCGCCAGGCCCTCGAGGTCATGGCCCAGATCTACAAGGACGGCCTCGTCCACCCGGACATCGTGGCCAGCAAGGGCGCCGACTCCAAGGCGCTGTTCGCCCCCGGCGGCCAGATCATCTTCATTCAGGACGGCCCCGGCATGATGCCCGGCGCGCAGTCCCAGCACCAGAAGGTGGTCAAGGACCTGCACATCGCGCCGGTGTACAACTTCTCGGCCACCGGTGGCAGCCCGCTCGTCCACGGCGACGAGGTGCCGATCTCGTTCACGTTCATCAAGAAGGGCCTGGGCGAGGCCCGGGTCAAGGAGCTGCTGCGCCTGATCAACTGGTGCTCGGCTCCGTTCGGGACGCAGGAGTACAACCTCCGCGAGAACGGCGTGGTGGGCAAGCACCACACGATGACCCCCACCGGGCCGGTCAAGACCGACCTGGGCTTCAAGGAGATCGCCAACCAGTACTTCTTCGTCAGCGGCCGGCGGCCGGTCTACCAGCCGGTCGGCGACGTTTCCTGGTACCACCAGGAGTACATGCAGTACTTCAACGCGATGGCCCCCCACATCGAGGTCGACCCGTGGGACGGCATCAAGCTGGAGATGCCGGCCACCTACAAGGCCAACCAGCAGCCGTTCGAGGACAAGTTCACCGATGTCGTGCGCGGACGTCGACCGCTGTCCGACGTGGACTCCATCGTCGCCGAGTGGAAGGCCCAGGGCGGCGAGGAAGGACGGGCCCTGCTCGTGAAGGCGCTGCAGGATGCCGGCCGGGCGTAGTCTATCGGCACCATGACCACGGACGAGGCGACCGTCGCGGCTGGGTCCGGCACCGACCGGACCCAGCCGTCGCCGTCCCTGGGCGCTCCGCCGGCCGCTCGGGCCGCGCCGTCGGGGGCGCAACCCCGCCGCCGGACTCCACTGCTGGCCCGCTTGCGCCGCGATTGGCCGATGCTGGCCATGGTGGCGCCGGGTTTCCTCGTACTGCTGATCTTCAGCTACGTGCCGATCGCCGGCAACATCATCGCGTTCCAGGACTACAACCCGTACCTGGGCGCCAATCCGTGGCAGGCGTTCGTCCAGAGCGAGTGGATCGGCTTCGGCCAGTTCCAGCTGCTCTTCTCCGACCCGGCGTTCTGGGACGCGCTGCGCAACACCTTGTCCATCACCGCATTCCAGCTCGTGTTCTACTTCCCGCTGCCGATCTTCCTGGCCATCATGCTGCACAACCTGCTCTCGGCCCGGTTGCGCGCGTTCGTCCAGACGGTGATCTACCTGCCCCACTTCTTCAGCTGGGTGCTGGTGGTGTCCTTCTTCGTGGCCATGCTCGGCGGCGCCGGGCTCATCAACGACCTGGTCCGCGACGCCGGCCTGGCGCCGTGGAACATTATGATCAACCCCGACACGTTCATCATCCTGGTCTCCAGCGAGGCCGTGTGGAAGGACGTCGGCTGGGGCACGATCGTCTTCCTGGCCGCACTGTCCACGATCGACCCGAACCTGTACGAGGCGGCGGCGGCCGACGGGGCCGGCCGGTTCCGGCGGCTGTGGCACATCACGCTGCCCGGCCTGCGGCCGGTGATCGTGCTGCTGCTCATCCTGCGGCTGGGTGACGCGCTCTCGGTCGGGTTCGAGCAGTTCCTGCTGCAGCGGGACGCGGTCGGGCGGCAGGCGGCCGAGGTGCTCGACACGTTCGTCTACTACTTCTCGATCGCGACCGGCAACTACGGGTACGGCGCGGCGGCCGGGCTGTTCAAGGCGGCCGTCGGTCTGGTCCTGATCCTGGCGGCCAACCGGTTCGCGCACATGCTCGGCGAGCGAGGGATCTACTCCAAGTCATGACGATCGTCGATGCCCAGGTTCAGCGGCTGCAGCGACGGGGCCGCGGTCGCCGGCCGGCGTGGGAGGAGCCGCCGACGCCCGTCGGCCAGGTCCTCAAGACGGCGATGCTCGCGTTCATGGTGCTGGCCGTGCTGTTCCCGCTGTGGTCGATCATCGTCACCAGCCTCGCCTCGCGGGCGGCCATCGCCGATGCCGGCGGCATGGTCGTCATCCCCCGGGACTTCGACGCGTCGGCCTACGTCACGCTGTTCACATGGGGCGGCGTGGCGCGGGCGGTGTGGACCAGCACGCTCATCACCGTCATCGGCACCGCGTTCAGCCTGAGCCTGACCGTGCTGGCCGCCTACGGGCTGTCCCGTCCGGGATCGCTGGGGTACCGGCCGCTGCTGTTCTATTTCCTGTTGCCCTTCCTCATCTATCCGCCGCTGGTGCCCCGCTACCTCGTGGTCACCGGGCTCGGGCTGAAGAACAGCATCTGGGCGCTGATCCTGCCCAGCGCCATCAGCGTGTTCAACTTCGTCGTCATCCGCGGGTTCATGCAGAGCATCCCGCAGGAGCTCATCGACAGCGCGCGGATGGACGGCGCCGGCGAGTTCCGCATCCTGACCCGGATCGTGCTGCCGCTGTCCAAGGCGGTCATCGCGGTCGTGGGCCTGTTCTACGCGGTCGGGTACTGGAACGTCTGGTTCGACGCCCTGCTCTACATCGACGACAACAACAAGTGGCCGATCCAGCGGGTCCTGCAGGCGTACCTGCTGGCCGGTCAGGCGCCGAACAACTCGGCCACCAACATCGGCGTGACCATGCCGCCCACGCTGGCCATCAAGATGGCCGTGGTCGTCATCACGATCGCCCCCATCGCGCTGGTCTACCCGTTCGTGCAGCGCCACTTCATCAAGGGCGTGCTGATCGGCGCGGTCAAGGGTTGACCGGGCTGGCCGGCCAGGTCCCGATCTGCTCCACATTGGTCGCTATGGCCACCGCCGCCAGCATCGCGTCGGCATCGGCCACCGCGTACCCCTGGTGCGGCGCGCCGATGCGGGCGCTGAGGTAGAAGCCGTTGTACCCCAGCAGCACCTCGACCTCCCCACCCCCCGGGAACAGGAACGCCGGCCGGTCGCCGCACTGGTGGTTGGCCGTCTTGCGGTTGGGGAAGCCGGGCACGTACTGGGCCTGCACCTCCAGGCTGCGCCCACCGGCCCGCAGGATCAGGCCGCCCTCGGCGTAGTGGCCGCTCCGGAAGCCCACGTAGCAGGTGGTCACCTCGGCGTCCGGCGGGCGCACGGGAACCCGGTACGGGAGCACGCACCGCTGGCTCTCGGTGAGGTTGACGGCCTGCTCCGCCGCGCCCAACGCCTCATCGGAGGTGGCCTCCACCCGCAACCACAGGCCGTTGGGCACCCGTTGCGTGGCGATCGTCCGAAGGCTCTCCTCGGGCGCGACCGCTTGTAGCGTTCGCCGATCCCGACCGATCGTCAGGTACACGACGTCGGCCGGTCCGATGGCCGCCTCCAGCTTCTCGTACCCCGGTCCGGTGATCCAGGTGTGCCACCGGGCCCGGTTGGTGAGCGCGGGCGCGTCGAAGTGCAGCACCGCCGGATCGCTGCCGACGAGGTCCGGACGGCGGCCCGCCCCCGGCACGTCGGGCGCGCGTGGCAGCCGCGTGTCGGCGTAGAAGTACGGCTCGATGCCGTCGAAGCGCGGGGGAGGGTCCGTGGCGCGTGGTGGCGCGGCCGCCAGGCCGGCGCCGAACACGGCCAGCACGACCGCGGCGGTCGCCGTCCAGCGGGCCGTCCGGCGGCGCCGCGACCGGGCCCGCCCTTCCCGGGTGGCGGTGACGATCAGCGCCGACAGGTCGACCGGCGCCGCGGTCCGCTCCCGCAGCGACGCGCCGATGCCCCTTCGGTCGACTCCGGCACTGTCGCCTGTGGACAGCGCGCGGCGCCGGTCGGCGCGGACGGTGGCCGGCGAGGTGTCCAGGATCTCGGCGATCACCGCGTCGTCGAGATCCTCGTGGTAGTACAGGACGAGCGCGGTCCGTTCGCGCCGGGGCCTTGACGCGATGTGCCGCCAGGTCGGGTCCTCGCCTTCCCCGGGCAGAGTGGACGGGCGGCGCCACCGCTCGCGGTGGACCAGCATTCGGCGCAGGTACACGTCGGGTCGCTCGGTCTTCGCGATGTCGTTCCACCTCGGGTACGCCCGGGCCAGCACGTCGCGGACGAGAATGTCCGCGCGTCGGTCGTCGGCCGTGAGCAGGCGGGCGACCCGCACCAGCGCGGCCCCCCGCGCGACCAGGTACTCCTGGAACGTCACCGGCCACCTCCAGGTCCGGCGTCCCCCTAAGCATAGATCCTCACAACTGCATGTAGCCGACGTGTCAACCGCCCCTTGCCTTCAAGATCGCGGCAGTATCGTCGATATTGTCGTCTCGTGCGCCTCAGACGCGACAACTTTGCCAAAGCTGTCGCGAAGCCGTCGCCGTTATCCACAGCCCCTGTCGGCAAGCCCTGACCGTCGTCATCCTGATTGTGTGCGTCGAACTCCATACCGGCCCGAGCAGCTCCAATTTCAGGTGTTCCGCGGAACGCTGGCCATCGATGGTCTGGTGCTGACCGCCCGACAGCTCCGCAGCGACGCCTGGGTGCGCCTGGATCACGATGTGTACGCAGACTCTCGGCTCGAGCCTGACCATGAGTTGGCATGCCGAGCCGCCGCGCTTCGCCTGCCCCCCGAGGCGGCCTTTGCTGGCCGGTCGGCGGCGAGCCTTCTCGGCGTTGCGCACGCGGCCGGACCGGGGGACGCCGTCCACGTTGTCGTGCCGTCTCATGTTCCGTTTGCCAGCCGCAGGCGGGTCGTGGTCCATCACGTCGATCTGGAACCGATGGACGTGGAGCGCGACCATGGTTTGCCGCGCACCTCTCCGGTTCGTACGGTCTGGGATCTGGCCACATGGCTGGACCCGACCTCGTCCGTGCCGATCATCGATTCCCTTCTCGGCATCGGCGTTGTCGACCGGACGACGATTCAGCAATACATCGCAGGGCGTCAGGCGTGGCGGGGCCGCCGGAAGACCCAGCAGGCCTTGGCGCTGGCCGACGAAGGCGCGCAGTCGGCGCCCGAATCGGCGCTGCGCGTGCGACTGGTTTTGGCGGGCCTGCCCCGACCGGTGGTTCAGTGCCCCGTACGGATCGGGTCCGTGACGCTCCATCCCGACCTCGCCTGGCCGGAGTACCTCGTGGCAATGGAGTACGACGGGGTCTGGCACGCAGACGCGGAGCAACTGCACCGCGACCGGCGTCGACTGAACATGCTCGCTGCGGCCGGCTGGATCGTGTTGCACGCAACGAGTGACCGCCTCCGGCGAGACTTTGGTGGTCTACTCCGCGAGACGCGCACGGCGCTGTCTTCCCGCGGGTGGCGAGGTTGACGACCGATTCGGGCCAGCCACGATCGCGACAACTTTGTCAAAGTTGTCGCTTGAAGGTGCCTCGATGCGACAGTATCGACGATATTGCCGCGATCTTGGCCGGGTCAGGATCGGGTGACGGCGATGTCGAGGTGCTGGTCGCGGGGGTGGGCCGGGCGGGCGTGGCGGACGTCGGCGGGACCGTCCACTGTGATGTTCAATCGGTCGCCGTCGCGGACCGCGGTGACCGTCGTGTCGCCGTTGACGTCCCGGATGACCGTGCGCGTCGTGTCGGTGACGTCGAAGCACAGCAGCGTGATGTCGGCGAACGGGCCGTCCCCGACCGTATCGCGGACCTCGGTCACGGGTATGACGGCCCCCCGGCGCGCGAACAGCGGGAACCGCCCGAGCGGCTCGGTGATGGTCACGTGCCGCCGGCCCGACCGGACCTCGCCGGACCACCAGTCCACCCATTCGCCCTCGGGGAGATAGACCGTGCGGGTACCGTCCGGATCGGTCATGGGCGCGACCAGCAGGTCGGGGCCGAGGCGGTATTCCAGGTCGGCCAGCCAGGCGGCCGGGTCGGCGGGGGAGTCGACCAGGAGCGCCCGCATCATCGGCGACCCCGTCCGGGCGGCGTGCGCCGCGGCCGAGTACAGGTAGGGCATGAGGCGGTAGCGCAGGCGGATCGCCTCGACGGCCAGGCGCTCGGCCTCGGTCGGGAAGTCCCACGGCAGGCGGCTCGTGGTGCCGTGGAAGCGGACGAGCGGGGACAGCGCGCCGAACTGGGCCCACCGCACGTACAGGTCGGGGCTGGGCGTGCCGGAGAAGCCGCCGGCGTCGTGGCTCCAGAACGGTACTCCGGCCAGGCCGTGGGACAACCCGCCCCGCAGCGTGCTGCCCATGGCCGGGTAGCTGCAGTTGGTGTCGCCGCCCCACTGGGCCGAATGGCGCTGGCCACCGAGGAAGGACGAGCGCGCCCACACCATGCCGTGGCCGGCGACCTCCCGGGTGGTGGCGGCCACCGCGTCGTTGAACAACAGGCTGTAGACGTTGTGCAGCTCGGTGCCGGTCATGCCGTTGTGGGCGACGGCGTCGGCCGGCACGCCCTCGGCGAAGTCGGTCTTGAACACCGACGCGCCCTGCTCCAGCAGCGGCCGCAGCATGGCCTGGTACCAGGCCGTGGCGTCCGGGTTGGTGAAGTCGACGATGCCGCACGGGGGCTGCGAGCCGTGCCAGACATCGGCGACGTACGTCGAACCGTCGGAGCGGCGCAGGAAGTACCCTCGTTGCTCCAGCTCGGCGAACGTCGGGCTGAGATGGCTCACGTACGAGTTGATCCAGAGGCTGGTCCGGAAGCCCATTGTGGACAGCTCCGCGAACATACCGGCCGGGTCGGGGAACTTGTCCTCGTCCCAGCGCAGGTCCGACCAGTGTCCGGCGATCTGCCAGTAGCAGTCCAGATGCATGACGTCGCACGGGATCCCACGGGCCCGGGCCGTGCGCGCGCGTTCCAGCACCGCCGTCTGGCTGTCCGGGAAGAAGCCGGACGAGATCCAGGTGCCGAACGCCCACTTCGGAGGCAGCAGCGGCCGTCCGGTCAGCCGGTCGAACCGGTCCAGGATCTCGACCGGCGTCGGCCCGGCGATGACGTAGTAGTCGATGAGGTCGTCGGGCACGAGGATCTGTACGCAGGTGTGGGTCGACGAGCAGACGTCGAACTCGGTGGCCATACCGCTGTCGACCAGCACACCGTAGCCCCGGCTGGAGATGTAGAACGGCACGTTCTTGTACGCGCGGTCGCTCTCGCTGCCGAACGCGTCGTAGTTCCACATGACCGGCCGCTGGCCGCGCTTGTCGAAGCCGGTGAACTTCTCGCCGAAGCCGACGAAGTGTTCGTCGGCCGCCGCGGTGAAGCACTCGTGGTACGCGACCACCGAGCCGTCCACAGTGGATCGCCCGAACGGCAGCGTGCGCACGCGGCCGCTGATGTCGGCCTCGCCGGGATTCTCGGCCACGAGCACGCGCCCGGACGTGTCGAGGAACCTCAGCCGCCACGGGTCGAGGGTGACCTCGACGACCAGCGGGCCGGTGACGAGGCGGATGCGCCCGTCGGCCAGTTCGAGGCGGGCCGAGTCGTCGCGCCCGGGCCGCACCAGCGTGGCGACGCGGGCCGAGCGGCTGCGCGCGTCGGTGTCCTGGCTCAGCCGTACCCGGACCACGCCCTCGCCGGCGGCGGCGATGTCGGCCACCAGGGTCACCCCGTCCGTGGTGACGCCCTTCAGCGCGACCGCGGCGGTGTCCATGGTGAGCACCTCCGCGCGGGCCAGCGCGGAGAGCCCTCGCTCGCCGGGCCGTCGTACGGGGAGGTCAACCGGATCGGCCACGAACACCTCGTGCGGCACGAGCGGCGGGCGGTAGGGCATCGATGTCTCCTGCTGGCCTAGGTCGGTCCATTTAGTTTTTCCGTTAACCCAACAAACGTCAACGGCCGTCCCGAACCTGGTTCAACGAGCTTGCGAGTTGAACAACGTGGCCGTTCAGCCTGACCGTCGTGCCGGGCGGAGCCGAGATCGCGGCGGGGGCCGCCCCGTCGACCCAGACCGCGACCTCGCCGGGTGACCAGGCCAGCCGGTCGAGGCGCCGGCCGCCGCGCAGCCGTACCCCGCGGATCTCACCGGCCGGCCAGGCGCCGGGCCGGGCCGGCAGCAGGTCGATGCGCTCGCCGCGGGTGCGTACCAGCATCGCCACGACGACGGCCGGCAGCCCGCCGCACACGTCGGTGTTGAAGATCGCGCCGGCGTTGTGGGTGGAGACGCCGCTGGGCCGCCAGTACCGCAGCACGAGCCGCTCCACCGTCTCGTACGCCTCCTCGGCCAGCCCGAGCGCGGCGGCGGCCAGCCCGAGCTGGACCAGCCCGAACGCCATCTCGTCGCCGGCCTCGCGCCACCAGGCCAGCCGGCGCCGGACCGCGGTGGCGGCCGCCGCGCGCAGGTCCGGGTCGTCCAGCAGCACCGGGTCCGGCTCGTACCACAGCCCGTAGAGGTGTGAGGCGTGCCGGTGCGCGTGGTTGTTCTCCAGCCCGGGCCAGAGCCACTCGGCGAGCGCGCCGTCGGCACCCACCCGGTACGGGGGGAGGCGCTCGAGCAGATCGCGCCAGGCCCCCCGCGACGGGTCGTCGGAGGCGGTCGCCTCGAGCAGGTTGCGCAGCAGGTCGCGGACGGCGGCGACGTCCATGGTTGCGTTGACGCAGCACTGCGGGCCGTCCTCGCCGGCCGGGGAGTTCTCCGGGGAGTACGAGGGGGCGAAGCACAGCAGTCCGTCGCGGGATCGCGTGTACGCGGCGTAGAACTCCGCCGCCTCGCGCATGAACGGCAGCGCCCGCTCGGCCAGGAACCCGGTGTCGCCGGTGAAGCGCCAGTGGTCGTAGTAGAGGCGGGCACACCAGGCCGCGCCGGCGGTCCAGAACGTCAGGCACCATCGCGGATGGAAGTGGTTGTGGCGGCCGTGGGTGGTCATGTGCGGGGCGACGAGCAGGCCGGGTGCACCGTAGAGCCTTGCCGCGTTGTCGCGCATCTGGTCCCGGAAGCCGTCGAGCAGGTCGAAGACCGGCAGCATCAGCTCCGGCGTACCGGTGGCGTACAGCGCCGCCGTCGCCGCCTGGAGATTCCCGTCCACGGTGTAGCCGCCCCGCCACGCGGGGTCGAACGTGCCGCTCCACACGCCCTGCAGGGTCGGCGGCCGCTCCCCGCTGGCGCAGATGATCGCGTACCGGCCGGCGTCGAAGAGCCGTACGACGAGCGCCGGTGAGGCCGTCGGCTCGGCCAGCAGCGCCTCGAGCGGGCGCTCCTCGGCGGGCCCTGGAGACGCTACGGAGTGGAGATTGAGGCGGCAGCGGTCGAACAGCGTCCGGTGGGCCGGCTCGTGTTCGGCCAGCAGGCTCTCGAAGTCGGTCGGGACGTCCTCCAGCCCTTCGGTAAGCAGGGGCACCCTACAGACGCTTTCTGTACTGCAGGGTGCCCCTGCATACACCTCAGGCACCCCGGCGACGGCCACCGAGGTGCGGGCGAGCAGGAGGAGTTGGGGCACGCCGTCGATGTCGACGCCGCCGCCGACCAGCGGGCTCACGGTGCCGGCGGAGGCGATCACGCGACAGGCCGTCGAGTAACCGGCCACGCCGCCCGGCCAGGCGGTCGGGAAGGCCGCGGTCAGGCACAGGTCCCCGACGCGTGCGGTCAGGCACAGGTCCCCGACGCGCGCGGTCGGGCACAGGTCCCCGACGCGTGCGGTCGGGCATGGACCGTCGACGCGAAACGCGATCGGCACGGGCGGCGCGCCGGCGACGGGCCCGAGGTGCAGGCGACCGGACAGGCCCGCCGGCGCGGTCACCCGTACCGCGATCACATCACGGACCCGGGAAACGAACACCTCGTGCACCAGGTCGCCGCTGGACTGGCGTACCACGCCCGTGGCCAGGTCGACCGTCCGCCGCCACGGCCCCCCGCCGGGACGGTCGAACCAGCTGAAGCAAAGGGTTGCCGCCCCGATAAACGGGTCGGGCCAGCGCAACCGGCGGTACCCCGGCTCCGACGCCGCCGCGAACTCCACCACCCTGTCGGCCGCCTCCTGGTACCGGCCGGCCAGGGCGAGCGCCCGCAGGTCGGGCAGCAGCCGGGCCGTCGCGGGCGGATCCAGCGGCTCATCGACGGGCAGGAAGAGACGCTCGTGAGAGAGTGTCAGGCGCAGGGCGCTCGGTCCGCCATACACGAGGACGCCCTGCCGCCCGTTGCCCGTGACCATCGCGTGTTCCCAGTCATCGGTCGACAGGTGGCTCATGATCCGAGCGGGCGGCGCGTCAGGCGACACCGGCACGCCTCCCAGGTTGGCGAGTATGTAGACAGACTTCAATATTCGCACTGGAGGTCAGATGCCGCGACGGGACCTGCCCTGGCCGCGGGGGATGGGCGGCCGGCTGTGCTTCGGCGGCGACTACAACCCCGAACAGTGGCCCGAGAGCGTCTGGTCCGAGGACGTCGCCCTGATGCGCGAGGCCAGCGTCAACCTGGTCTCGCTGGGCGTCTTCGCCTGGTCCCGGCTGGAGCCGCGGGAGGGCGAGTTCGAGTTCGGCTGGCTGGACCGGGTGCTGGACCGGCTGGCGGGCGCCGGCATCGCGGCGGCCCTGGCGACGCCGACCGCGTCGCCCCCGCCGTGGTTCTCCTTCGCGCATCCCGACGCGCTTCCGGTCACGCGCGAGGGCATCCGCCTCGCCCATGGCAGCCGCGACACGTACTGCCTGAGCGCGCCGGCCTACCGCGACGCCGCGCTGCGCATCGCCACCGAGCTGGGCCGCCGCTACGCCGGGCATCCCGCGCTGGCCATGTGGCACGTGCACAACGAGTACGGGACCTGGTGCTACTGCGACCATGTGGCGGACGCCTTTCGGAGCTGGCTGCGGCGCCGGTACGGCATGCTGGAGGCGCTCAACGAGGCGTGGACGACGTCGTTCTGGGGGCAATGGTACGGCGACTGGTCGCACGTCCTGCCGCCGCGGGCCACCCAGTACCTGCCCAATCCCAGCCAGGTACTCGATTTCCGCCGCTTCCTCTCCGACGAGCTGCTCGACCGGTTCCGCGAGCAGCGCGACGCGTTGCACGAGTTGACCCCCGAGGTCCCGGTCACGACCAATCTGGTCCACACCGGCTGGGTGCCGGTGGATCCGTGGTCCTGGGCGCCGGAGGTCGACGTCGTCGCGATCGACCACTATCCGGGCGATCCGGCGCCGCTGCGTACCGAGCACGAGACGGCCTTCGCCGCCGACCTCGCCCGGGGCCTGGCCGGCGGGCGCCCGTGGCTGCTCATGGAGACGGCGCCGCACCACGTCCACACCGCGGCCTACTCGCTGCCGAAGGAGCCGGGTCGGATGGCCCGGCTGAGCATGTCGTACGTGGCCCGCGGCTCCCGCGGGGTGATGTTCTTCCAGTGGCGGGCCTCGGCCGGCGGCGCCGAGCAGCACCACTCGGCGATGGTGCCGCACGCCGGCCCGGACACCCGCGCGTTCAAGGAGGTCGTGGCGCTCGGCTCGGTCCTGGACCGGATCCGGGAGGCCGACGGCGCGCCGGTCGTGGCGGACACCGCCGTCGTGTGGGACCCGGAGTCATGGTGGGCCATGCAGGCGCCGGGGCTCTCGCCCGACCTGGACTACGACGCGATCGTGCGGGGCGTGCATGCCGCGCTGTGGCGGGCCGGGGCGACGGCCGACGTGGTGAGCCCGCGGGTCGACCTCTCGCCGTACCGGCTCGTGCTGGTTCCGGCGCTGTACGTGACCACCGACCAGACCCTGGCCGGCCTTAGGTCCTATGTGGAGGCCGGTGGCACGCTGGCCGCGTGGTACCTGTCCGGCACCGCGGACGCCGACAACCGTGTGCGACGCGGAGGCTTCGCCGCCGGGCTGCGCGAGGTCCTGGGCGTACGGGTGGAGGAGGTGCACCCGCTCCTGCCGGGTGGAATGGTGGCGCTGTCCACCGGCGAGACCGCGCTGCGCTGGAGCGAACTGGTGCGGCTGGACGGGGCCCGGGTGGTGTCGAAGTACGCGTCCGGCCCGCTCGCGGGCCAGCCGGCCATCACGGCGCAGAACCTGGGCAATGGCACCGCCTGGTACGTCTCGACCCATCTCGACGAGGACGGGCTCGACCGCCTGGTACGGCGGCTGCTGGTGGAGGCGGGGGCCGAACCGAGCGTATCGACCGGCATCGAACTCGTCCGGCGGCGGTCGGCCACCGGGAGTTGGCTGTTCGCGGTCAACCACACGGAGGCGGACTGGACCGTCGCGGCCACCGGCACCGATCTGGTGACCGGGCGGTCGGTGGAGGGTTTTCTCCGGCTCGGACCCGGCGGTTACGCCGTCGTGCGCGAGAACTGAAGGCGCCGAGACGGGCTGCAACAAGCCTGCGACTAAATCGTTTCATCGATTCCTTGTCGAACGGCATCGATGTGTCTTAGCGTCTGTATCGGGAGCCTTGCCACTCGTCCGCGCCGCGTCGCGTCGGGCCGTCGTCGTTGTGCGCCGCGTCCGCCCTCGCCGACGCGAGCTTGCGAGCGGCGCCACGTAACAATCTCCCGCGCTAAGGAGTCTGCCCCCATGCTTCCACGACTTCTCCGACGACCCCGTACCGTCGTGATCTCGACCGCCGCCGCGGCCGCCATGGTCGCCGCCGGTGTCGCGGTCGCCGTGTCGGCCTCCGCCGCTCCGGTCCGCCACGAAGCCGAGACGGCGCCGGCCACGTGCGACGGCACGATCGACTCGAACCACGCCGGCTTCTCCGGCAGCGGCTTCTGCAACGGCAACAACGCCGTCGGCGCCGCGGTCCAGTTCACCGTGAACGCCGCCGCGGCCGGCACGGCGACGATCGCCATCCGCTACGCCAACGGCGGCACCACCAACCGGCCGGCCGACATCGTCGTGAACGGCTCGACGGTCCAGCCGGCCAGCGCCTTCGACCCGACCGGAGCGTGGACCACGTGGGCGACCAAGACCCTGTCGGCGTCGCTGAACGGCGGGAACAACACGATCCGGGTCAGCCCGACCACCGCCAACGGCCTGGCGAACATCGACTATCTCGAGTTCGACACCGGCGGCGGCACCACGACGACCACCACGTCCCCAGCGCCGGGCAACGCCAAGCAGGTGGAGCGCCTCAACCGCGGGCTGATCAGCGTGCGTTCCGGGTCGGGCAACTACGTCGGCTGGCGGCTGCTGGGCACGGACCCGGCCGGCGTGGCGTTCAATGTGTACCGGGGATCGACCCGGGTGAACTCCTCGCCGATCACCAACTCGACCAACCTGTTCGACTCCGGTGCCGCGGCCGGCTCCTCGTACACCGTCCGCGCGGTCATCAACGGAGCGGAGCAGGCGGCGTCGGAGGCGTCGCTGCAGTTCGGTGACGGCTTCCTCGACGTCCCGATCCAGGCACCGGGCGGCGGCACCACGCCGGACGGCGTCTCCTACACGTACTCGGCGAACGACGCCAGCGTGGGCGACCTCGACGGCGACGGGCAGCTCGAGATCGTCCTGAAGTGGGACCCGTCCAACGCCAAGGACAACTCGCAGTCCGGCTACACCGGCAATGTCTTCGTCGACGCGTACCGGCTGAGTGGCACGCGGCTGTGGCGCATCGACCTCGGTCGCAACATCCGGGCCGGCGCCCACTACACCCAGTTCCAGGTGTACGACTACAACGGCGACGGTCGGGCCGAGGTGGCCATGAAGACGGCCGACGCGACGCGGTCGGGCACCGGTCAGGTCATCGGCGACGCGAACGCCGACCACCGCAACTCCAGCGGCTATGTCCTGGCCGGCCCGGAGTTCCTGACCGTGTTCAACGGGCAGACCGGCGCGATCCTGTCCACGGTTAACTACGAACCGGCCCGCGGCACCGTCTCCTCGTGGGGCGACTCCTACGGCAACCGGGTCGACCGGTTCCTGGCCGGCACGGCGTACCTGGACGGGCAGCGGCCGAGCATCATCATGGCCCGCGGCTATTACACCCGGTCGGTCATCGTGGCCTGGGACTTCCGCAACGGAACCCTCACCCGCCGGTGGACGTTCGACTCCAACTCATCCGGGTCGCAGTACACCGGGCAGGGCAACCACCAACTCTCCGTCGCCGACGTCGACGCCGACGGCCGTGACGAGATCATCTATGGCTCGATGGCGGTCAACGACAACGGCTCGCCGCTCTGGAACACCGGCAACGGCCATGGCGACGCCCTGCATGTCGGTGATCTGGTACCCAGTCGCTCCGGCCTGGAGGTGTTCAAGCCGACCGAGGACGGGGCCCACCCGGCCGACTTCGTCGCCGACGCCCGCACCGGCGCGATGATCGTCGCGCCGCCGTCGTGCGGGTGCGACAACGGCCGGGGCGTGGCCGGCGACATCTACGCCGGCAGCGCCGGCGCGGAGATCTGGTCGTCCTCTGTGGCCAACCTCCGCAGCGCCACCAACGGTGCCACGGTGTCCACGCGCAAGCCCGGTTCGTCGAACTTCCTCGCCTGGTGGGACGCCGATCCGGTGCGGGAGCTGCTGGACCAGACCCGCATCGACAAGTACGGCACCGGCGGCGATACGCGCCTGCTCACCGGTAGCGGCGTCGCGTCCAACAACGGCACCAAGGCGACGCCGGCGCTGTCGGGCGACCTCTTCGGCGACTGGCGCGAGGAGGTCATCTGGCGCCTGTCCGGCAACAACGCGCTGCGCATCTACACCACGCGCGACGTGACCAGTCAGCGCATCACGACCCTGCTGCACGATCCGATGTACCGCGTCGCGATCGCCTGGCAGAACACGGCGTACAACCAGCCGCCGCATCCGAGCTTCTTCATCGGCAACGGCATGGCCACGCCACCCCGCCCCAACATCTTCACCCCCTGACCGTCGACGCTTCCTCCAAGATCGCGCCGATCATGGACCTAAGTCCATGATCGGCGCGTTTTGGCGTCCCCAACCTCAGGATCGTGGGGACTTTGGCGAGAAGGTGTGGCTATGGGGAGCCGGCGAACGTGACGTAGATGGCGCGCAGCCGCTCGACAAGTTCCTCGCCGCCGAGCACCGGGCCGGGCGGCGGAAGCTGCCGCAGGACGAGGTCGGGCTCGGTGTCGACCGTCGGGGGCCGGGCCGGCAGCGGTACCGGGGTGACCCAGAACCGTTCGACGGTCTCGGCCAGGTCGGGGCTGGCCACGTCGGCGACCGCGATGGCCGTGCCGCCGGCGACGGTGGGGACGGCGTCGTCGGCCGGTGCGGGCTGGCCGTGCTGGGCGCCCGGCCGACCGGCCGGGTGGGGCGGGTCGGCCGGGTCGGGCGGGTCGGGCGGGGCGGCATCCTCGGCGGCCGCGTTGCGCAGCCGTCGCAGCGTGTCCAGCAGCGTCGCCCGATCGCGGCCGCGCCAGTGCAGGATCTCGAACGGGTCTTCGTCGAACGCCTCGGCCAGAAGGTAGAACGTCGCCGCGATGTGCTTGCAGGGCACCTGCCAGTCGGGGCAGCTGCACCGCATCGCTAGCTGCCGCGAGTTGGTCGGGAACAACGGCACCCCGGTCGCGGCGAACACGTCCTCGATCTCGTGCGGCATCTCGCCGGCCAGCAGGCGGGCGCCGTAGATGGCCTGGTCGGACAGGGCCGCCTCGACGGCGCCCCATGCGTTCGCGTCGAGGGCCGCGAGACCGATCGTCACCGAGTACGGCTGGACGCGGGAACCCTGCACGGTGGCGGTCACCTGACCCGGCGCGATCGTGAGGTCCAGCACCTGGCCGCGGCGGGCATAGGAACGCCCGCGGGTCAGGCGTGTGCCGAGGGCGAGCGACTCGAGTACGGCCAGGAACCGCTGCGACCACCACGATTCGCCGATCGCCCCGCGGGTGCTGCGCGCCTTGATGCCGCCCTCGACGCGTCGGGGCGGCCCGTACCGGATGAACGGCTCACTCATCGCCCGACCCCCACACGACCGTCACAACCGCAAGACAGTTGTGGTGTTGAGGGCCTCGGGAGGGCACAAGTGTCTTGCAGTTGTGCGGATCTTGGAGCGTCATTCGACCACCGCCCCTCGTTCCAGCGCGAAGAGCGAGCGAAGTTCCGATGTGGACAGTTCGGTGAGCCACTGCTCGCCGGCGCCCACGATCTTCGCGGCCAGCCCTCGCTTGTCACGGATCATGGCGGAGATCTTCTCCTCCATGGTGCCGGCGCAGACGAACTTGCGCACCTGGACGTTGCGTGTCTGGCCGATCCGGAACGCGCGGTCCGTGGCCTGGTCCTCGACCGCCGGATTCCACCAACGGTCGACGTGGATCACGTGATTGGCCGCGGTCAGGGTCAGACCGGTACCACCGGCCTTGAGCGAGAGGACGAACAGCGCCGGCGAGGATGGCGAGCCGTCCTGGAAGCGGGCCACCATGGCGTCCCGCTCGGCCTTGGGCACCCCGCCGTGCAGGAACGCGACCTCGCGGCCGAAGCGCGCGGCGAGGTGCGACCGGAGCATGCCGCCGAACCCGGCGTACTGCGTGAACATCAACGCCTTCTCGTCGCCGGCCAGCACCTCCTCGAGGATCTCCTCCAGGCGGGCGAGCTTGCCGGAGCGGCCGGCCAGCCGGCTGCCGTCGCGCAGGAGCTGGGCCGGGTGGTTGCAGACCTGCTTGAGCTTGGTCATCGTGGCCAGCACAAGGCCCCGCCGCTCGATGCCCTCGCTCATCTCGATCTTCGTCATCATGTCGTCGACCACGGCCTGGTACAGCGACGCCTGTTCGGCGGTGAGGTTGCAGAGGATCTCCATCTCGATCTTGTCGGGGAGATCAGAGATGACCGACTTATCGGTCTTGACGCGCCGGAGGACGAACGGGCCGACCAGCCGCCGCAGCCGCTCCGCCACGGCCTCGTCGCCGCGGCGCTCGACCGGCTCGGCGAACGTCCGCTTGAACGCGGCCGCGCTGCCGAGCAGCCCGGGGTTGGCGAACTCCATGATGGACCACAGGTCGGCCAGCCGGTTCTCCACCGGCGTACCGGTCACCGCGATCCGGTGACGGGCCGGCAGCGCCCGGACGGCGACGGCCTGCCGGGTCGCGGCGTTCTTGATGGCCTGGGCCTCGTCGACCACCACGCGATGCCACTCGATCTCGGCCAGCGCCGCCGCGTCGCGGGCGGCCAGGGCGTAGGTGGTCACGACCAGATCGGAGTCGGCCACCGCCTCGGTGAACCGCTTGCCGCGCGCCCGTTCGGCACCGTGATGCACATGCACGCGCAGCGACGGCGCGAACCGCTCGGCCTCGCGCTTCCAGTTGCCGACCAGAGACATTGGACAGACGAGCAGCGTCGGACCCGGCCGCTCGTCGGCCAGCATCAGCGCCAGCATCTGGATGGTCTTGCCCAGGCCCATGTCGTCGGCCAGCACGCCGCCGAGACCGAGGGACTGCAGGAACGACAGCCAGGCCAGGCCCCGTTCCTGGTACGGGCGCAGGGTGCCCTCGAAGTCGGTCGGCGCCGGCACCGGCTCCAGCCGGCGCTCGGCCTGGCCGGAGAGCAGGTCGCCGAGCGCCCCGTCGGCGGTGACCGCCACCACCGGAAGCCCGCCCGGGCCGTCGGCCTCGGCCAGCCCGGCGTGCAACAGGTCGGCCACGCTCATCTGTCCGCCCTCGCCCAACAGCTTCAGTCCGGCCGCGAGGCGCTTGGCGTCCAACTCGACCCACTGGCCGCGCAGGCGTACCAGCGGGGTCTTCAGCTCCGTCAACGCCCGCAGCTCGTCCTCGGTCAGCGTCTCGTCGCCGAGGGCCAACTCCCAGCGGTAGTCCACGATGGACTCCAGCCCGAACCCACCTTCCTTGGCGACGGTGCCCGGTGCGGTGCGTGACGTGGCCGAAAGCCGCGCACCGAGCCGGGCCCGCGGACGGCTCCACCAGGTGGGCAACAGCACGCCGAAGCCCGCGCCGGCCAGCATCGGCGCGCCCTCGCGCAGGAACCGGTGCGCCCCGGTGCCGTCGAGGTCGAGGGCCGCCGGGCGGGCGGTCCGCAGGGCGGAGTCCAGGTCGGGATAGAGCCGACTGGCCCGGCCGAGCTCGGCCAGCATGGTCTCTTGTGGAGAGTCGAGGTGTCGGGCCAGGGCCCGCAGCGGGCCGCGGGCACTCCACACCCGGTCGGCCTCCACGACCAGGCTCGGCTCGTTGGCCGCCTGCAGCGCGAACTCCAGCCGCCAGTCGTCGTCGGCCAGGACCGGCTCCACCAGCCGGAAGCAGGCCCGGACCCGCCCGCCGACGGCGTCGCGCTGCCACTGGCCGAGGGCCTCGGTGAGGTCGGCCAGCGCCTCCGGGGAGGCGCTGAAGGTGCGCTGCCGGCCGGTCAGCGCGGCCAGCCAGGTGGTGCTGGCCCTGGCCCGCCCGCGCCGTCCCGGGGTCTGGCTCGGCAGCACCGCGCGGGCGGCGGCGTCGACCAGGGTGTCGACGGCGTCGGCCACCACCGCCGCGGCCGACGGCGCCGCCGGCAGGGCTCGACCGGCCGGGGGCAGTGCCAGCGCGAGGGCCCGCGCCCAGGCCACGTCCGGGCCGGTCAGCAGCGGTCGCCACCGGGCCCGCGGCCCGGTCTGATCGAGCCCGGGTAGCAGCCGGCCGCGCCCGACAAGGTCGACGGCGAAGTCGGCCACGTCGACGAGATGGCGGACGGTGGCGCCGAGGGTGAGACCGTACCCGGAGACGTCGCGCAGGAACCCGAACCCGTCGTCGGGCCCCAGCTCGAGCACGGGCACCGTCCAGTCGGCCAGCGTCGACGCGGCGCGGCTGGGCTCGGCGAGGTGATCGCGGAGCAGCTCGGGGGAGTCCAGCGGCACGCCGCCGCGGGTGGGCAGCGACAGCCGCAACGACCCGGTGACCGACTTCGCGGCGAGGTCGCCGAGCGCCTCGGTCAGGGCCTCCGCGCTGGCGGCGAAGGGGTGGGCCGGAGCGGATGTTGTGGCGCGCGGTCGCGCGGGCCTCGCCGCCGGCACGGGTAACAGCCCGTCCTCACCCCACAGCGCGAGACCGTCCTCCCCGCGAAAGAGCGCATGGATCACGAGCACCGCGTGCGCACCTCCCCGTCGGCCAGCATATGTGCGGCAAGACCATGAGCCGCCGCCGGCACGCCGGCCGCCCGCACGCCGGCCGACGGCCGTCGCGATCATGGAGTACGGGACGCGAAATGGCGCCGATCATGGACGCTGGTCCATGATCGGCGCCAGAGCCGCGCGCCGGGCTGTGCGTGAGATGTGTGCGATCTGCGTGCGCGGTGCTGGCCGGCAGGGCGGATTCTCGTACACTCAGATTCGTCGAAGCGAAAGTCTTTCGAACAATCCCCGTTGGGTCATACCGTCACGCTATGGACCTGGAGCTGCGGCATCTGCGCATCGTCTGTGCCGTGGCCGCCGCCGGCAGCGTGACCAAGGCCGCCGCTGCGCTCGGACTCGCCCAGCCGGCCGTCACCGCGCAACTGCGCCGGATCGAACGCACCTTGGGCGGCCAACTGTTCGAACGTGGGCGCAACGGGGTGCGGCCGACGGCGCTGGGGGATCTCGTGCTCGCCCGGGCCCGGGTGCTGCTGCCGGCGGCCCGGCAACTGCACGACGACGCGGTGCGCCTGGCCGCCGCGGTCAGCCGCGCCGACGCCGACTCGTCGGCCCTGGTTCGCCTGGGTACGACCGGCAGCCCGTACCTGGCCGAGATGGTCCGCCTGCTGGAGAGGTCCGATCCGGCGACCGAAGTCGTGACGTCGGCGTCGTTCCGGGCGTCGGAGCTGCTCGATCAGGTGCGCGGTGATCGCCTCGACTGCGCCACGATCGGCTGCTGTGGCGAACACGGCATGCCCAAGGACGCCGATCTCGAGGTGCACAAGGTCGCCGTCGAGCCGGTGTGCGTGATGCTGCACGAGGCGCACCCGGCCAGCTCGCTCGCCGAGGTGCCGCTCGCGCTGCTGGCCGACGAGCACTGGGCCTGGCTCCCGGGCGACGGCTGCCTTGACGAGTGCTTCGTGGCGGCCTGCGCCCGGGCCGGGTTCAGCCCGCGCACCGGGTACGAGAGCGACTCCGCCACCTGCATCGAGATGTCCCGCACGGGTCGGGCCGTGACGCTGTGCCTGCCCACCCGCCGGGCGCCCGGCGTCGTGGTGCGGCCGATCGCGGGCGGCCCGTTGCGATGGGTACACATGATGGTCTGGCCGGCCCGCGCGGCCGGCACCACGCTGCCCAAGCTGCTCCTGCAGCGGGCGGCCGAGGCGTACGGGCAGATCGTGGCGGCCACGCCCGAGTACGCCGACTGGCTCAGCCACAACCCGACCTTCGGCCCGGCCGCCCCGTAGGCGGTCGCCCCGTAGGCGGTCGCCCCCATAGGCGGCCGCCCCATCGGCGAAGAGACAGAGCCTCCGGTGACGCGGGCCGGGCGGCGCCCACGCCACCGGAGGGGGTGCGCCGCCGCTACGGCGCGTCGATGCCCAGCGTGTAGCTGGCCGAGCCGCTGTACGCGTGGACCCGGTACCGGTAGTAACCGGGCGTGCCGTTGTAGCTGAACTGCTCATCCGGTGCCGTGGTCGTGCCGCTGGCCACGTTCACCCAGGCCGAGCCGTTCCACTTCTGCAGGTACAGATCAAAGTCCACCGTGGACGATGCCGCGTCGAGGCAGCCGCGGTGCGTGCCGCTGGAGCTTTCGTAGAAGTAGGAGCCGTTCGGCTGGTACTGCGATTGCCCGCTGGAGAGCGTCCCGGTGTAGACGTTCGGGTAGCCCGAGCAGTTGCCCGGCGGAGGTGGCGGCGGGGTGGTCCCGCCCCCGCCGCCGGTGAGCAGCGTGAGGCCGTAGGCGGAGAGGATCTCGTTGACCGGCTGGAAGTACGTGGTGCCGCCGGAGGTGCAGTTGCCCGAACCGCCGGACGTGACGCCCTGGGCCTGGGTGCCGGACAGCCACGAGCCGCCCGAGTCGCCGGGCTCGGCGCACACGTTGGTCCGGGTCAGGCCGGTGACGCTGCCCTGGGGATAGTTCACCGTCTGGTTCTTGGCCTGGATCAGGTTGCAGTGCCACCCGGTGGTGGAGCCGGACCGGCACACGGACGCGCCGACGGCCGCCTCCTGGGAGCCGGCGACCGTCACGTTGGTGCCGTTGTACTGGTTCACCCACGGGCGCATGGTGTTGCCCGTGTTGACCCGCACCCACGCATAGTCCCCGCTGCCCGGGAAGGTCGAGCCGGCGAACTGACCGGAGGGCTGCGTGGTACCGGAGCCCGTGGTGCCGCAGTGGCCGGCCGTGACGAAGCCGCCGTTGACCGAGAAGCCGACGGAGCAGCGCCCACCTCCGATGAAGTACGCGTTGCCGCCGATCACATCGATCAGCGGGCGCGGCGACTCGTCGGACACCTGGACCCGTACCGCCGAGGCCTGGACGCCACTGCTGGCGACGAAGGCCTGTCCGGCGGCCGCCGTATTGGCCACCACGACGACGGCATTGGTGTAGGCGTCGACGTACCAGCCGGCCACGGCGCGCGGAGCCGAGGTCCCGTCGAGCCGGTTCTTGACCGCCTCGAGACCGCGTTCGGAGCGGCTCACGATCCGCGGCGTGGCGCCCTCGCGCCGTACCGCGGCCGCCGCCGCGTCGGTCGTCACCGCGACCGTGAACACCGTGGCGTCGGCGCTGAGATAGGCGCCGCCGAAGGCGGAGCCGAGTTCCTTGCGCAACCGCAGTTCGGTCCGGCTGGCCTTCGCCTCGTTCGACAGGCGCACGCGGACCTGGTCGGCCGAGAGCTTGAGGTCGCGCTGCAGCGCGCTGACGATGTCGGCCGAGGCGCCGCCCGGGTCGGCGGCGGCCGGCGCGCCTTCGGCGACGGCGGTGGCGGCGGGGATCGCCACCGCGGCCACCAGGCCGAGCAGTGCCGCCCCGGTGACTATGGCGAGCTTTCGGTTCATGCGTGTCTCCTTCGCAGGGTGCGAGCGTCCAGCGGGGGTGAGCGGACGCCGACGTGCCCGTGCGGTCGGTCCCGGCGCCGCCCGTGACGAACGGGGGACCGCAGCAGGTCGTGCCGTGCGATCATGGTAGACGCGCGAGATTCACGCCAGTAGATACCAGGCCCGCCATAACGTCGCGCTATGTCTCCCCGCCCCCCTTGCCGGGTGCATGTGCGACAAGAAAGTGCGGCGCGGGGTCTACCCGCGCCGCACCTCTGTGGTGGAGGCTCTGCCGTTGGCCGAAGACTACGCCGGCGTCGTGCAGGTCACCGTCACGCTGCCCGGTGGGGAACCGCTGGCGGTGAACCCGAACGTCGTGGTGGCGTTGGGTGCCAACGTTCCGTTCCAGGTTTCATTGATGTACGAGCTGCCGCTGGGCCGGGCGCCCCAGGCGTTGATGATGGTGGCGCCGCCCAGCGAGAACGTGACCCGCCAGCTGGTGATCGTGCTACTGCTGGTGTTGCGGACCGTGATGCCGCCGTTGAAGCCACCCGGCCACGAGTCCGACGTCGCGTAGGTGCCGGAGCACCCGCCCGGAGGCGGCGTCGATGTGGTCTGGCCGCCGGTGGTCGTGCAGTTGACGATGCCGGAGTTGCCGGACGTTCCGGCCGAGTTCTGGGCGCGGACACGGTACCGGTACGTGGTGTTGGCGGTCCGACCACCATCCACAAAGGACGTCGAGGTGGACGTGCCGACCTGTGCGAAGCTCGTGCTCGTCGCGCCGGTGGCCCGGTCGATCAGGTACTGGCTGACCGTGCCCGACGAGGCCGCCCAGTTCAGCGATACCGAGTTGGACGTCGTCGTGCAGGTCGGCGTGCCGGGGGTACCGGGTGGTTGTGTGCCGGTGCCCTGGGTGGTGCAGTTGACGATGCCCGAGTTGCCGGAGGTTCCGGCCGAGTTCTGGGCCCGTACCCGATAGCGGTAGGTGGTGCTGGCCGCCCGGCCACCATCGGTGAAGGACGTGCTCGTTGACGTGCCGATCTGGGTGAAGCTCGTGCTGGTCGCGCCGGTCGCCCGGTCGATCAGGTACTGGCTGACCGTGCCGGACGAGGCGCCCCAGTTCAGCGACACCGAGTTCGACGTGGTCGTGCAGGACGGCGTGCCCGGCGTGCCCGGCACCGTGTTCTGCGTGCCGCTGTTGATGGCCTGGGAGAACGAGTTGACCGTCAGCCCGACGCCGCCGATCCACGGCTCGAAGCCCATCTGGATGCTGGTCAGCCACCAGTTGTTGTTGCCGAACTGGGAGCCGCGGCTCAGGGTGTCCCGCACGAACGCCATGACGTCGGCGTTGAAGCTCGACAGCGGCGAGCCGGTGAAGAGGTAGGACACGACGTTGTTCTGCCCGTTGTTGCCGATCCAGACCTCCCAGGTCCGGCCGGCGATGTTGGCGGTGGCCACCGGGTCGCCGCCGATGGGCTCGATGCCGCCTTGGCGGTTGAGCCAGATCATGATCTCGGTGTCCTGGACCCCGGTGACGTTGTTGTCGACGTTCATCCAGATGTCGAACGCCGCGTCCCAGGTGCCGCTGCTCGGGAACGTCAGGCTCACCTGGGTCGGTGCGCTGCCGATCTGGTTGATCTGGCGCGGCAGGGTGTTGGTCTGGCTGCACCGGCTGTAGTGGCAGCCGAGGTAGATCGCCGGGTACGAGGCCGGGGCGCCGGAGGTGTTGCCCATGCCGTTCTGTTGGGTGATCCGGAACCCGGTCGCCGTGGTGTCGATGCAGTGCGTGGCGGTCGTGCCCCACGCGTTGTTCATGATCACGTAGCCGCTGGAGTCAACCGTTCCGAACTGCTCGCAGATCGTCACCGCGGCCGCGGGCAGGGCGGTCGCGACGAGCGCGGTGGCGGCGCCGGCGAGCGCCAACGCGCCCGCGGCGGCCAGTGAGACCAGCCGACGTTTCTTCGGGGGATACATGCCTGCTCCTTGGTGGGGGGACGGTGTACGGAGGAGCGTGGGAGCGTTCCCAGGCCCAAACCATAGGTCAGTTTCGAATCGATGAAAACGATGGGCCCGGCTGTCGGCGCGTTTCATCTCGATAACGCGATTCGTCCGGCTACCTCCGGCCGCGGGGGCATGAAAGTTTCACTCGACGTCCTCCGGGCCTCCTCCGTTTGGCCGTCGTCGGGGTCGGGCATTCGGTGACGTGTTGGTCGTGGCGAATGATCTTGCTGGCCGTACCCGTCGGGACGAGATTGACGCGATCGTGGGCGAGCTGTCGCGAGACGGCCAGGCCGAGGTCGTCGAATGCGACGACGAGTCGATGATCGATGAGGTGCTCGACCGGCGGGCCGGGCGGCGGCTGGTTCTGCTGGGCGGCGACGGGTCGCTGAACACGATGCTCAGATACCTGTGGCGGCGGGGTGAGGCAGCCGATTGCCCGATCGGCGTGGTGCCGCTCGGCACGGGCAACGACTTCGCGCGCGGGGTCGGTATCCCGCTCGATCCGGTGGCGGCCGCGCGGCTGGCCGTGACCGGCCACCCCGCTCCGGCGGATCTCATCGCCGACGACGCCGGCGGCGTCGTGGTCAACGCCATGCACGTGGGCGTCGGCGCCGAGGCGGCGGCCAGCGCCAAGCCCCTGAAGCCGTACCTGCGCAGCGCGGCCTTCCCGCTGGGAGCGGTCGTGGCCGGGGTACGGGCACGGGGTTGGCGGCTACGCATCGAGGTGGACGGCCGCCCGGTGACCAGCGGGCGCCGACGGGTACTCATGGCCGGCCTGGCCAACGCGCCCACCATCGCCGGCGGGACCGCCGTGCTCGCCCCCGGCGCGTCGGTCACCGACGGCCGGTTCGATGTCGTGGTGTCGATGGCCGTCGGGCCGCTGGCCCGGATCGGGTACGCCCTCCGGCTGATCCGCGGCACGCATCCGGGCCGCGACGACGTCCTGCGTCGGCCCGGACGGACCCTGACGATCGCCGGCGAGCCGTACTACGTCAACGCCGACGGCGACATCTCCGGGCCGGTCCGCCGCCGGACCTGGGTGATCCGCCCCGGCGCGTGGCGCTGCGTGCTGCCCTGATCGGCCGGCTGCCGGCCCCGCTCGTCGAGATCGGCCAGCGCGGTGGCGGTGGCGGCGGCCAGCTCGCCGCGGGTGGCACCGGGGCGGAACCAGCCGCGCACCGCCCGCTTGCGCGCGCGGGCCGTCAGCACGGGCAGGGCCAGCGCGACGGGTACCCCGGCGGCCACGGTGGCGACCACACCGGCGACGCGGGCCACCCGGACCGGCGTGGCCACGCGGTGCGCGAGCCGCGGCACGCAACCGGGCCCGCAGCCCGACGCCGGCATCATGAGCCCGCTCCCAGGAAGTGTTCGAGGTAGCGCGGATCGACCCGGTCGACCGAGAGAAGGACGAAGAAGTCGGCCACGTCGAAATCGGTGTCGTGGGCCGGCTCACCGCAGATCCACGCGCCCAGGCGCAGATACCCGCGCAGCAGCGGAGGCACGGTCCGATGCGGGGCGGCGACTTTGTCCACTGTGGGCGTCGGCCCGAGCGGGTACGGCCGCAACGGGCGCACGCGCAGGCGGGGCGGCGACAGGTGTCTGGTCCGGGCGACATCCCAGACGCAGCGGGCCGCATGAGCGGCCGGCCTCGACGAGCAGGTCGCGTAGCGGATCCAGGGCCGACAGGTCGAACTCGGTCTCCGAGTAGAGCCGGCCCGGCCCGCGACCCGGCGGCAGCAGGCGGTACGTGCCGACGACGGCGCCGGTGGCGTCCTCGCGCACCACGAGGTGGTCGCAGTACTCGTCGAACTCGTCGACATCCAGGCCGGGTACGGCCGAGTGCAGTTTCGCGCCCAACTCCTCGGCGAACACCAGGTGGCGCAGGCGCTGGGCGGCGCGGACCTCCTCGTCGTTCGAGGCGACGAGTACGGTGTAGGCGGACGGGCGTCGAGGGTGGCCGGCGACGGCGGCGAGGGTTCGCGATGCGTCCATGCGCGCAGGATCGCCCCGGACCCGAACCGGGCGGTGGACTGCGCGGTATCGTCTCGTGGCGGTTCGATGAACGCCCGGGTATGGCCGGTACGCTGCCGTGGCGTGAGCCTCGAATCATTTCCGCCCGGCTTCGTCTGGGGCGTCGCGACCGCCGCCTACCAGATCGAGGGGGCCGTCACCGAGGACGGCCGCGGGCCGTCCATCTGGGACACGTTCAGCCACACGCCCGGACGCGTCGCGCTCGGGGAGACCGGCGATGTGGCCTGCGACCACTACCACCGTTGGCCCGAGGACCTCGACCTGATCCGCGCACTCGGCGCCGGGGCGTACCGCTTCTCGATCGCCTGGCCCCGGATCCAGCCCGCGGGGTCGGGTCCGGTGGAGCAGCGCGGCCTGGACTTCTACCGCCGACTGCTCGACGGCATGCGCGAACGGGGGATCACGCCGTTCATCACGCTCTACCACTGGGACCTGCCGCAGGCGCTGGAGGACGAGGGCGGGTGGCGTCAACGCGACACCGCGCACCGGTTCGCCGAATACGCCGGCATCGTGGCCGACGCGGTCGCCGAGTTCTCCCCGTACTGGATCACGCTCAACGAGCCGCAGGTCTCGTCGATCGTCGGATACGCCGAGGGCCGGCACGCGCCCGGCGCGCGGGAGGGGCACGGCGCGCTCGCCGCCGCGCATCACCTTCTGCTGGGCCATGGTCTGGCCGTACGCGAGTTGCGGGCGCGCGGCGGTGGCTCGGGCGTCGGCATCACGCTGAACCTGTCGCCCGGCGTGCCGGCCACGGACTCCGCGGGGGACGCCGACGCGGCTCGACGCCACGACCTGTTGGTCAACCGGCTGTTCACCGACCCGGTGCTGGCCGGCACCTACCCGGACGACGCCGCCGAGGTGTGGGGCGGCCTGACCGACTTCTCGTTCCTGCGCGACGGCGACCTGGCGCTGATCTCGCAACCGCTGGACTTCCTCGGCGTCAACTACTACCGCCTCTCGCACGTGGCGGCCGCCCCGGTGTCGCCGTCGCCGTCGCCGTCGGCGTCCGACGTCGGCGTGGCCACGGTCCGCGTGCCCGGCGCCGAGTACACCGAGATGGACTGGCCGGTCGAACCGGACGGCCTGCCCGTCACGCTGGCCGGGCTGCGGTCCCGGTTCGCCGACCTGCCACCGATCTACATCACGGAGAACGGCGCCGCCTTCCCCGACGAGGTGGGTCCGGACGGGGAGGTGGCCGACCCCCGGCGGGTCGCGTTCATCTCCGCCCACCTGGACGCGCTGGCCCGGGCCATCGCCGACGGCGCCGACGTGCGCGGCTATTTCTACTGGTCGCTGCTGGACAACTTCGAATGGGCCCGCGGATACGAGCCGCGCTTCGGTCTCGTGCACGTCGACTACGCCACCCAGGTCCGCACGCCCAAGGCCAGCTACCAGTGGCTCGCCGCCCACCTGGCCCGCCCTTGACCTCGCGGATCTTGGATGATTTGTAGGGTCCTGACCCCACAAATCATCCAAGATCCGGAAGGGATGCGGGCGCCATCGCGGGCTTATCCACAGGCGCCGGCCGCACGGTTGTCCGCCCGAGAGCGGGACTCAACAATCTGCGCGTGGCTGCGTACGTCGGGTGGGGGGGACGATCCGGTCTGGGCTCGATTGCCTCCGGCCGACGACGCCTCCGACCTGGAGTGGATCCTCTACCACCAGGAGGATGTGGTCACGCGGCGCCAAGCGCTCGCGTCCATGTCCCTCGATCGGCTGTGTCATCTGGTCAACAGCCGGCGGTGGCAGCGACTCCGGTCTGGGATCTTCGTGGCGCACAACGGCCCGCTGGCGGCGGGTCAGCGGCTATGGGCCGCCGTCCTGGCTGCCGGTGATGGCGCCGTGCTCGCCGGCCTCACCGCGGCCCGCGCCGGCGGGCTTCGTCGTGCTCCGGGCCGACGGATCGATATTCTCGTGCCGGCCGGCGGGCGCCCCCACCAGCCTGGCAAGGCAATCCTTCCCGCGTCGGCGGCGATGCCCACGATCGCCGTCCACCGCACGACCCATCTACCGGACAGGGATCTCGTCGCGGACCATCCGCCGCGCACGAGCATGGCCCGGTCATTGATCGATGCCGCCCAGTGGGCGACCACCGACGACGAGGCCCGGGCCATCGGGGCGACCGGGTGCCAGCAGCGCCGTACGTCGCCGCAGGAGATCTTCGCGGTACTTCGGCGGATGCCCCGCGCTCGGCGGCGAGCGATCGTCCGTGAGGTGATCGGATATGCCGCGTCTGGAGTCGAGTGGCTGTCCGAGATGAACTTCGACAAGCTTTGCCGGGCCCACGGCCTGCCCGTCCCCGATCGGCAGGTGCCACGGCGTGACGAGCGCGGACGGCAGCGCTATCTCGACGCGTACTGGCGTAAGTATGGCGTGCACGCCGAAGTGGACGGTGGAGTACACACCAATCCCGAGGTTTGGTGGGCGGATCAGTTTCGCCAGAACGACCTGTGGATCGGCGATGAAATAGTGGTGCGATTCCCGGCGTGGGCGATCGCGAACCGGCCAACGGAGGTTGTCGGTCAGCTCAGGCGAGCGTTGATCAGCGGTGGCTGGCAGCCCTCGTGAGCACCCCCCGTTTCGGATCTTGGATAGTTCGTAGGGCCCTGACCCTACAAACCATCCAAGATCGCGGGGGAGGGGCGGGCAACCAGGCGTGTGTAAGTTTCACTGTGCGAACCCGTCGAACCCTCGTCGAACGTCCATGGCGGAGGGCCCGGGGAACGACGCATCGGCGAGGGTTGACACCTCTATTTCCGAGTCGGCACCATGGCGCCGTTAGCGCTCTGGCGGGAGCGCTCCCAATGACGCGCATTCCGGTCCATCGACCCGTTCCTGGCCGGCGACGGTGTGTGCCCGCGGCCCACCGCAACCCCTACGAGAGGAAGCGCACAGGTGTTAGCCAGACTTCTCCGATGGCGACGGGCGCTCGGCGCCGGTTTCGCCGCTGTTATCCCGGTGACGAAGCGCGCGTGGCGACGCCGACCGGTCAGGTACTCCATCATCTCGACGAGCGTCGCCGTGCTGGTCGCCGCGACGATCGGGGTCAGCCTGGGCGTGGCCCAGGCCGCTGAGGGCGACGTCGAGTTCGTACCGGACGGCGCCTTCAACAACGGCGCGGGCTCATGGTGGAGCTACGGCGGGTCCGGACTGACCGCCGACACCGGCCAGCTCTGTTACACCCTGCCCGGAGGCCAGGCCAACCCGTGGGACGCCGGCATCGGTCTCGACGGGCTCGCCCTGGCCAACGGCGGCACCTATACCTATAAGTTCACGGCCACCGCCACGGCACCGGTGACCGTCCGGGCCGTCCTGGAGCAGACGGACAACAACGCGCAGCCGCTCAACGAGGCGGTGTCCCTGACCGCGGCGCCGCAGACCTTCACGTTCAGTCGGACCTGGGGCACGACCGCCCAGGCCAAGATCGTGTTCCAGGTCGGCACCGCGGCCGCGTTCACGATCTGCCTGGACGACATTTCGCTGTTCGGGCCGTCCAACGCGCCTCCTCCGCCGCCGGACCCGGCTCCGAACAGCGAGCTGGTCACGAACGGCACGTTCGACACCGGGATGGCACCCTGGGTCGGCTACGGCGGCACCGGTGAGCCGTACCTGAACGAGGGTCGGCTCTGCCTGGACCTGCCGTCCCGCCCGACGGCCGGCAACACCTTCGACGCGGCCCTCCAGTTGAACAACCTGACCCTGGTGGCCGGCTTCAACTACCGGCTGTCGTTCACGGCATCGGCCAGCGTCCCGGTCGTCGTGCGCACCGTGGTCGGTCGGGCCGCGGCGCCGTTCGAGACGTTCATCGACCTGCCCACCCAGCTGGTCCCGGCCAACACGCCGATCACGTTCTCCGGCGGTCCGTTCCTGACCACCGGCGTCACCACCACGATGACGAACGGCCAGATCGCGTTCCAGATCGGCGGGCTGACCGACGCGTACACGTTCTGCGTGGACAACGTGTCGCTGCTGGCCAATGTGGAGCCGGCGCCGTACGTTCCGGACACCGGGTCGGACGTGCGGGTCAACCAGGTCGCGTACCTGCCCGGCGGGCCGAAGAACGCGACCGTCGTCACCGACGCCACGACCAAGCAGATCTGGAAGCTGAAGAACTCGGCCGGCAGGGTCGTGGCTCTCGGCTTCACCACTCCGCGCGGCGTGGACGCCACATCGGGCCAGAACGTGCACTCGATCGACTTCGGCTGGTACAAGAACTCGGGCACCGGGTTCACGCTGACCGTCGGCGCCGAGACCAGCCACCCGTTCGACATCGGCAGCGCGGCGTACGACAAATTGCGGCTGGACGCGCTGAAGTTCTACTACACGCAACGCAGTGGCATAGCGATCCTCGACAGCCTGCGGCCCGGGTACGCCCGGGCGGCCGGGCACGTGCAGGTGCCACCGAACCAGGGCGACCTCTCGGTGCCCTGCTTCCAGGCGTCCTGCGACTACTCGCTCGACGTCTCCGGAGGCTGGTACGACGCCGGTGACCACGGCAAGTATGTCGTCAACGGCGGCATCTCGGTGTTCCAGCTGATGAACGAGTACGAGCGGGCCGCGACCCTGCGCACGCGCTCGGCCGTCCTGCGCGACGGCGTCCTCGCCCTGCCGGAGAGCGGCAACCGGGTGCCGGACATCCTCGACGAGGCCCGCTGGGAAATGGAGTTCATGCTCAGCATGCAGGTCCCGGACGGCAAGCCGCTGGCCGGGATGGCCCACCACAAGATCCACGACGAGAACTGGACGGGCCTGCCGCTGCTGCCGGAGAACGACTCGCAGCCGCGGTTCCTGCACCCGCCGTCGACGGCGGCGACGCTGAACCTGGCGGCCACCGGCGCGACGTGCGCGCGGGTGTACCACCGGTTCGACCGGGCCTTCGCCCAGCAGTGCCTCGCCGCGGCGCGCAAGGCGTGGGCGGCGGCGGTGGCCAACCCGGCGATCTACGCCCCCGCCGGCGGCGTGGGTGGCGGTCCGTACGACGACACCAATGTCACCGACGAGTTCTACTGGGCCGCGGCCGAGCTGTACATCACCACGGGTGAGAGGGCGTTCAAGGACGCGGTGCTCGCCTCGCCTCTGCACACCGGCGACGTGTTCCGGGCCGACGGGTTCGACTGGGGCTACACGGCGACGCTGGGTCGGCTCGACCTGGCGCTGCTGCCCAACAACATCCCGAACCGTTCGGCGGTCAAGGCGTCGGTGCTCGCGGGTGCCGACAAGTACCTGGCCGCGATCAAGGCACACCCGTACGGCGTGCCGTACGCACCCACCGGTGGGCTCTACGCCTGGGGCTCGAACAACCTGGTGCTCAACAACATGGTGGTCATGGCCATCGCCCACGACCTTTCCGGTAAGGACAAGTACCGGGACGGCGTGTTCGAGGGCATGAACTATCTGCTCGGCCGCAACGCGCTCAACATTTCGTATGTGACCGGGTACGGCGAGCACAACGCCGACGACCAGCACAGCCGGTGGTACGCGGCGATGCTCAACGCCAAGCTGCCACACCCGCCGGTCGGCACCCTGGCCGGTGGACCGAACTCGTCCATCCAGGACCCGATCGCGCAGCAGTTGCTGCAGGGCTGCAAGCCGCAGTTCTGCTACATCGACCACATCGGATCGTGGTCGACCAACGAGTTGACCATCAACTGGAACTCGCCGCTGTCCTGGGTCGCCGCCTGGGTCGCCGACGAGGCCTAGCGACGTGTGTATGTAGGGACCCCCGGCAAACGCCCAGCGTTTGCCGGGGGTCCCCGCATAACAAGGGTCAGGGGCGCTTGGCGCGGACGAACGCGCGCAGCTTCGACAGCGTCCATGTGTTGATCACGTCGGCCGGGGTGAGCCAGCCCCGCTGGGCGATGCCCACGCCGTAGCGCAGGAACGGCATGTGCGTCGTGGCGTGCGAGTCGGTGTTGATGGCGAAGCGCACGCCGTGCCGGCGGGCCCGCACGATGAGGTCGTCGGGCAGGTCCAGCCGGTCCGGGTGGCTGTTGACCTCCATCGCGGTTCCGGTGCGCGCGGCGGCGGCGAAGACGGCGTCCCAGTCGGGCTCGATCCGGGCCCGCCGTCCGATCTGGCGGGTCGTGGGGTGGCCGATGACGTTCACGTACGGGTTCTCACAGGCGCGGACCAGCCGACGCGTCAGGTCCTCGGCCGTCTGGTTGAAGTGCGAGTGCACCGAGGCGACGCACAGGTCGAACCCGGCCAGGAACTCCGGGCCCCAGTCGACGTCGCCCTCCGGTCCGATGTTGAGCTCCGTACCGTGCAGCAGCGCCATCCGGCCGCTCTCGGCGGCCAGCGAACGCACCCGCTTGCGCTGGGCCAACATCTTCGCGTCGGTCATGTGCTGCATCGGCAGGTCCTTGGCGTGGTCGGTCACCACGAAATAGTTCAGCCGCCGGGCCCGGGCCGCGGCCACCATTTCCTCCAGTGTGGACACACCGTCGGTCAGGTTGGTGTGCGTGTGCAGGTCGCCCCGGATGTCGCCCACCTCGACCAGGGTCGGCAGGTCGCCGGCCAGGGCGGCGTCCACCTCGCCCCGGTCCTCGCGCAGCGTCGGCGGCACCCAGGCCAGGCCCAGCCGCTCGTACACCTCCTCCTCGGTCTCGGAGACGATCAGCGAGCCGTCCTCGACCCGGAACAGGCCGTACTCCGACAGGCGCAATCCCTTGCGTACGGCGATCTCCCGGATCCGTACATTGTGGTCCTTGGACCCGGTGAAGTACTGCAGGGCCGCGCCCCACGACTCCGGCGGTACCACGCGCAGGTCGACCTGGGTGCCGCCGACGAGCCGCACGGACGTCTTCTTCTCGCCGCGGACGATGATCTCGGCGACGCGGTTCCACTGGGCGAACGCGGCCATCAGCGGCACCGGTTCGTGGGCGGCGGCCAGGATGTCGATGTCCCCGATCGTCTCCCGCATGCGGCGCAGCGAGCCGGCGTAGCAGCACCGTAGGCATCCGTCCACGGATCCGACCAGCCTCACCGCCTCCTCGGCCACGGTCATCGCGTCGTGGATCTGCGAGCGACCGCCGCCGCTGCGGGACAGCTCGATGCCGTGGAGCAGGTTCTCCGCGGTCTTGGCCCCGAAGCCGCGCAGGCCGGACAGGCGTCCCTCGCGGATGGCCTCTTCGAGGTCGACGATGGTGGCGATGCCCAACTCCTCGTAGAGCACGACCGCCTTCTTCGGGCCGAGCCCGGGTACGGCTGTGAGTTCGCGCACACCCTTGGGGATCCTCGCGCGGAGCACCTCCATCGCCTCGATCTTGCCGTTGGCGAGGTACTCGACGATCTTCTCGGCGATGGACCTGCCCACATTGGGTACCTGCTGCAGGCCCTTGAGGTCGAGGGTGGCGACGTCTGTGGGATGGCCGTCGACCGCGCGGGCCGCCTTCTCGTACACCCGGACCTTGAAGGCCTCGCCGCCGGTGATCGAGATCAGGTCGGCGTACTCCTGCAGCAGCGTGGCGACCGCCTCGTTCGCCCGGGCCATGCGGCCAGTCTACGGATCGCCGCTCGGGGCGGACCTCGTGCGCTTTCGTGCCTGAAGCGTAATGAAACCGACGAATCCGGGGATGCGGGGGCGTGCGCGCGGATGCGAGCATGCAGGAACCCACGGGAAGGGGCGGGGACGGTAGCTGATGGGCGGCATGTCCGGTGAGGAGCGGGTACGGGCGCTTCGCCCGACCGATCCGGTTGAGCTGGGGCCGTACCGCATCCTGGGTCGGCTGGGTGAGGGCGGGATGGGCCTGGTCTATCTGGCCGAATCGTCCGGCGGCGGCCGACGGGTCGCGCTCAAGGTCATCCGTACCGACCTGGCCGACGACGAGTTCCGCCGCCGCTTCCGCAGCGAGGTGGCCCGGGCCCGCCAGGTGCCCCCGTTCTGCACGGCCGAGGTGATCGACGCCGATACCGAGCACGACCCGCCGTACCTGGTGGTCGAGTACGTCGACGGGCCGAGCCTGTCGGCGGTCGTCGCCGACAAGGGTCCCCTGACGACGGCCAACCAGCACGGCCTCGCGGTCGGCGTGGCCGTCGCGCTGACCGCGATCCACGGCGCGGGCGTGATTCACCGCGACCTGAAGCCGAGCAACGTGCTGCTGGCCCCGGGCAGCCCGAAGGTGATCGACTTCGGCATCGCCCGGGCGACCGAGGGGTCGGAGTTCCAGACCCGTACCAACCAGATGGTCGGCACGGTCTCGTACATGGCGCCCGAGCGGTTCGAGAGCAAGGCGGTGACGCCGGCCGCCGACATCTTCGCCTGGGGTGCGCTCATCGCGTACGCGGGAACCGGACGCACGCCCTTCGCCGCCGAAACCCCGGCCGCGACGGCGATCCGCATCATGACCGGGTCACCGGACCTGGAGGGCCTGTCCGGACCGCTGCGCGAGCTGGTCGAGTGGACGCTGGCCAAGGACCCGACCCAGCGGCCCGAGGCGCGCGACCTGCTGGACCACCTGGTCGCCGGCGGCTCGCGGACGCCCGCGCGCCCGGCCTCCTTCGTACAACAGCCGGAGGTGCTCGCCGCGGCCGGCTTCGCCGGTCTGAGCGCGGGAGGCGCCCCGCCGTCCGGCCCGACCGTGATCGTGCCCACGCCCGGCGCGCCGGCGACCGTGGCTCAGGGGCCGACGGTCCCTCTACCCCATGTCCCTCCAGCCCGACTGCCGGAGCCGGCGACGATGCGGCTGGCGCCCGTACCCGCCGCACCGACCGCCATCGTGGCCTCGCCGGTGGTGCCACCTCCGGTCAGGCCCACCGGGCCGCCTCCTGCCCAGCCCCCCGCCCAGCCCCCCGCCCCGCCCAGCCGGCGCGGGGCGCGGCTGGCCATCACCGCGCTCGCGCTCTCGGTGCTGCTCCTGTCGGCGGCGGTGGCCGCGTTCCTCACCGGCGTGCTGCCTGTCGATCGCCAGGCCGCCGGCACGACGACCAGCTCGCCGCCGACCACGACCACCCCCGTCACGACGCCGCCGTTGACCTCCGCCCCGGCGACCTCGCCCCCGGCGTCGACGCCGCCGCCAACCTCGCCTCCGGCGGTCGAGCCGTGGCTCACGCCCGAGTCGAAGCTGGTGGTACGCGACCCGCTGACCGCGCCGCGTCGCTGGCAGAACACGACGAACACGAAGTACCAGGCGTCGTGCACGCTCGACGGTGCGCTGAAGGTGGAGCTGGGCGACCCGACGGCGGGCTCATTCAAGTGCACGGGCGTCAACGACATCCTGGCCAACTTCAGCGTGATCGTCGACGTCGCCCTGCACAGCGAGGCCAGCTGCGCCGGCGTGTGGTTCCGGTTCTCGGTGAGCCAGGGAGGCTATGTCTTCACCGTCTGCCGCGACCGGATCCAGTTGCACATCCATGGCAACGACGGCAAGTTCAAGCCCCTGAGCACGAAGTACCTGGACACCTCCGTACCGTTGGACACCAAGGTCCGCATCGCCGTGATGGGCGACGGGCCGACCATGCGGTTGTTCATGGACGGAGATGAGGTCCTGGACTACGCCGACAGCCAGTACGCCAGCGGCCGGGTCGTGCTCGGTGTGCGTCCCTTCGACGGGCCGGGCACGCCGCCGTATCAGGTCAGCTTCACCGACGTCGCGCTCTACCGAGCGCCCGCGACCCCCTAGGCCCGCCGGCTGCCCATCGCGGTCGACACGGGTCAGCTCGCGGTCGACACGGTCAGCGGCGGTTGACCAGTCCGGGGTTGGACTTGAGGAACGAGTCCAGCTTGTCGGAGCGGAGGGCGTTGAAGTAGGGCGCCTGGATCCCGTTGAGGTTCTCGCCGATGTAATTTCCGCCGCTGTAGGCGCCGGAACCGGGCAGCCCGACCAGCGTGATCTGGGCCGCTCCGATCCTGCGGAGGGCGTACGCGAACTCCGTCGGCTTGCGTCCGCGGCCGTCGAACGTCAGCATCTTGCCCAGCGCCTTGATGATCTTGTTCATGGCCACCAGGTTGGTCGCCACGTCGCTCGAGAACGCCTTGGCGAAGATCGCCTTGATGACCTGGCGCTGGTGGCGTTGACGGGTGTAGTCGGCGCCGCCGGTGTACCGCTGGCGCGAGTAGTCGATCGCCATCCAGCCACGCATGCGCATGGTCCCGACGTTGTAGACCATCTGCGGGCCGGAGTATCCGTGCTCGCATCCCCGGCACAGGTTGCGCATGTCGCCGTCCGGGCGCCGGTGGATGGAGACCACCCGCTGGTCGACGTAGATGTTGACGCCGCCGAGTTCGTCGACGAGCGTCTTCAGCCCGGTGAAGGTGAGGATGGCGCCGGCGTCGAAGCGGCGGATGCCGGTGTAGTTGCCGACGGTCCGGGCCATCAACGCGAAGCCGCCGGCGTAGTTGACCCGCTTCGTGCCGGGCACCCGGCTGCCGTACGCCATGGCATGCGTGATCTTTGTCCGGCCGTGGCCGGGCACGTCGACCACGAGGTCACGGGGCAGCGACGTCAGCCACGCCTTGGTCAGATCCTTGTTGACGTGCATGATCATGATCGCGTCGCCGTTGGGGATCCAGCCGGGCTGGGTCTCGCGCGTGTCCACGCCGAGGATGAGGAAGTTCAGCGGGCCCTTGATGTCCGAGCCGGGAGGGACCGTCGGGCTGGGCGTCGCCGTCGGCCCGGGCGTGGCCGTCGGGGTGTCGTCGTCGAACAGGTCGATCTGCGGGATCGCGTTGACCCCGCCCACCAACCTGACCGTGACGAGGACCCCCCCGCCGATCAGAAGCGCGATCACGCCGAGCAGTGCGATGAGGCGAACCCTGCGGGTCACACGTTCCTCCCCGAGCATCCCAGGAAACAGCCGGCACCACCGTAACGCGGGGGCCGGCGACTAGCCCCGCGCAGGGTCGGGCGAGTCGTCAGGGTCGGGACAGTCTCGACATCGCTCCGCTGGTCAGATCCGGTGGCACTTCGGGAAGGATGTCGGAAAAGTAGGCCTTTGCCGCGGCTTTCGTGCCGATGTCGCGGCCGGCGGCCTCCGACATGTACCAGCGGTGCTCGAGTATCTCGTAGAAGATCTCGGCCGGGGCGAGCCGCCCTCGCAGGTGGCCGGGTATCCCGGCGATGACGGGCCGGTACTCCTCGGCCAGCCACCGGGCCGCCGCGTCGGTCTCCGACACCGGCCGCCCGTCCCGCTGCTCGAGGTAGCCGCGGAAGCTGGCGATGTCGTTGAGCAGCGAGCGGGCCTGGTTCTCCTCGACCAGCAGGCCCACCCGTCCGTACAGCAGCCACCGGTGGTGGCCCGGCTCGCCCACCCGCGTCTTCAGCCGCAGTCGCACCTCGTCACCCGCGGTGACCAGCTCGACCTCCTCCGCGTCGAAGCCCAGCTCGTTGAGGCGACGCAGCCGCTCGCTGATCCGGTACCGCTGCTCCTCGGGCCGCATCACCTCCTCGTAGGTGAGCTCACGCCACAGCGAGTCGTACCGGCGGGTCACCTCCTCGGCCGTGGCGACCGGGTCGATGTCCTCGGGCAGCGTGCCGGCGGCCTGCAGGTCGAGCAGCTCGCCGCCGACCCGCTCGATCGCCCGGGCCACATCATCGGCCCGCTGGCCTTCGGACAGGGACGGGTGCAGCTCGGCCGTCTCGGCGTCCACGAGGTACGCCTTGAGCGTGCCCGCGTCCTGTCGGAACAGCGCGTTGGACAGCGAGCAGTCGCCCCAGTAGAAGCCGGCCAGGTGCAGGCGCACGAACAGCTCGACGAGCGCGTCGAGCAGCAGCGGGGCGGGCTGGTGGCCGCGCGGATGGGAGAACAGGGCCCGGTACGAGGAGGAGAAGTCGAGGAACTCGGTCACCAGTATCGCGTCGAGGTCCTCGCCGTCAGCTGTGCGGCGGTCGACCACCACGCCGACGACCGTGACGGCCGGGATCTCCAGCGTGTGCAGCTCGCGCAACAACCGGTACTCGCGGCGGGCCAGCCGCTCGTCGATCTCCTTGAGGGCGTACACCCGGTTGGCCTCGGCCACGAACCGGACGATGTGCCGCGAGATGCCGCGCTGGCGGATCTCGACGATCCGCTCGTCGTTCCACTCCTCCAGCGGCTGGTGCCAGGGCAGGCTCAACAGCCCGGCCGCGATGTCGGCGGGTGGGCTGAATACGAATCGCATGGCGCCTCCCGACCGAATGCTCTCACGCGGCCCGCCATGGCTGTCTCGGCCCGCCATGGCTGTCTCGGCGCGTCCGGCGCCGCGCCGCGACCCCGCCAGGGCGCTGGCATGGGTGATCCGCCGGACGAACATGGGCGGCCGCCGCCGCAATATGGGGACCGGGCGCCGAGGTGCCACCCGGCCGCCGGGCAGGACCCTCGATCCAGGCCGGCGATCGGGCCGGCGGGAGGAGAGGAGCGGCGATGCCCCGATACCTGGTCGAGCGGACCTTTCGCGACGGCCTGGCGATTCCGATGGACGACAGCGGCGCCAAGGTCTGCCTGAACGTGGTCGAGAACAACGCCCAGGACGGCGTGACCTGGATCCACTCGTACGTGACGCCGGACCGGGCCAAGACGTACTGCATCTACGACGGTCCGGATCCGGAGGCGATCCGGCGGGTCGCCGAGACGAACAGTCTCCCGGTCGACCGCATCACCGAGGTGCGCGTCCTCGACCCGTACTTCTACCGCTGACCCCGCCCCGGGTGTATGCAGGGGCACCCTACAAACACTTTTTGTACTGTAGGGTGCCCCTGCATACAGGCGGGGTGGGCCTACGATGCCAGACGTGGCGCAGCGGCCCGACCTCTTGCCCGTCGACTTCGGCACGGCCGAACTCGTCCCGGATCCCCGCCGCCCGCGCGCCTGGACCCTGCTCATCGAGGGCGTCGCTCAGTCCTATGTGGATCTGGATCGACCGCGGCACCTCGAGTTCGAGTACATGCGCCGCGTGGCGTCGGTCATCGACGGCATCCGGGGGCACGGGCAGCCGCTGCGGGTGCTGCACCTGGGCGGCGGCGGGCTCACCCTGGCCCGGTACGTTGACGCCACCCGACCCGGATCGGCCCAGGACGTGGTGGAGCACGACGGCGCGCTGGTCGAGGTGGTGGGCCGGGAACTGCCCCTACCCGAGGGCGCCGACGTGCGGATCCGGGTGGCCGACGCGACGACCGCGGTCCGGGAGTACCCGCGCGAGCATTTCGACCTGATCATCGGCGACGTTTTCCACGCCGCCCGGGTGCCTCGCAGCGTCACCGGCGCGGCGTTCCTTACCAGCGCGGCGAGACTGCTGCGCCCGGGCGGGGTGTACACGGTGAACATCACGGATCTGCCGCCGCTGGCCTTCTCGCGCGTGTACGCGGCCACGCTGGGCCAGGTGTTCGCGGACGTGTGCCTGGTCGCCGCGACCAACATGTTCGGCGGGCGGCGGTTCGGCAACGTGGTGTTCGCCGCCGCGCTGCGGGCCGGCGACCTGCCGGTGGACCGGCTGCGGACGGCCTCCGTCCGCGATCCGTCCGGCGGCCGACTGCTGCACGGGGCCGAGCTCACCCGGTTCGTCGGGGGAGCCCGGCCCACGAACGACTAGTAGCCCGACTCCGTGTTGCAGGCCTGGGTACGGACCGACGACGTCACCTGGTAGTTGGTGTCGACCTTCACGATCTGCGCCTCCCAGGCGGTCATCACGGAACAGCGCACGTCGATCGGCCCGTAGCCCCAGGAGCCGTCGACGACCTTCAGGCCGCGGACGGTGCCGGGCATACCGTTGCGGAACACGAAGCCGCCGCCCTTGAGCAGCAGCCGGTCGATGTAGACGGACGTGTTCCCCTGGTTGCGCGGGTAGAAGAACGGCGCCGTGCCGGAGCAACCGGCCAGCTCGGTCATGTCGACGGTCACGTTGCGAATCGTGACCGCGGCACCGTCGTAGCCCTGGACGCCGTCGCCGTGCCAGTCTCCGCACACGTCCGGCGAGACCACCTTGGCGAAGCTGTTCTCCAGCGTGACCGGACCGCAGCCGAGCGAGGTGGCGCCCCCGACGCGGAACGCCTCGGGCAGCCCGAGCACCTCAACCCCCCGCGCGGTGTAGCCACCATGCTGGAGCGCGGGTGCGTCGGTGGCCCGCGTGATCTGGCCCGGGGCGCGCAGGATGCTGCTGTTCTCGACCACCAGCCCGTTGCGGCATACCGAGCCCGGTGAGTTGTCGATCCGTCCACCCTGGATCTCAACCCGACGCACGATCACGTTCGGGGCGTCGATGATGAGGCTGGCGTTGACGAACCGGATGTCCTGCACGACGGCACCGGCGGTGGTGATGCGCAGGTCGGTGCTGCGGGTCGAGACCGGGACCCAGCCCAGCGGCGTGCCGGTGTTGGCCGGGTTCGGGAATCCGAGCACGGGCAGTGGCGTGGGGCTCGGTGGCTTCGGGGTCGGCGGCGCCGTGGGGCTCAGCGTCGGCGACGGGCTCACCGAGAGCGCCTTGATGACCCGATCCATGTCGGCGATGCACGCGTTGGCGCGGGTGCGCTCGGCGTCGGTGGTGGCGGTCTGGAGCTGGACGACACAGACGGCCCGCATCTGCTTGGCCTGCTCGAGCGTGTCGGCGGTGGGGTCGGCCGCCGGCTGCGTCGCGGGCAGGTTTCCGGTCGGCGAGACCAGCAACAGGGCCGCCACCAGTGCCGCCAGCACGCCGACGAGACCGATACGGATCTTGCTCGTGGTACTCACTACTGGCGCCTCCTACCTGTCCCGGTGACCTGCGGCGCAGACAAACTGCGCGACAGGCGCGGCATCGCGACGCCGGGGCTGGGTCGCTGCGCGGCGTCAGACGCCGCCGACCCAGCCATGGCGGCTGCGGCCGGGGAACCGGTTGGTGGGAGGGCTGTACGCGTTCCCAGTGTCCACCCGGCGGACAGGCGGCGGGCACGGTTGGGCAAGTCCGTGCCCGAACCGGGGTGCGGAAGGTGGACCTGGTGGCGAGTGTGGCGTCTGTGCCTCAGACGCGGATCAGGACTGCTTGTCCGCCCAGGGGTCGTTGCTCCAATCGCGACCGACTTCGTCGAACCGGTCGAGGCCTTCACGGAGTACCCGGTAGAGCTCGTCCAGCCGGGACTGGCTCTCCGCCTCGGCCACCATGACGAGGGCCGGCAGGTTGGACGAGGCGCGGACCAGCAGCCACCCGTCGTCGAACTCCGCCCGTACCCCGTTGATGCGCACCAGTTCCCGGGCGCCCAGCGACTGGGCGTACTCGGCGAACTCGTCCACCACGCGGTACTTCACGCGGTCGGCGCACTCGGCCTGCATCGTGGGCGAGCTCTCGTAGCGGGGCAACTCCGCGACGAGGTCCTCCACCGACCGGCCGCTGTCGGCCACGATCTTCAGGAACCGCAGCGCGGAGTAGATCGCGTCGTCGTAGCCGTAGTAGTCGCCCGCGTCGAAGAAGTGCCCGCTGCGCTCGCCGGCGAACGGCGCGCTGATCTCGCGCATCTTCGACTTGATGTGGGAGTGCCCGGTCATCCACATGACCGGCTCGCCGCCGGCGGCCCGGATGACGTCGGGCACGGCCCGGGAGCACTTCACGTCGAACACGACCGGCGCGCCCGGGTGGCGGGTCAGCGCGTCGCGGGCCAGCAGGGCCAGCACCCGGTCGGACCAGACGATGTTGCCGGCGTGGTCGGTGACGCCCAGCCGGTCGCCGTCGCCGTCCAGGGAGATCCCGACGTCGGCGCCCTCGGCCAGCACGGCGCGCTGGATCTGCTCCCGCGCCTCGACCGTCTCCGGGTCGGGCTCGTGGTTGGGGAACGTCCAGTCCAGTTCCTTGTTGATGGTCACAACGTCGTATCCACATTGGACGAGCGCCATCTCGCCGATCGGGCCGGCGATGCTGTTGCCGCCGTCCAGAACGACCCGCAGCGGCCGCGACGGCTTGAGCAGCGTGGCCAGGTACGACGCGTACTCCGCCGTGACGGAGTGCTCGGCGTACGTGCCCTCACCGGTGCGGAACGCGCGCGTGTCGACCAGCGTGTGGACCTGCTCGATCTCCTTCGGGCCCAGCGTGACCGACGGCCGGTCGGAGAGCTTGAAACCGGCCCAACCGTTCGGGTTGTGGCTGGCCGTGACGCTGACTCCGGCCACGCCGCCGAGCGCGTGCTGTGCGAAGTAGACGGTGGGTGTGGTCGTGAGGCCGAGCAGGGTGACCCGGGCCCCGGTCGACAGCAGCCCCAGCACCAGCGCGTTGGCGATCGGCTCGGAGTAGCTGCGGGCATCGAAGCCGACGACCACGCTCTCGACGTCCCGGCCGGCCAGGAAGGTGCCGAAGGCCCGGCCGATGCGGTTGGCCACGAACTCGTTGAGCGGATAGCTCGGGTCGGGCGGAACGAACTGGATCGTTCCCCGGACGTCATACTCCCGGAAGAGGGTCTGGTCGACCTCCCCGACGGCGAAGCTGATCGCGTCCCGCCCGGATCGGGGAAGTTCGAAGGGCCACGGGTTGGCGATTTCAGAGCCTGACACCTGCCGCATCCTCTCCGTAATTCGTCTTTCCTCCAGACTCTCACCCGATGAGCGGATTGGTCGCGCTGGGGGCCGTATTTTGTCGGGGTGCGCCATGCTATGAACAGTCATGGCGGCGACCGGTACAGACCTCGACACCCTCCGCGACCAGGCCCGGGCCTGGATCGAGGACGACCCCGACCCTGACACGCGGGCCGAGCTGGCCGGCGTACTCGATCGGCTGCCCGACTCCCGGGTTGACCAGGCCGACCTGGTTGACCGGTTCGCCGGTCCGCTCCGGTTCGGCACGGCCGGGCTGCGGGGACCCGTGCGGGCCGGGCCCAACGGCATGAACCGCGCGGTGGTCCGGGCGGCCACGGCCGGCCTGGTCGCCTGGCTGGCCGGCCACGACCCGCGCGGGGCGGCCGGACCGCTGGTGATCGGGTACGACGCCCGGCGCGGGTCGCGCGAGTTCGCCGACGAGGCGGCCCGGGTGAGCACGGGCGCGGGCCGACCGGCGCTGGTCCTGCCCCGGCCGCTGCCCACCCCCGTACTCGCCCACGCGGTGCGGCACGTCGGTGCGGCCGCCGGGGTGATGGTCACGGCCAGCCACAACCCCCCCCGCGACAACGGGTACAAGGTCTACCTCGGGGCGCGGCTCGGCGGCCGGCTCGGGGCCGGAGCGCAGATCGCGCCGCCGGTGGACGAGGAGATCGAGGCGGCGATCCGGACGGTCGGTTTCCTGCGGGCGGTGCCGCTGGGCGACCCCGGGACCGTGCTCGGGGACGAGATCGTGGAGTCCTACGCGACGGCGGCGGCGGCCGTGGTCGACCGGGACACGCCGCGCGACATCGCGATCGCGTACACCCCGCTGCACGGGGTCGGCGCCGAGGTGCTGGCGGCGGCGTTCGAGCGGGCCGGCTTCCCGGTCCCGACCATGGCGGCCGAGCAGGTCGCGCCGGATCCGACCTTTCCCACGGTGGCCTTCCCGAATCCGGAGGAGCCGGGGGCGATGGACCAGGTGCTCGCGCTGGCCGATTCGACCGGCGCCGACATCGCCATCGCCAACGACCCCGACGCCGACCGGTGCGCGGTCGCGGTCCGCGACGACCGGGGCGGGTGGCGGATGCTGCGGGGCGACGAGGTCGGTGTGCTGCTCGCCGATCACCTGATGCGGCGCGGCCGGCGCGGGCTCTACGCGACCACGGTGGCGTCGTCGTCGATGCTCGGGGCGGTCTGCGCGGCGCGATCCCTCCCGTACGCCGAGACCCTCACCGGTTTCAAGTGGATCGTCCGGGCCACGGGTGGCGAACTCGTGTACGGCTACGAGGAGGCGCTCGGATACTGCGCGGCCCCCGACATGGTCCGCGACAAGGACGGCATCACGGCGGCGCTGCTGGTCGCGGAGCTCGCGGCCGGGCTCAAGTCGGAGCTGTGCACGCTCACCGACCGTCTCGACGAGCTGGCCCGCGAGTTCGGCGTGTACCTGACCGAACCGCTGACCGTACGGGTGGACGACCTGAGCGAGATCGCCGCGGCGACGGCCCACATCCGGGCCCACCCGCCGTCGGCGCTGCTGGACGAGCCCGTAGTGTCCATTGAGGACATGCTGCCGGCCGCGGACGTCCTCATCCTGCGGACCGAGTCGGCCCGCGTGGTGGTCCGCCCGTCCGGCACCGAACCGAAGCTCAAGGCCTACCTCGAGGTCGTCGAACCGGTCGCGGACGGTGACGTGCCGGCGGCCCGGGAGCGCGCGGCCGCCACCGTCCGCGCGCTCAGCACGGAGGTGGCGGCCGCCCTCGGCCTCTGAAGCTATGTGCGGGCCAGGCTCGCCCAGCGCCGGGTCACCGGCAGGCGCGTGTCGGCCAGGGCTTCGATCAGCGCGGCCGAGTCCGGGCCGGCGTCGAGCTCGCCGTACGCGTCCCGCATGGCCTGGGCCCGGGCCGCGTACGTGACGTCGCCCAGGACCCGCCGCACGGCCGCGCGGATTCCGGCCGGCGTCGGCGTGTTCGTCCTCAGGTTCACGCCGACACCGGCCCAGGCGACCCGGGCGGCCACCTCGGGCTTGTCCTCGGTCGCGCCGGCGACGACGAGCGGCACCCCGTTGGCCAGGGCGACCTGCACTCCGCCGAAACCGCCGTTGGTCACCATCACGGAGGTGTGCGGCAGCAGCCACCCGTGCGGCACGAACGGCGCCACCCGTGCGTTGGCCGGCAGCGGGCCCAGACCGGCCGGGTCGTGGCGGCCGGTGCCGGCGACCACGAGAACGTCCTCGTCGGCGAGGGCCTGGATCGTCGGTAGGACCAGCGCCGCGAGGTCGCCGTCGGCCACCGTGCCCTGGGTGACGTGGACCACGGGTACGGTCGCGTCCTCCACCTCGTAGGCCCACGACGGGAGGTCGGCCCGGCCCGGCGGTTCGAGGAGCGCCCCGACGAAGTGCAGCTGGGCCGGCAGGTCGCTTCGCGGGTACTCGAGTTCGGCAATCCCGGTCTGCAGATGCAGAAGCGGCGACACGACGCCGCCGAACACCGGATAGCGGGCCGGCGGCAGGCCCACCCGGCGCAGGATCGTGTCGCGGTGGGCCCGCACCTCGCGCAGCAGCACCCGATCGAGGTACACGTTGAGCAGCCGGTTGCGCAGTCGCCCGACCATCGTCGCGCTCGGCGGAAGGGCCAGGCCGAAGGGCGCGGTGTCGCGGCTCGGAATGGTCAGCGGCGCGACACCCACGGAGACCCAGGGCACCCCGGTCAGCTCGTGCACCATCCGGGCGCCCAGCACGCCGATCTCGGCGACGAGAGCGTCCGCCGGCTCCTCGGCCAGGACGCGCCGCAGTTCGGCGACCTGGGCCGGCGCGGGGTCGAGGAAGACATGCTTGATGCCGAAGCGGAGCGCCGCTATACCGGTCAGGCCCTCCCCGCCGGGTCGCGGCGGGTGCTGGCTCATGGGCACGAAGCGGGCGCCGGTCTCCTCGACCGTGGCCCGGTACTGCTCACCGGTGTACCAACGAACCGAGTGGCCCCGTTCGACGAGTGCCCGGGCGATCGGTCGCAGCGGGTTGACGTGGCCCGCCGAGGCCATCGAAGCCAGTAGGACGTTTCGGGAGCCGACGACCGAGCGAGGAACGAGCGAGGCGGAGGTGACCAAAGGAGAACTCATTCTCATAGGGCGAGGTTGCCGCTTCACGGCTGGACCGACTGTGGAGAAGTACGCGGCGCCGGCGTGACGCCCACCACCCCGCCACGTGATCGCGAAGCTTAGGTGCACGCGGGCGTACACCTAGGCTTCGCGATCAACGAATGGCTACACGAGGGCGGCGATCAGTGCGATCAGCGGCGGGGCACTCTGGCCGATTGCGCCGCGCCACAGTTTGCGGTTCGAGACGTACAGCACGATGCCGGCCGCGGTCATGAAGGCGCACGAGTAGACCACGAGCGCCCGGCCCACGCTCTCGTGACCCGATCCGGCGGCGATCAGGCCGGCCACCGGGCCGGCCGCCAGGAAGAGGTTGTAGAAGCCCTGGTTGAACGCGAACAGCCGCAGGGCCGGGCTGGGGTCGGGTCGGCCCAGCAGCGCGGTCTGCGCGGCCGGCCGGGCGAACAGGACGCTCTCCAACACGAACGCCGCGACGTGGAACAGCACCGCCGCCACCGCGAAGATCTGGGTCACGAGATTCATGGGCACAGTATGGAGGTGTCCGAGATCTTTTGAAGGTCACGTGAAGGTACGCCGCACATCCGGCCGGCGCGGCGGTTCGGCCGGTACGGTTCCGGCGTGACCACACTGACGCGGGTCCGGATCTGGCTGGTCGTGTTCGTGGTCGGACTCGTCGTCAGCGGGATCACCGCGTTTCCGCTCGAGTGGGAGAGCCGGCTGCTGGTGGATCTGCTCCACCGGTCGCCCGCGCCAGAGCACCTGCCGGGCGTCGTCGGCTGGATGGAACGCGTCCACGAGGCGCTCACCCGGACCGGCCGCGAGTACCCGTTCCTGGCCTACGGGACGGACTGGCTCGCCTTCGCGCACCTGGTCATCGCGGTCGCGTTCTGGGGTCCGCTGCGGGATCCGGTACGCAATGTCTGGGTCGTCCAATTCGGAATGATCGCCTGCCTGGGCGTGGTGCCCCTCGCCCTCATCGCCGGGGCGGTCCGGGGGATCCCGTGGTGGTGGCAGGCGGTCGACATGTCCTTCGGCGCCATCGGGTTGGTGCCGCTGCTCCTCGCCCATGCCGGCATCCGCCGGCTGGCCCGGCCCGGGAACTCACGAGTTCAGGCGTTCACTGTGGACGGACGGTCAACCGGGCGATGAGACCCAGGGACAGCGCTCGGGTGCGGATGGTATGGCGGCCGACCTCGCACGCCGGGCATCGTGTACGAGCGGCGGTCCGGGCCCGGCGCAGGGCGAAGCGGATATCGTAGATCCAGATCTGCCCGCCGGGCCGGAGCACCCTGAGCAGCTCGCCCATCCCGCCGTCGATGTTGCGCCAGTGATGCTGGCTGAGCGTGGAAACGATGAGGTCGAAGCTGTCGTCCTCGTACGGCAGGTTGGCGACGTCGCCCACCGTGAAGGAGACACGGTCGCCCACGGCGGCCTCACGGGCGAGGCCTCTGGCGTGTTCGATCATCTCGTCGGAGAGGTCGACGCCCTCGACCACCAACCGGGGAGCGGCGGCGGCGATCGCGAGCGGAACGCGTCCCGGGCCGGTGCCCACGTCCAGAACGCGGCATCCGTCGGCCAGGCCGGCGGCCGCGACATCGGCCGCCACGCGCGCGTGGAGGCGGCGCAGCCGGCGGTGCGCGAGCCGGTCGTACCGTCCAGGGTGATGGAACGCACCGGGCCTGTCCGATGGGGAGTGACGGAGGTGTGGCATCAGCAGCCTCCTCATATCCGTAGGACAACAACTCTAGCCCGGTGAGACTCGGCGACGGCCTTGACGATGGACAGGCCCCTCGGCCACCGACCGGGTCGGCGACGCGGTCGTCGGAGCTCCGCGAGGGCATCGCCCAGCTCGCGCGGCGTCTGCTCGGCGACGATGCCGATCGCGCCGACCTCTGGGAGTGATGCCGAGGGCCGGGCCTCAGGTCCGGAGTTCCATGACCGTCGACTCAAGGAAGCGCTGCATCATGGGGGTCACCTGGTCGGGTACCTCGAGCTGGTGGAAATGGCCGGCACCGACCGTCGCGCCGAAGTGGAGATCGGGTTTCAGTGGTAGGAGCCGTGCCGGGTCGTTGCTTCCTCCCATCGCCGACCGAAGCACCAGCAGCGGCACCCGGCACAGCGCCAAGGCGGCGACACCGTTCCAGGTGTTGACGCCCCGGATCGCCGCGAGGGCAACCGACAACGGCACCGAGCACATCGTGTCGACGATCCACCTCCGCCGGTAAGGGCTCTGGTCCCGGACCGCTATCGCCTCGACCCACGCCCGGCGTACCGCCTCCCCATCGGGGCCGGCGAGCTGCTCGGCGAAGCCTTCGAAGGTGCGGCGGGTCTCGGGCAGCGGGTTGATCGGCCCGGGATCGTCGGCGATGACCGCGCGGGGCAGGGCGGGGTGCCGGGCGGCGAGCTCGATGGCGATCATTGCGCCCAAGCTGTGGCCGATGACGACCGGTCGAGAGATTCCAATCTCGTGGCAGAGCCACGCGAGATCGTCGGCATGGGTCGGCAGGTCGTAGCCGTCCGCGGGCTGGTCGCTGCGCCCGCATCCGCGCAGGTCGCACGCGATCACCGTGTGTGACGCCTGGAAGTGGTCGAATTGCGGCGCGAAGGAGGTGTGGTCGCAGCACCAGCCGTGTACGAAAAGCAGCGGCGGATCCCCGCTTCCGGCACGCTTGTAGAAGAGGCTGAGGTCATCGCGTCGGGCGTACGGCATCTACCCGTCCTTCCGCTCGCAGCGTGTCGTCTTCCGGCCTGATCGGGTCAACCTCGATCGTCGGTGCACAGGACCGGCTGGCACATCGGTCGCCTATGCCCTACAAGTCGCCGAGGACCGACGTATCTGTGCCGGCCGCCATATCTACGACTGCTTCCGCGGGCCGGCCTGGACCGTCCGCGCCCGGCCAGGCGAGCGATTCGAGAGGACCCACCAATGGCCAGGGACGGCAGCGGCACGGTGGACGACCGCATGGCTGGTCAGCCGGAGCGACGGCCTGCTCGCCTGGAGCCGGCGATCACGCGACCAGGTCTACGGCCAACGCGCCGTCTTTCAGTACCACGTGTGGATCGCCGGGGTTACCTAGGGCTTACGCGCCAGGCCGCACCAACACGCCACATGACCGTCCTGCAACGCGTCTGGATCCGCCTGCGGGTCCGGACGCCACCGGTGCACCAATACCACGCCGGGGTCTATCAACTGCAGGTCCTTGAAGAAGCCGTCAGCCGTTGCCTGGTCGCGCACCGTCATCGTGTGCGGCGTTCCGTCGTACTGGCTGGCGATGTAGGCCCAGGTGGGGCGGTCGAACTCGCCTGTGAGGTGAGACAACGCCAAGTAGCTTCCCGGCACGAGCCGGTCGAGGTATCGCCGGACAAGACCGTAGGGATCTTCCTCATCTCTGACGAAGTGAATAATCGAAAGAAGAAGGAGGCCTACCGGTTGGGTAAAGTCCAGCGCCGCCTGCGCCTGCTCGAAGATCTTGTCCGGGTCCCGCACGTCGGCGTCGATATATGCGGTCCTACCCTCGGGCGTACTGGTCAACAAGGCCCGCGCATGAGCAAGCACGATGGGGTCGTTGTCCACATACACCACCCGGGACTCCGGAGCGATGGCCTGCGCGACCTGATGGACATTTGGCGAAGTTGGGAGGCCGGTGCCAATGTCAAGGAACTGGCGGATGCCCGACTCCGCAAGGTAGCCGACAGCTCGTCGCAGAAACCCCCGGTTCTCCCTCGGCGGCGTATTCGCGTGCGGGAACCGCGACAGAGACCGATCGGCGGCCTCGCGATCGGCAGGAAAGTTGTCCCTACCTCCCAGCAGGTAGTCATAGACTCTGGCCGGGTGCGGGCGATCGGTTTGCAAGTCAACGGGTTGCCGGTCCACATTTGCCGGATCCGGTTTCATCCAGTCCTCGCTCATGCCGTCACAGTCCCTTCAACCGCCCGCCATGCGCTTCAAGTCGCATCGATCACACTACGCACCTAGTTTGTGCACGACAACTCACGCTCAGGCGGCCTCTCCCGCGCAGGTCAGCAGCCCCTTGACGTTCGCGGTCAAGATCGAAAGCGGCCACGGGAGGACGGCGCCACCCGGCCGGCGACGGGGACCCGTGGTAGACACGACGCGCAGCGCGTGAACCCATGGGCACTGTCGGCAACGGCCGTCGGGCAGAAGTCGGAGAAACTCGCGACTCCGATCACAATTCCCGATTCGCTATTGTTGGCTCCGCTGCCCTCCGGAATTGGACACGCATTTGTGGAAGTGGGCCTGGTCCGTTCGCCCGACGGCCGGGGTCACGCCGTCGAGCAACCGTGTGCCAAGGTCACTGACTGCGATGGCCAATCGCCACGGGCGTCGCGCCGTCGAGCCCGTTCGACGGCGCCGACGCGAGGATCGTGACGTTGACGTGTTGGTCCGCGCCCAGATCAGGCCGATGGTGTGGATCCGGGCCCAGGACGGCGACACCGACGTGCGGTGACCGAGTCGGAGAACGATTGCCGGACTTAGATCAGTGTTGTTCAAATGACGGCGATCTCCAGGTAGTAGATCAGCTCCGTGAAGCCGTCACGATGATCGTTGAGCCGCCGGGTCACGGTTCCCCGCGCGGGCAAGGTGGATTGTTCTCAACATTCCTCAGATATCGGGTTCGGCCGCCGGTCAGAGCCGGGGATTTGTCTCTTCCGCTGCCTGCGGTCCAGGTCGAGACTGGGGTTGAGACCGCGTTTGACATCTGGCGGGGTGCACGCGGCCGAAATCTTTATTCGTTCCAACCGAGGGAAGTGTTATGTCACGTTTGACCCTCCGGAGAATTCCCGTGGTTTCGGGAGTCGTACTCGCCACCGTCCTGGGCACCCTGGTGGGCGTCGCCGGCGCCACGGCCGCGACGGCGACGACCCCATCGTCCACACGTCACGTCCTCAAGGTCGGTACCGCGGCGTACACGCCCGTGGGCACCGGCAGCGGAGCGCTCGCCGCATTGTCCACCGAGATCCCGCGCAAGCCCGAGGGCGAAGAGGACGCTCGGGCCGCCGCGGCGCGCGGTAGCGGCGTCCTGGTCGACCGGAGCATGTCCCAGCGGCCCGCGACGGCGTCTTCGACCGCGAGGGTCGGTGCCGGCGCCAAGGCGGCCGGGTCGTCCGAGGTGCTCCAGGGCGGTGTGATCAGGAACGCCCCCCGGGTGCTGACCAGCTTCGACGGCCTCAACCATCGTGATCAACGTACTGCCAACGGCGGGAACCAGTTCAGCCTCGAGCCGCCGGACCAGGCGCTGTGCGTCGGCGGCGGGCACGTCGTCGAGGCGGTCAACGACGTGTTCCGGGTGCGCGGGGCCGACGGCTCCAACCAGACCGGTGTGGTCGACCTGAACACGTTCTTCGGGTACCCGGCCCAGATCAACCGGACCACTGGCGAGCAGGGTCCGTTCATCACCGACCCGGTCTGTCTGTTCGACCCGACGACCAGAGCGTTCTTCCTCCTCGTACTCACTCTGGACACGACACCGGAGGGCGACTTCACGGGTCAGAACCACCTCGACATCGCCGTGACCCACGACCCGACGGGCTCGTGGAACATCTACCAGCTCAACGTGACCAACGACGGCTCGTTCGGCACCCCGGTGCACCCGAACTGCCCGTGCATCGGCGACTACCCGCACATCGGCGTGGATGCCAACGGCTTCTACGTCACCACCAACGAGTACTCCTTCTTCGGACCGGAGTTCAACGGCGCGCAGATCTACGCGTTCTCCAAGCGGGCCCTGGCCCGCGGCGACGCGGACGTCCTCGTGACCGAGTTCGACACCACCGACGCCGACCGGGGCCTCAACGGGTTCACGATCTGGCCGGCCCAGTCGCCCACCACCGGTCAGTACTCGCGCGCGGCCAACGGCACGGAGTTCTTCCTGTCGTCGAACGCGGCCGAGGAGGCCACCGAGGACGACGAGGGTACATCCAACACGATCGTGGCGTGGAGCCTGACCAACACCAGGTCGCTGGACTCGGCCCGTCCCGAGCTGTTCCTCAACACCGACCGGGTACGGGTGCGGACGTACTCCATCCCACCCAAGGCCAACCAGCGGCCCGGGCCGTTCCCGCTGGGGGAGTGCCTCAACGACCCGGTCTGCGCCACCAACGTCATCCTGGGCGCGCCGGATCCGTTCGCGCCCAACCCCATCTCGCCGCTGGACTCCAACGACACCCGGATGCAGCAGACGACCTATGCCCACGGCAAGTTGTACGGCGCGTTGGACACCGCGGTGACGGTGGGCGGACAGGTCAAGGCCGGCATCGGCTGGTACATCGTCGAGCCGAGGTCGCGGACGCACTCGCTCGACGCCGACCTGGTCCGTCAGGGTCAGCTCGGCCTGGCCGGCAACAACCTCATCTACCCGGCCATCGGGCTCAACGCGGCCGGCAAGGGCGTGATGGCGTTCACGCTCGTCGGTGACGGGTTCTTCCCGAGCTCGGCGTTCTCCGCGTTCAACGGCAACACCGGAGCCGGCAGCATCTTCCTGGCCCGGGCCGGTCTCGGCCCACAGGACGGGTTCACCGGTTACCCGGCACTGGTCGGCGACCCGCCACGTCCGCGTTGGGGGGACTACAGCGCGACCGCGGTCGATGGCGCCAACGTGTGGATCGCCACCGAGTACATCGGACAGACCTGCACCCTGGCGCAGTACCTGACGCCACCGGTCGGCAGTTGCGGCGGCACCCGCACCGCACTGGCCAACTGGGGCACCCGGATCAGCCTGATCAAGCCGTAGACGCGCGACTCTGGATGGGCCGGCTTCCGCGTGGGGTCGGCCCCGCCAGTGTGGGGAACCGCGCGAGCGCGAGTAGCGTCCTAGCCTTGTGCGGAGAGTCGTCCTGCTCGCTTCGTTCTTGATCGTGGTGGTGGGGTGCGGCGGAACCACCTCGCCGGGCCAGCGGTCGACGGCCGGGAGCGGTACGGGATCGCCGACGAGATCGGCCACGAGTCCGACCACACCGGTGCCGTCACCGAGGCCTGCGCGCGGTGCCGACGAGTGGCGACTGCGATACGTGCTGCTCGACCACTATCCGAACTTCGCCTACTGCGATCCCGATCTCTATCCGGTCGCCCGCGACGACGAACAGGCCGCCGCGGACCAGTGGTGGGCCGGTGTGGACCATGGGTCGCCCGAGGTCATGTCGATCCTCGACCACCACGAATACGTTGTGCCGCTGACGCGGGCACAGCGCCTCGGCGCCTACCGCGATCACAAGAAGCTCACCGTGATCGTCATGCGGCGCCTCTCCGGTGGCTACGACTTTGAGCTCTCGATCGGCCCGCCGGGCGGCGAACCCGACCAGACGATCGCCGGCGTGATCACCGCGGCCGGTCGGATCGACGAACGTTCGCGGCGGCCGCGCCCCGGTGGCTGCCCGATCTGCCTAGAGGCGGCGACGCGCATCGCCACACCCGAGGGCGAGGTACCCGTCGCCGACCTCAGGCAGGGTGATCTTGTGTGGACGCTCGACCTCGGAGGGCATCGGATCGCCGCGCCGATCGAGCTGGTCGCCCGCCGCGCCACACCCGGACCGCATCTCATGCTGCGGCTCGTCCTGTCCGATGGGCGGATCCTGATCGCGGCCGGCGCCCATCCCGGCCTGCACGGTGAGTACCTGCGCCAGGTGCGGACCGGACAGCGGTATGACGGCGCCGCGGTCTCATCGGTCGGGTGGATCCGCAGCACCGCGCCGGCGACCTTCGACATCCTTCCGGCGGGGCCGACGGGACGCTACTGGGCGAACGCGGTACTGGTTGGCAGCACGCTGCGGTAGTCCGGTGCACGGCCGGCCCCGCGTCCGGGGCCGGCCGTTCGGTCAGGCGCTACCTCAGCGGTGGGGCTGGGGTGGTATGACGCTCTGACCGGGTGGCTCGGGGCCTGTCCATCTCTCGGCCTGGAGCGTGCCGGGGCCGACCGGCATGCCACCGGTGGGCACCACCATGGGGACGTGGAAGGTGCTGCCGGTCGGCGCGGTCGCTACAGGGATCACCGGGTAGGCCCGACCGCCGGGCAGGACCGAGGTGGAGATGTAGTCACCGAACATCCGGCCCTGTGACGTGTTGGGCAGCCACGACAAGGTCATGGGTCCGGCGATCTGGATGGGTGCGGTCCAGCTCGTGCCGCCGTTGGTCGAGGAGATGTAGCCGACGTTGAGCTGGCACGTCGCCGCGGTGCACGAGGAGTTCGGGTAGAAGTAGTACGTGAGGCCGAGCCGGGCGCTGCCGCCCGAGGTCGACCTGTCCACTCCGAGGCCGGGGACGAAGTGCTCGACGGTGCTACCGGTGCCGTCGATGGGTACACGGTACGGCGCGGCCCAGGTGGTCTCGCTGGTCGACTCGCTGATGATGATGTCGTTGCGGGTGCAGCCGCTGCGGAAGCGGCAATCGGCCCACGCCACGTACGCTGTGCCGGCGGAGTCGATCTCGGCCGAGGGGAGAGGTGACTCGCGCAGGCCGCCGGCCACGGTGTGGTGGCTGATGGAGGCGACAAGCACGGTGGCCCGCCAACTCACGCCACCGTCGATGGAGCGGAACGAGCGGACCTGGCTGGCGTTGGTGGCCCGGTAGGGCACGAGCACGGTGCCGTTGGGCCGCACCACGGGTTGACCGCCCAGCCCGGTGGCGCCGCCGCTGGGCGCGAGCGCCGCTCCCCAGGTCAGGCCGCCGTTGGTGGACCTGCGCATGCGGATCTGGTTGCCGCTGACGATGTCGTACTGGGTGTAGCAGTTGCCGAAGAACGGGCTGCTGGCCGTGTTGTCGCAGACGATCCAGTTCTTGTCCAGGTCACCGGTGGCGGTCACGATCGGGTTGCCCCAGGTGAGGCCGCCGTTGGTGGACCGGCTGGTCAGCACGTCGGCGCCGGTCGCGGTGAGGCCCAGCGAGGATATGAGCCAGACATTGTCCTGAGCGTCGAAGGCGACCACCGGGTCGCTGGCCTGCAGGTAGGGGCCGCCGGCGTTGGTGGTGATGCCGGGGAGGAAGCCGTTGGTCCAGGTGACGCCGCCGTTGGTGGACGTCGCCCAGCCAATGTTGGAGGCGCCGCCGCCGAAGACCCGGCCGACCTGGAAGGCGGCGACGATCGTGTTGCCGAACTGGAACGTGTCCGGTTCGACCTCGGTCTGGTGCTGGGCCTGGGCATCGGTGTACGGGTCGTTGCTCACCTGGGTGACGGGCACGTTGGCATACGCGGTTCCCGTGGTGAGCAGGATGACCGCGGCCGCTATGGGAAGGGTCAGGGCGGCGAGGCGCGCGGAGAGGCCGATGAGACGCATGGGCGTATCACCTTTCCCTTGTAGTGGGAAGGTTACGAGGCCGGCCTTCGATAGCTGTCTATCAGTATCGTGGCGAAGGGACGAGCGGACGGTGGTGTCGTCGTCGGAGCCGATCGGCGGCCAACTCGGCCGCGACTACCGAGGCGGCCGCGGTGGGACACGACTAGTCTGGAACGTCCACGGCCGTGGTGGGCGTCAGGCGGGTCGGACGGTGGCGACCTCGAGGGCGATGGTGCTGCAAGCCATGGCGCCGCTGCGGGGTTGTCCGACGACGGTGACGCGGCTGCCCGGGGTGAGCTTGTCCGCGATGGATCCGGTGAGCTGCCAGCGGGCGTCGCCCGTGTCCAGCGTGGTGCAGGTGCCCTGGCGGGCGACCGTCCCGGTCAGGGTGCGCCGGCCTCGCACCAGATCGCCCTGGCGGTCATCGCCCGGGGTGGTGGTGCCGGTGCCGCGGTTGGGCGCAGGTGTGGCGGAGGGACCGGGCCCGGGCGGTGTTGAGGCGGTCGTCGGTGTGGCGGCCGGCGTGCCCGTCGGTCGGGTCGACCCGGCCCGCGGATCGCCGTCGGGAGCGGTGCAACCGCAGATCAGGATCGTGGCCAGGCTCAGCATGGCGATGGACACCACCCTCATGCCGGTTGGACGGGTGCGGGCCGCCAAGGGTTCCCCGAACGCGGGCCGGGGTGGCCCGCCCTGAGGGCGGACCACCCCGGAACCGGCATGGATCACAGCAATGCCAGTGGAGTCTTCCAGATTCCGCGGCCGTGCGTGGCCGCGTACAGGAAACCGTCGGCGGAGACGTGGATGTCGAACGCCACCGTCAGCGGGAGGGTGAGGCCGGGCACGGTGATCGGCAGGCCGACCCGCTTCCACCGGATGGTCTCCGGCGACTTGCGCTTGTCGGCCACGAACACGGCGAGGTCCGTCGCGACGACGAGCTTGTTGCCGACGACGACGACGTCGGTGGCCGGCACGTCCGGGAAGCCGACGGACAGGTCGGTCCAGGCGACGCTGACGGCTCCGCCCGCGTCCTGGGACAGCTTGCCCCGGTACACGTGCTTGACGCCCGCGCCCGGTCCCTCGATGAACCGCCGGTTGAACCCGTTGAACACCAGATAGACCGTGGAGTTCGTCGAGTCACCCGGATCGAAGATGACGTTGTTGGGGAAACGGTTGGGCAACCCGGTCATGTCCAGCTCGGTCCAGGTGCCGCCCCAGTTGGTGGCCACGCCGCGGGTGAAGCCGGCGCTGTTGCAGTTGGACTGGCCGCACCAGGACGCGATGTAGGTGTCCTTGGACGGATCGGCCGGCGCGGCTGGATCGGCCACGGCGTCCAGGCCGACGATCAGCCGGGCCCCGGTGTCGTCCAGTGTGTACAGACTGGTCCATCCGTTGTCCGCGTCGGCGTCGGCCTGCTCCGGCGTGTAGGCGAAGCCGTAGTCGTGGCGCCAGAACGAGTTTCCGCCGGCGACGAACCGTTCGCTCGCCGCGTCAGCGATGTTCTTCGACCCGCGCACCACCCGGAACGGGGCGGTGAAGCGGGCGTTGATGTCGGGCACGGTGATGTCGAAGACGGCGCTGACCGAGCCGTCGGTCTGACCGCAGTTCTTCGTCATCCACAGCGCCAGGAACACGTACTCGTCGAGAATCTGGCAGCCGTTGCGCGGGTTGACGATGATGTCGCCACCGTCGCCGCCGAACGGGCTGACCATCTTGTTGGCGCCGGCCCGGAGCAGCGAGCCGCCATTGTCCTGGAGGCCGCCGGCGACCGTGAAGCCCCGCCGGGCCGGGTCACGGCCGGTGCCGACCGAGTAGTACTGCAGCGTGTGCAGTCCGTTGTTGTGGTTGGTCCAGTCGGTGGCATGGCCTTCGGCGTTCTCCTGGCTGGCCGACGGTGAGGACGGGCGCGAGTACACGCCACCGTCGTTGCCGATGAAGACCCTGCCGCCGGAGATGGCGATCGAGTGCTGGTCCGGGTGGGTGGTAGCCGGGCAGCCGCCGTTGGGCTGGGACGGGTCGAAGCAGTCGAACCCGAAGTTCCAGTACGGCCCGATGGTCTTCCAGGTCGCCCCGCCGTCCTCGGTCTCGTAGACCTCCTCCAAGCCGAGGAAGACGTGGTTCGGGTTGGCCGCGTCGATCTCGATGAAGTTGTTGTACCAGGCCTGCACGCCCGGCGGATAACCCTGATCCGCGCCGATCGCCGAGCCGGAGTTCTCCAGCTTCAGCGAGTCCGCGACGAGGGTCCACGGGCCGAGAAGGCTGCTCGATGTGAACACGCCCTGCAGGGCCACGATCGAGGGCGCCTCGAGCACCATCGCGTACCGGGACCCGTCCGGGGAGACGGAGAACTCGGCGTTACCGACGTCGGCGTTGTTCACGTCGCCGGTCAGCGGCGTCTTCACGAAGCTGCCGGGACCACCGCCCGTTGTGGACAGATAGAACCCGTTGTACGCCGCTCCGGATCGCCACGCCGCGTTGGCCATCAGCACCTGCCCGTTCGTCCCGGGCTGGACGGCCACGTCGTTGACGATGTTGTCGTACGGCTTGGTGATGTCGGTGTCGGACGCCGGGTTCGGCATCAGGACAAGCTCCCAGGGCTGGCTGTGCGCCGCGGGACTCGTCGAGTGCCGCCACAGGCCCCGGGTCGTGGCGGCGTAGATGCGGCCGGCCCCATCGAACTTGATCTGGTTGATACCGCGGGATTCCAGCTCGTCACCACCCACCCGGTTGGCCTGGGTGAACGTGTTGAAACGCGGGTTGCGCAGCGCGTAGACCCCGGCGCCGGCGTACGTGGTGCCGCCGGTGTTGGCCTCGCCCGTGGCGTACCACAGCGTGTCGGCGGCCGCGTCGTAGACGAGATCACCGGTCGACAGCGAAAGGATCCGGTCGGAGATCGGCTGCCACGAGCCGCCGGCGGCCTTCCTGCGGAAGACTCCGCCATTCGCGCCGCCGGCGAACATGTACCCGTTGCCGGCGGTAAGCCCGGTGACCCGGCCGGCCACGTTGCCCCAACCGCCACCCGAGTTGGAGAACACCGGGTCGCGGTAGTTCGGGTCGTCGGCGTCGTAGGCCTGGTCGGTCACCTCGAACCAGGGCGCGAACGTGCTGGGCAGGCCCTTCAACTGGGCCAAGGCCTCGCTGTACTCACCTGGCGCCACCGACCCGTACGGCGCCAACCGGGCCTGGGTCACCTGCGTGGCGAACGTCTTCTCGCCGGGCCTCCCGGCGTTGTTGCCCGCCGCCGGCTTCGGCCGTTTGATCGGACGATCCGAGGCCTCGGCCACCGCGGCCCCCGAGGGCGCCACGGCGACAACCAAAGCGACGGCCGTGAGGGCGGCCAACCACCACCGGCGATCCGATCCGATACGTCGAACTAATCTGTTTTGTCGAAAACCGTCGAGCACGGGCGTTTCTCCTCCCCCAAAAAAGCGAAGACTCCCGGCCGCGCGCTCAACTCACACCGGAGCACGGCCAGGGCCTCAGCCTGTCCTTCCGGAATCGAATGCGGAAGAGGTAAACCCCTAGCTCTGACCGGATGATGGATCCAGCCGGCCCAGAGATGTCCCATTGGTACGGCTTCGCGGGCGTCAAGCCCGATCCGGCCGGTCCCACATCGCTCGGCACACTTCCCTGGTGGCGGAGCGTCGCGGTTGATGAGTCGGGCGGATCCGCCGTCGTTCGCCGGCCCACGCCGGGTGTCGTCGGCACAAGGGTTGCCGGTACGCGGGCGGCGACGGTCATGGGCAGGAAGCGCTCGCGGCCAAGGGCAGGACGGGGTCGGTGCTTGCCGTGTACCGGGCAGGACGTTGGCAGCCGCCGGTCGGCCGTGCCCATTACGGGCCTCGCGGTCCTGCCGGCACGATTCAAACTTCGGTGTGCGGCTCTAAACCGGTTTGCCGAATAACAGGCCCCGCCATCCTCCGCGTCGGATTTGCTGACGGAAACGCCGTTTCTCAGAGGGGTCGCCGGCTGTTCGTCTTGGTCTCGTGTCGCGATGACGGGTAGCGCCGCTATTTGTCTGGAGATAACTTGTCTCCCTCCTACAGGCGCGCACGGGCTCGTTGACCTCGACGGGACGCAGTGGCCGGCTTGACTCATGACAGGGGGCTCCAAATTGTTCCAACGATTGTGTGCCGTGGTCGGCGTCGCGGTGCTCGGGATGGGCGTGTCGGTTGTCGTGGCACCGGCGGCCGCGTCGGCGCAGCCGGCCGCAAAGCCAGGCTCGATCGATGCGGCGCCTCCGGTCAAGGCGGGCATCTCCAAGAGGGTCCGGGATCTGCCCCGGGCCACCGGGCAGGACCGGGCGAAGACATCCACCATTGACACGGCCGCCGCTCAGTCCGGCGGCGTCGCTGCCGCCGACGCGGCGATTCAAAGCAATGAGGCGCCGGTCAACGACGACCTCAAGGCGGTCAACACCCCGTTCGCCGGCCAGACCGGCGCGCTTCCTCCGGACACGGTGGGCGATGTCGGGCGCAGCCACTACGTCCAGATGGTCAATTCCACCTTCCAGATCTGGAACAAGGACGGCACGTCTCCCGCGGGCGGCGGGCCGTTCGCGATCAACTCACTGTGGACCTCGAACGCGGTCAATGACAACGGCTGCGACACGCAGAACGCGGGCGACCCGATCGTCCTGTATGACCAGACCGTTGACCGGTGGATGCTCGCGCAGTTCACGAGCCCGAGGACGGCGCCGTTCGACATGTGCATCGCATACTCGCGGACTCCCGATCCCACGGGTGCCTTCTTCACGTACTCATTCCGGTTGTCCGCCTCGCACGATTACGAGAAGTTCGGCATCTGGCCGGATGGGCTGTACATGTCGACGTTCGAGGGCACCACGCTTGGCGCCTACGTCTTCGACCGTGCCGCGATGGTCAGCGGCAGCCCGGCCACATTCCAGTACTTCGGTTCGGGTGCCGGAGCGCTCGGCGCCGGGGTCTCCTCAGCCGGACGGGTACGGATGTTCCCGAGCGACTGGGACGGCGTAAACCCGCCGGTCGCCGGCGAGCCCAACCACTTCGTCCTGTCGCGTGACGCGGACAACGGGCAGGGCGGCACGCAGGACGGGCTGGACGTCTACGACTTCCACGTCGACTGGACCACCCCGGCCAACAGCACCTTCGCCCTGGCGACCACTCTCAACACGGCACCCTTCGACATCAACCTCGGATGCACCGACGTCGATGGCGACGGGGCCGCCCGGGATTGCATCGCCCAGCCGGGCACCACACAGCGAATCGACGCGCTGCCTGGACGTCTGATGCATCGCGTGCAGTACCGCAACTTCGGTGCGCACCAGTCCATGGTCGCCGTCCAGGCATCCGTCGACGCCGACGGCAACAACCGGGTCGGTACGCGCTGGTACGAGCTGCGCAACGCCGGCGGAGGCTGGTCCATCTATCAGCAGGGCACCTACGCTCCAGGCACGGCGGACCGTTGGATGGGCTCGGCGGCGATGGACGGCAAGGGCAACATCGCCCTCGGGTACAGCATCGTGGACGCGGCAAACAACGTGTTCCCGTCCATCGCCTACACCGGGCGGCTGGTCGACGCGCCCCTGGGCAGCATGCCCGAACCGGAGCAGACGATGTTCACCGGTACCAACGCCCAGGGTGCCGACCGGTGGGGCGACTACAGCTCGATGAACGTGGATCCGGTGGACGAGTGCACGTTCTGGTACACCCAGCAGTACGGTGGCAACTCACAGACGCGAATCGGAGCCTTCAAGTTCACGTCGTGCGACCAGACGGACCTGCGGATCACGAAGTCGGACTCACCGGATCCGGTGTACGCCGGTCAGCAGCTGACCTACACGATCTCCGTCACCAACGACGGTCCCAACACGGCGAACTCCGTGACGGTCACCGACGTGCTACCGGCCGGCGTCACGTTCCTGTCCAGCGTGCCGTCGTGCACCAACTCGGCCGGCACCCTCGCCTGTGCGTTGGGGTCGTTGCTGCCGGGCCAGACGGTGCCGATCGTCATTCAGGTCGACATCCCGTCCAACTTCCCGGCCGGGACGATTACCAACACCGCGACGGTGGCGGCGGCCAACCAGTTTGATCCCAACCCGGGCAACAACACGGCGACCGCGGTCACGACTGTCAAGACGCTGGCCGATCTCGCCGTGACCAAGGTGTGTAAGCCCGACCGGCCGGGTCCGGCCGGCAGTGAGGGCTACTGCGACATTCACGTCGACAACCTGGGTCCATCGGACGCGGCCGCGGTGGTGCTCAGGGACGTGCTCACGTCGGCCACGCCGTTCCAGCTTGTCAGCGTCTCGGCCAGCCCGTCCGGTTCATGCGCGCCGACGAGTTCAGGTCTGGTCACCAGCATCACCATCGCCTGCAACCTCGGTACCGAGCCGGCCGGCGGCCGTACGACCGTGCGGGTAACCGTCACCGCCCCAGATGTCGCCCAGGTCAACGATGTGGCCACGGTGACCAGCGCGACGGCCGATCCCGACACGGGCAACAACCAGGCCACCGGCCGGGTCGAGTTCATCGGATCGGCCGATCTGAGTCTGGACAAGACCGGTCCGGCGAACGTCGTTGCCGGTACCCAGTTGCAGTACGTCATCACGGTGACCAACGGCGGCCCGTCGGTCGCCCATGATGTGGTCGTCAATGACACCCTGCCGGCCGGGGTCAGCTTCGTGTCGGTGACACCGTCCACCGGTAGCTGCACCAACGGCCAGCCGACCGCGCGCGACGTGCGATGCGGCCTGGGCAACATGGCCAGCGGCGCGAGCGCGACAGTGACCATCGTGGCGTTCGTGGCCCCGGACGTGGTGCCGGGCACCATCCTGTTCAACGAAGCGGTCGTATTCAGTGCGACGGCGGATCCGGATAACGATGATGTCCGGGACAGTGTCTCCACCACCGTGACCGGGTCGGCCAACCTGTCCGTGACCAAGGGCGACTCACCGGATCCGGTGCTGGCCGGCAACAAGATCACGTACACGATCACGGTCAGTAACGCCGGACCGTCGACCGCCCAGAACGTCATGGTCACCGACACCCTGCCGGCCGGAACGACGTATGTCAGCGGCGTAGACGGCAACGGCAACAACATCTGCACCCTCGTGCAGACGGACACCGTCGTCTGCGCGCTCGGCGCATTGAACCCGGCCACGACCAAGTCGGTGTTTCTTACGGTGCTGGTCGCGCCGTCCGTGCCCAATGGGACGGTCCTGACGAACTCGGTAACGGTGTCCTCCACGACGCCAGACCCGAACGGCGCCAACAACACCGCCACGCAGACCACGACGGTGCGGACCTCGGCCGAGCTGTGGCTGGACAAGACCGGCGCCCAACGTTCGGGCAACCCGGCGCCAACGGTCATCTACACGCTGACGGTGCACAACAACACCGGCTGCGAGAGCGACGCCCAGTCGACGCCGACCCCGACCTGCGGGTCGGGCGGGCCGTCGGACGCGCAGAACATCGTGGTGGTGGACAAGCTGCCGCTTGATTCGAAGAAGCTCGTCGTGCAGTACATCTCTCCGCAGTGCACCTATGTAAAAACCACGCACACCGTGACGTGCACGGCGGCGACACTGCCGGCCGGCGCCACCGTCCAGTTCGTGATCGAGGCACAGGCGCAGGGAAGCGTACGGACGATTTCCAACACGGCGACGCTCACCAGTTCGACGCCGGACCCGGTGACGGGCAACAACACCGACGAGGTCACGATCGTCGTGAAGGGAGGCACCGGCAAGTAGCGCGGTGGCCGGTCGGCTACTGGATGCCCGTGGTGTACGTCAGAGGCACCGCGACGTTGGCTCCCGCGTCGACCATCACCCGCCGTTCCGGGGTGAACTGGTAGCCCGCTACCGGTTCACCCCGGACCACATAGGTACCGGCGCCAACAAACACGACAGCTCGCCCGTCGCCATCCGACCGCCCATCGGCAACAACCTCACCAGCCACGGAACGGACCGCGAAGCCCGTGTCCGCGCGCGGTTGAGGATCACACCGCGGGTCAGGGGTGAGTGGCAGATGGGGGCACTGCTCACCGATCTGGGTCGTGATCTCGAGTGCCGCCTTGCCGGCGGGCGGCCTGACCTGACCACCACCAGCCGATGAGCCGGACCCGGTGCCGCTGGCTGACGGCGCGCTTCCGGCCACGCCGCAGCCGGTGGCCAACATTACGACGGCCACACCGGAAAGGAAGCCGGATCGGATCATCACTCGCGATTCTAGAACGGGTTGATCGCTCCCCAGGACCGCGTCTTCGCCACCAACGGCAACCCGACATCGTGGACACTCCCGGGCCGCCCGACCAGGCGACAACTCTGTCAAAGTCGTCGTCATTCGCGCCCCTGAGGCGACACCTTTGGCAAAGTCGACGCGATCTTGGGACCGATCGGCGGCGGGGGCGCCAGGCCGCGGTCGCCTTCCCGCCCTTTCACTGATTGACGGCGACGGTCGTGGATGGACGCCGGGCGATTCCGGTACCGAGGCGGTGAAGGCGGCCCAGGGCCCGGAACGCCGAATAGGTCCGGCGTGATTGATACCGGTGCCGCCGTCACCACAGGGACGACGGTGCGTATCACCCGGACTACATAGCGAAGCGGTCCAGTCAGCCGTAACGACCGCGACACGCCGGCCGGCTGAGCCGGTGGGGCCAGTGCGAACGACAGGGCGTCAAGCAGGCCAGGACACGTGCGCCCGGCAGGATTCGAACCTGCGACCTTCGGATTAGAAGTCCGTTGCTCTATCCACTGAGCTACGAGCGCCTGAACTGGGGCCCTGCGGGCAGACTACCGTCGCGGGCCGACGACGTTTCAGGGCGGAAAAAGGTTCCACAGACAATTCGCCCATACCACGCTCGGGGCTTTCGGCTTCGGCGGGTTGCCGCTAGGTTGCCTCTGTGCAGGTGACGCGCGCCACGTTTATTCCCATCCTGGCCTCTGGCAACAGCCCCAACTTCGACGCTGGCGCCGTCCGCGAGGAGTACTGCGCAGACCTTACCCTCGTCTACTCCCTGGGCCCGCCTTTCGGGCGGCGTGTCGTCACCCACGCCGACATGGAGCAGATGGAGCTCACCCCCCGTACGCTGCGGCGATCCGCCTTCGAACAGCTCGAGATGCTCGCCCGTGATCGCGCGCAGTTCCACGGGCAACCCCCCTCGGTCATGCTCTCGTTCGATGGTCTCGAGTCGAGCCTGCTGCTCGCCACCGAGTTCTGGAGCCGCCTGCAGGGTGCCCTTCCGGGCGAGCTGGTCGTGGGCGTACCTGCCCGGGATGTCGTGATTGTCACGGGATCCCAACTCCCCCAGGGCTTGGAGAAGGTCCGCCGCGCCGTCGACCGTGTCTTCTTCGCGGGCGACGAGAACCTGCTGACGCGCACACTGCTGGTCCGCCGGGGCGGCACCTGGGAGCCGTTCGACCGTCCGGCCCGGCAAGGGTCGCGTCCCGGCGCGCATCCGCACTCGGCCGACCGTGCGCCACGGCAGTATCAGGAGCACCCGTCGTGGCCCGGCGAGCGCGTCCCGGTGGCATCCGCGATGCCGGCTGACCTGCCGGTGGAACGGCCAGCCCCGACCGGACGTCCGGCACCGTCCCCCGTACCGCTGCTTCCCGCGGCGGCCGCGAACGTGCCGCGACCGGCCGCCACCAGCCTGCCGCCACCCCGCGTGCCAACCCCGCCGCCCGCGACCGGCCCCCGTCCCGGTTCGATGGCTCCGCAGGGGTTGCCGCCGATGACCCCGCAGGGGTTGCCGTCGAGGACGCCGTCGCCGATGTCGCGGCCGGGTCCGATGATGCCGACCTCCCCGCCGACCGGCGCGATACGCCCGATCGGCGGCTCGCCCATGAGCGCCGCGGGCCCGATGAGCGGCGTTGGCGCGCTGCCGCCCGTCAGTGGCGGCGTGCCCCGGGGAGGCTCACCGGTGGGAGGCGCCGGTCCGTTGGGTGGCCCGAGGCCGGGATCCCATGCGGCGCGCCTGCCCGACCCGCCCCGCCCGGCGGAGCGGGTTCGCCCGGCCGACCAGGCTCGAGTCGCCGACTCGGCCCAGTACTCGGCCGCTCCGTATTCGGCCGCTCCGTATTCGGCGGCTCCGTACTCGGCGGTGCCACAGTCGGCCGTGCCGTACTCGGCGATGCCCTACTCGGCCCTCCCCAGCTCCGCGATCCCGAGCTCCGCGATCCCGAGCTCCGCGATGCCGAACTCCGCCGTTCCGAGCTCGGCGGTCCCCTACTCGGCGACGCCGTACTCGGGCGCCCGCTCGAGCGCGCCCGTCAGTCCGGGGTACCCGCAGCCCGCGTTCTCGCGGGGCGCCCGTTCGCACCAGCCGAAGCCGCCGTACCGCGACGACCCGTACCCCACCTCGGGCGGGTCCTACTCGAGCTACCGCCCGGTGAGCCCGGCGCCGTACCCGGCCTCGGCACCGCCCAGCGCCCCCCGCGTGTCGCCGCCTCCGTATGGAGCCCGCCCGTCGTATTCGGGACCCGGTTACGGGGCCTCGGGGCCCGGCTACGAGCCGAATCCGCCGTACCAGGGCCATTCGTCGCGCGACTACGAGCGGGACGCGCCCGGCTACCCGTCGTGGTCGGAGACCTCGGCCAACGACACGTTCTCCGGTCTGTTCGCCCGGGGCGAGACCACCGGCCGCCAAGGGTTCGACGGCCGGTCCGGTCCGCGGGCCAGGTTCACCCGGTAGTCGGTGGCGCCTGCGCCGCGTCGTCGACCCCTATGGTGCGCCGCAGCCATCCGTCGAGTTCCGTGAAGAGCTGCTCGCGCGCGGCCGGCGGGGACAAGGTCAGGTCGTGCTTGCCGCCCTCGATGCGCAGGAGCGTCACGTCCTTGCCCAACCCGACAGCGAACCGGGCGATGTGGTCGACGTTGAGCACCGAGTCGGCGTGGTGGGCCGCTTCGGCGAATCGGCCGATGTAGCTGCGGGTCGAGCAGGCGACCAGGATCGGTACGTCGATGTCCAGGCCAGACTGGATACTCCGATGGGCGACCCGGATCGCGCGTACCCAGCCGGCGAACAATGGATACCCGTTGAGCGGTTTCCAGGCCAGGTCGTAGGTCCACTCGCCGTGGTGGTCGCGGTGGATGCTCAGGCCGTACGTGGCGCCGAGCTTCTGCGGCAGTTTCGCCATTGGCCGTCGGCCGGCGAACCGCTCGATCAGCGGGCCCAGGACGCGACGGCTGAACCACGGCGTGTTGAACTCGAAGAACGGGCTGTTGAGGAACAGGCCCTGCAGGACTCCGCGACCCCTGACGCGGTGCGCCCACAGGGCCGTGGTCAGCCCGCCGGTCGAGTGGCCGTTGACGAGCAGCGTGTCGTGCCCGTCCTCCTCCCGAATGATTCGGACCGCCTCGTCGATCTCCGTGAAGTACTCGGCGATGTCGCCGCAGTAATTCGGCGTCTGGTGCGACAGCATGCTGCGGCCGTATTTGCGTAGGTCGAGGGCGTAGAAGTCGTATCCGCGGGTAGTGAAGAACTCCGCCAGATGCGTCTGGAAGAAGTAATCGATGAAACCGTGCACGTACAGCACGGCCCGGTTGGTGGGCGCGCCACACCGCAGTCGGACGAGTGTCGCGACCACCTCGCCCTCTTCGTCCGGTTCGAGGGTGAGCCGTTTCACTTCGTACGGTGGTCCCAGGACGTCTGTCTCCACGAATTGACGGTACCCGCGGCGGCGTCCCTTGGGGAGCACGCTCGGGCAGTCGAAGGCCCGAGGCTACGGCGCCCGACCACAACGGTGGGCGGTCGCCGAGGGACTGAGCGCAGGAGGCACAGCGCCGTACTCCAGTGGAGGTAGTGATGATCGAGTCAGGCGGCGGGCGCCGGGTGGTCGTCACCGGCGTCGGCATCGTGGCGAACTGCGGCGACAGCGCGTCCGCGTTCTGGGACGGGCTGGCCAAGCCGGTCCTGCCGGCGGTGGCCCGGCCGGTCGTCGACTTCGACCCGCAACGGTGGGGTCTGGCCCGGGTGGAGGCGAGGCGGCTGGACCGGTTCGCTCAGTTCGCGGTGGCCGCGTCGGCCGAGGCGCTGGTCGATGCCGGACTGCTCGTCGACATCACCGCGACGGGGCCGCTGCGCGACGTCGAGGCCGAGCGGGCCGGCGTACTGGTCGGCAGCGGCATCGGCGGCGCGCTCTCCTGGGAGCGGCAGGCCATGACCCTGCGGGACAAGGGCCAGCGGGCCGTGTCACCGCTGACCATTCCCATGGTGATGCCCAATGCCGGATCGGCGGCCGTGTCGATGCGGTGGTCGCTGTACGGGCCGTGCGAGACCGTGGCGACATCATGTGCCACGGGTACCCACGCGGTGGCGAACGCGGCGCGGTGGGTCGCCGCCGGGCGCTGCGACGTCGCCGTCGCCGGGGGGGCCGAGGCGTGCCTGACCGACACGAACATCGCCGGGTTCACCAATATGCGGGCGCTGTCGCCCTCCGGAGTGTCCCGGCCCTTCGACGCCGACCGGGACGGGTTCTGCGCCTCCGAGGGCGGTGCCGTGCTGGTACTCGAGGAGGCGTCGCGGGCCGCGGCCCGGGGCGCCCGCCCGTACGCCGAGGTGGCCGGCTCGGCGTCCACTGCGGACGGTTATCACATCACGGCGCCGGCCCCTCGCGGGCGCGGAGCGTTGGCCTGCATGCGATTGGCGCTGGCCGACGCCGGCCTGGCGCCGGGCGAGGTGACGTACATCAACGCGCACGGCACCTCTACCCAGCTCAACGACGCGGCCGAGGCGGCCGTCATCGCCGAGCTGTTCGGGGCCGCCGGCGGGCGTCCGGCCGTGACGTCCGTGAAGGGCGTGACCGGACACTCGCTGGGCGCGGCCGGGGCCATCGAGGCGGTCGCGCTGGCGCTGTCGTACCGGTATCGGGCGATCCCGCCGACGATGGGCACCGTCCGGGTCGACCCGTCGTTCGACATCGACGTCGTGGCGTCCGTCCGGGAGTGGCAACCGGCGCCGGCCCTGTCGAACTCGTTCGGCTTCGGCGGGCTGAACGGCACCCTGGTCTTCGTGCCGGCCTGACGCCTTAGCAGATCGCGGCGCCGCGTGGGTGACTGTCCACAGGGGCTCTCGTCATCCACAGGGGCCTGGCGCCGCCGGTCTCGGGCGGGCACGCTGGTCGCCGGACCGGTCCAGTCCTGGTGGCAACACAGACAAGGATGAACGATGTTCGATACCAATCTCACCGTGGTCGGGACGGCGCTCAACACACCGGAGAAGAGGATCACCAAGAACGACGCGCTGGTGGCGACGTTCCGGGTCGCCTCGCGGGCCCGCCGGTTCGACCGCGACAAGGAACAGTGGGTGGACGGTCCGAGTTTCCGGGTACGGGTGAACTGCTGGCGGCGGCTCGGTGAGTTCGTCTACGCGTCGATCGTCTCCGGTGACCCGGTCGTCGTGCACGGGCGCATCGTCACGCGGGAGTGGAAGACCGAGCAGGGCGAGACGCGTCTGGCGTACGAGATCGAGGCCGACGCCGTGGGGCATGACCTGGCGCGCGGCCGCAGCACGTTCCAACGCTGGCGGCCGGAGCCGTTCGGCACGGTCGTGGAGGACGCGGACTCGGAGTCGCGGGTCAACGGCGAGGTGGCCGAGAGCCTGCCCACGCCGGGAAGCGACTTCCCCGTCGACGAGTACGCGTCGGCCGGCTTCGGCCTGACCGACGAGAGCGGCCCCGCGGCTGGCGACCACGACGCGATCGCCATCCTGCAGCAGGCCGGCCTCGACCCGACCACCGGCGGTGCCGGCGAGGACGACGGCGACGGGGAGGACGGCGGTGACAGCGGGTCGGGCGGGACCCGAGGTCGCCGGCGCGGGCGGCAGCCGGTGCCAGCCTGACGGTCCTCCGCGCGGTCCGGCGGAGGTGGGTGGCCTCCGCCGGACTGTGTTTTTGGCGCTTGCTTCGCTCGCGCGGGCCCGGGGCCCTTGATGCGCCGTCTTCCCTCGTCGCTCACTCGCTTCGCTCGCTCG
>Ga0307415_100000016_pt1 | contig 78647 bp, 70 predicted proteins | sample DK1Cmetagenome_FD_204524 | JGI IMG/M metagenome (GOLD analysis project Ga0307415, IMG submission 204524) | Maize rhizosphere microbial communities from greenhouse at UC Davis, California, United States - DK15-C-2 | ecosystem: Host-associated > Plants > Roots > Rhizosphere > Soil | place: USA... | reverse complement strand
CGTCCCGGTTGAGGTCCACGTGGATGTCGACACCACCGTCGGCCCGCTCGTAGGCCCGGTTCTGGTCCCACGAACCGTCACCGTCCACATCGACCCAGGTCCGGTAGTCGGCCGCTTCGGTGGGCGCACCGCCCAGGCTCTCGCCCTTGGGCGCCTCGGGCGCCGAGCCCATGCTGCTGCCCGGTCCGCCGGCCGTCCCGAACGCCTCGGACGGACGGCCGTCGCCATCGGACGTGCCGAACGACTCGCTGCTGCCCCGAGGCCCGAAGGATTCCGTACCCGGTGCGGCGCCCATCGACTGGCCGCCGGTCGACCCGCCGGACGCGACGCCGAACGCCGCCGCGACCGGACCGAGCAGCCCGACGACGCCGGACTTGGTGGTGCGCGTCTCGACCAGCCGGTCGCCGCCGGGCCCGGACACCAGTTGGGCGTTGAGCAGTTCCCGCTCGTCGTCGGCCAGCGTGTACCCGGCCAGCGCCGCCTGGGGATCGCTGGCCAGCGCGGACCGGAACGACGGGTCCGAGAGCAGTCGCTCCAGTACGTCCTCGAAATCACTCATGGTCGGGGTTCCCGTTCAGTCGAGCTCGGGCATGGGTACGGGTTGCGGGCGCGGACGGCAGGTGCCGCAGTGGATGGCGTCCTCGACGACGAGGCCCTCGGCCCGGTTGCGGGAGGCGCTACGGTGCACCTCCAGCAGGTACGGCCCGAAGCGCGCGTGGTCCTCGCACACCCCGCGCCCGCAGAACCGGCACGTACCCCGAGCCGCCTTAGCACAGAACCAACACAGCACCTGCGCGTACTCCTATTCTCCTAGCCAACCGGACATTCAGCCGAGATCTGCACCTTGTTCCCGCCCGGCAGGCTCTGCGCCTGCGCCGCGTCGTAGGCGACGACCGTAACGTCCATCGTCACCGTCTGGCGAGTCGTGAAGTCGGGATCGAACGTCCTCCTGAAATCGTTGCCCGTCCACTCCATCCCGAACGGTCCGAAGGACTTGCCCTGGATCGTGAACGTCACAGTAAGGGTCAGCTGTGAGACAGGGGTCCGATCGTCCGTAGTCCTGGCGATGACCGTGGTCGACTTTTCGCCGAAGGTGCAGTGATCGGAGTTGATGATGGGCGGATCCGCTCGAACCGACGGCCTGCTCGGCGGCTGGTTCGCCGGCGGGCGCGTCGTTGTGCGCGGTGGCACCCGCGTCGTGCGGGGCGGCGTTGTGGTCGTGCGCGGCGGCTGGCTCGAGCTGGACGAGGACGAACTCGACGAAGAGGACGACGAGGACGAGGTGGTCTGGCCGGGCGCGGTGGCCGTGGCCGGAGGCGTCAGCGACGGGTCGGGGGTCGGCGTCGGGCTGGGTGTGGTCGTGGGCGTCCCCGACGGCGTCGGCGTGGGCGTACCCGATGGACGCTCGACCGTCGTGCCGTCGCCGCAGCCGAGGTCGCCGCCGGTCTCGGGCACCGGGTTGCCGGCGAAGGTGACCTGACCCTCCGACACCTGGACCCCGGCCCGGCTGATGGCGAACCACGCCGGGCCCTCGTTGGCCACGATGCCGCTGGGCGCGAGCACGCCCAGGTCGAGGTCGGTGAACACGGGCGAGGTGCTGGCGGTGTCCACAAGGGCCAGTCCGCTCCGCATGGTTAGGCGGGCTCGGGGAGCCACCGGTTCGCCGGCGCTGGACAGCGTTCCGACCTCGATCTCGGTCCCGGCGCAGAGCACCGAGGTGGCGCCACCGCGGTACGTCATCCGGGCCCGGGACCGGCCGTCCACCGTCACCTCGTCGGACTCCGCGACGTAGATCTCGTCGCCCGGGCCCAGGGTGTGCTTGGTGCCGGCGACGACGACCCTGGTCTGGCCGCGCTCGCCGCGGACCAGGGCGTGGTCGGTCGGCATCTCGGCCCAGGCCAGCGGCGGCAGCAGCACGTTGCCCCCGGTGAACAGCGCCGCGAACAACAGCACGAACACGAGCAGCCAGCGCAGGCGGCGCTCGAACCGGCCGTCGGTCTCGCTGGAGTCGACCGGCGGCGGGCCGGGCGGTACGGCCAGCGGCGGGTAGGCCACGGGTGGGTGCACGCCGAACACCGGTGCCTGGCCGGCTTCCCGCGCCCGCCCGCCGGCCCCGCCCAGGATGCCGTGGCCGAGGAGCAGGGCCAGCCCACCGGCGGTCGGCAGCGAGAACACGCGCACCGGCGTCCGGGCCACCGCGACCGTGCCGAGGTTCTCCTCGCTGGCCGGTCCGATCATCGTCCCCCGGCCGAGCTGCTTGCCGTTGGGCGTCGCGATGACGCCGGCCGCGACCACGAGCACCTGGTCGGGCCGCGACAGCGTCACCGTGCCGCCGGGCGGCAGGGACACCGGCACGGCCACCGAGGCGAGGCCGAGGCGATCCTCGTACGACAGGCTGGCCAGCGCCGGCGACTCCGCGAAGAGCCCTTCGGCCTCGTTCGTCGTGTTCGCGAAGTCGAGGCCGCCGCCGAGGGTGGCGGCCACCGCCGTCGACGGAATGGACAGCAGCCGGGTCCCCGCCGCGTACCACGCCAGCGGCGACGCCGAGCCGGTCAGCGCCGGGCCGAGCCCGACGACCCCACCGGGGCCGACGCGCTCCCGGACCCAGCCGGCCGGGTCGCCGGACGCGCGGCCCTCGAGCGCGCCGTCGACCACGGCGTACACCAGCGGTTGCGCCGCGCCGGCGAAGATGAGCTGCTCGCCGGTGCGCGGATGCACCCAGCGGGACCGGGCGGCCAGGGCGACGAGGGCATCGTCGGGCAGGTCGCGCAGGCTGGTGGCCCGCAACGCCGCCGTCCGGCGGGGCTCGTCGCGCGCGACGCGCCGCTCGGCCCACCAGGCCCGCGACCGGCGCCACCGCCGGGCCACGGCCCCGGCCAGCACGTAGACCAGCGGCGACAGCAACGCGGCCACCACGGCCAGCAGCAGCGCGCGGGCCGTCCAGCCCGATCGCCACAACCCGGTGACGAGGCCACCGACGCGATCCACGTACACGCGGTAGGCGATGTTGAGGGCGATGACCAGCCATCCGATGGCCAGCACGCCGTACAGGGCGACCAGGCGACCCTCACGGTCCAACGTGGACCACCGCGGGGGCCGGCGGCGGACCCGCGCCGACACCCAGGCCAGGCCGCGGGCCCGCAGGTTCGGCACCTCGAGCCAGTCCATCAGCAGGTAGTAGCCGTCCAGCGCGAGGAACGGGTTGAGGTTGAACAGCGCGTTGATGTACCAGGCGAACGAGAGCTTGAAGCACCAGGGCGCCGCGGCCGGTACGGCGAAGCCGACGAGAGCGGACGCGCCGGCCAGGATCAGGCCGGTCGCCGGCCCGGCCGCCGTCGTGAGCAGCCGGCCCCGACGGCCGGCCATCCACACGTCGGTGGTGTCCACGAAGACCGAGGGGATTCCAAAGTAGACGAGGAATCCGGCCACCGGCACCCGCCGGCCCGCGTGCTTGGTGGCCAGCGCGTGGCCGAGCTCGTGGCAGGCCAGCGCCATGATGTTCAGGCCGAGCAGGACGGCGGCGCCGGTGACGTACGAGTTGCCGGTGAGGAACACCGACTGCTGGCCGGTCCACCACTGCCAGCCGAACGCCACCAGGCCGACGACGGCGACGGTGCCCATCAGCGCCGCGGCGGCGCGGGTGAAGAACAGCCGCCCGCCCGCCTTGTAGAGCAGCCCGACCAGGCCGTCCACGTTGGCCACCACCATGCGGCGGCCCTGGATGAACGCCAGCAGGCCGCGGCCGAGCCGCACGGGCCAGGGCCGGCGCTGTACCCGCTGCAGGGGCCGGTAGGCGTCCAGCGGCAGTTCCTCGAGCATCCGGTTGCCGGCGAGGTCGGCCGCGACGCGGCGCACCTGGTCCGGGGCGAGGCGCCCGGATATCCGGGCGAACTCGGCGACCAGGCGGGCCAGCGTCCGCGTGCCGTCCATGAGGCGGGTCAGCTGGACCTCCTCCGGCGCCAGCCTCAGGTAGCAGGCCTGCCGCCCGTCCGGCGAGCGGAACATCGTGTACGGGACACCGCGCGCGCTGACCAGATCGGACGCTTCGATGCCCGGTCGCAGTCGCGGCTTGGCCCTCGCGGGGTTGACCCGCTCGGCGACGGCCTTCCACAGCCCCGGGTCGGCGGGCCCGACCGGCTGGCCCGGCGCGCGGCCGGCCAGGGCCTCCCACACGCTCATCCGAGGGGTTTCGACGATGGACACCCCACCACTCCTTCGCTGACCTCGGGCAGCAGCGTATGGGGCGGTAGCCATCGAAGCGAGCCACCGGTCCATGATCTTCCTGCATGATCGTGTCGCTCAGCCGACAACGCCCGGCAAATTCCGTAATGCCCGACACGTGACAGGTCCGTGGGCCCACATCAGACTGAACGGCGTGACCTTCATCGCCGCCATCGACCAGGGCACCACGTCGACCCGCTGCATGATCTTCGACGCCGACGGCGCCGTCGTGGCGGTCGACCAGCGGGAGCACCAGCAGGTCTTCCCCCGACCCGGCTGGGTCGAGCACGACCCGAACGAGATCTGGCTCAACACACAGTCGTGTGTCCACAACGCGTTGCAGCGGGCCGGGCTGGCCCGGGCCGACCTGGCCGCCATCGGCATCACCAACCAGCGCGAGACCACCATCCTGTGGGACCGCCGCACCGGTACGCCCGTGCACAACGCCATCGTGTGGCAGGACACCCGCACCGACGCCCTCATCGCCGACCTGGCCCGCGAGGGCGGGCAGGACCGGTTCCGCCCGGCGTCCGGCCTGCCGCTGGCCACGTACTTCGCGGGCCCGAAGATCCGGTGGCTGCTCGACGCCGACCCGTCGCTGCGGCGGCGGGCCGAGGCGGGCGAGGTCCTCTTCGGTACCGTCGACACCTGGCTGATCTGGAACCTCACCGGCCGGCATGTCACCGACGTCACCAACGCCAGCCGTACCATGCTCATGAACCTGTCCACGGTGGACTGGGACGACGAGCTGCTCGACGCCGTCGGGGTACCACGGGCAATGCTGCCCGAGATACGCCCGTCCTCGCAGGTCTACGGCGAGGCGGGCGGGCCGCTGCACGGCGTGCCGGTCGCCGGCGCCCTCGGCGACCAGCAGGCCGCGCTGTTCGGGCAGACGTGCTTCGCCGCCGGAGACGCCAAGTGCACGTACGGCACCGGGGCCTTCCTCCTGCTCAACACCGGCGGCTCGCCCACGCTGAGCCAGGCCGGGCTCATCACCACCATCGGCTACCAGCTCGACGGCACCACCCCGGTGTACGCCCTGGAGGGCTCGATCGCGGTGGCCGGGGCGCTGGTGCAGTGGTTGCGGGACAACCTCGGCCTCATCGGTCGGGCCTCCGATATGGACGGCCTGGCCGGCTCGGTGGTCGACAGCGGCGGCGCCGTGATCGTGCCGGCCTTCTCCGGCCTGTTCGCTCCGCACTGGCGCTCGGACGCGCGCGGCGTCATCGCCGGTCTGACCGGCTTCGTCACCCGGGCGCACCTGGCCCGAGCCGCCCTGGAGGCGACCGCCTGGCAGGTCCGCGAGGTCGTCGACGCGATGGCGGCCGACTCCGGCCTACCGCTGGCCGAGCTGAAGGTGGACGGCGGAATGACCGCCAGCGAGGTGCTGCTGCAGATCCAGGCCGACGTGCTGGACGTACCGGTGATCCGGCCTCAGGTCACCGAGACGACCGCGCTCGGCGCCGCGTACGCGGCCGGGCTGGCCGTCGGGTTCTGGCCGGACCTGGACGCGCTGCGGGCCAACTGGCGCGTCGACGCGACCTGGCGCCCGGCCATGTCGGCGGCCGTGCGGGACGAGGGCTACGCGCGCTGGCGCAAGGCCGTCGCCCGTACCCTCGACTGGGCCTGAACAAGGCTCGGGCCCGGACACCACACCGTCCGGGCCCGACCTTTCTGGGGAGGAACTACGGAGCCTCACCCACGGTCACGCTGACCGTCTGCTCGGATCCGCCGCGCTTGACGGTGAGGTTCAACTGGGCACCCACCTGGCTGCTCTGGATCGCGCCGACCAGGTCCTCGCTGTTGGCGATGGCCCGGTCGCCGATCTTCGTCACGACGTCGCCGACCTCCAGGCCGGCCCGGTCGGCCGGGCTGCCGGGGGAGACGGTCTGGATCTGCGCGCCGCCGTCCGCGTCGCCCACCGACACACCCAGGTACGGGTGGCTGACCTTCTGACCCTTGATGAGCTGGTCGGCCACGGCCTTGGCGCGGTTGGACGAGATGGCGAAGCCGACGCCGATGTTGCCGCTCGAGCCCGACGTGGCGATCGCGCTGTTGATGCCGATGATCTGCCCGTCCAGGTTCACGAGCGCGCCACCGGAGTTGCCCTGGTTGATCGCGGCGTCGGTCTGGATCGCGTCGCCGATCGTCGTCTGGGCGCCGCCGCTGCCGCCGAACGGGGAGGACTCGTCGCCGACGCTGATGGTGCGGTGCAGGGCGGAGACGATGCCGGCCGTGACCGAGCCCTCCAGGCCGAGCGGGCTGCCGATCGCGAGTACGGTGTCGCCGACCCGGACCTGGTCGCTGTCGGCCCACGCGGCGAACGTCAGGCCGGCGGCGTCGACCTTCACGACGGCGATGTCGGTCTTGGCGTCGGCGCCGACGATCCGTCCGGTCAGCTTCCGTCCACTGTTGAACGTGACGGTCACCGTGTCGCCGCGAGCCGTCGCCACCACGTGGTTGTTGGTGACGACGTAGCCATCGGCGGAAATGACCACACCCGAGCCCTCGCCCGAGTCCGTCTTGATGTCGACCACGGTCGGCTGCACCTTGGCCGCGATGTCACCGAGCGAGGACCGGTCGACGACCTTCACGTCGCCGCTGCTCGCGGGCGTCGTCTGCAGTGGACCGTCCGCCTCGTCGTGCAGCCCGTACCCGACGAAGCCACCGATCCCGCCGGCCGTCAGAGCGATCGCGGCGGCGGCGACCGTGGCGACCACGCCCCGGCGCCAGCCGCCGCCGGTGGCCGTACGGGGTGGCGGGCCGGGCGGATCCGTCGGGTACGTCGGGTACGCCTGGGTCGCCGGTCCGGTCGGATACCCCTGGTACCCCTCATATCCGGGCAGCGCCGGGCCGATCGCCGGTTGGCCGGGCGTCGGGGCCGGGGCGGTCGGAGTCGGGCCGGTCGGGGCCTGGGCGGCCGGTGGGTACGGGGAGGGCCGGGACCAGGCCGACGCCGGGCTGCCGGCGTCCGGTGCCGCCGGCGTGACGGGCTGGGTCAGGGTGGTGTGATCGGCCGTACGCGGTCCACCGGACCCTGCGGCGCCGAGGCTGGTCTCGTTCTCGTTCATGCCATTGAGCTTTCCCGACACTTCTAAGGCCCACCTGGTACGAACCTGAAAGTTGACTGTGAATAAAGGATCTTGCATCCGACCACACGATCGCGGTTCCCCGGCACATCGTGCACCCTGAGTCGCCGGCGTGCCGGAGAATCGCGATCTCCGCCTGGTGTGGACAAGAGAAGACCCTGTGGACAATCGACAACGATCTTTCCGGATGCGCCATAGTCCTCCGCCGTGGACCCCCGAGCGTTGAACCGGATCGCGTCGCGGCAGAGCGGCCTCTTCACGCACCGGCAGGCGCGTGCCTCTGGTCTTTCCGCCTACCAGATCCGCCGACGGGTGAGGTCGGGACAATGGCGCCGGGTCGTCGGTCCGGTCCTGGCGGTGGCGACCCTGCCCCTCACCCTCGCCGTGCGGGACCGCGCCGCCCAGCTCGCTGTGCCCGGCTCGGTGCTGGCCGGCCCGTCCGCGGCGCGCCGCTGGAGCATCCCGGTCGAGGACTCCCGGACATGCCTGCTCGTCGGACCGCACGCCCACCCACGCGTTCAGGGCGCCATCATGATCTACGAAGGTCTCGACCCGTACGACCTGTGGGATCGCGATGGCGTACCGGTGACGTCACGGCCGAGAGCGATCGTCGACTGCCTACGAATGCTCCGCGAGCGGGAGGGCCTTACCCTGCTCGACCGGGCACTGCAGCAAGGATGGATCTCCCTCGACGATCTGTCCACGCGCGCCCGCGACCGTGTCGGCCGCCGCGGCACCCCCCGCCTGGTACGGCTGGTGCGCCAGGTCGCCGGGGGTTCGCGGTCGGCCGCGGAACGACTGCTGGCCCGCCTGCTGAACCGGGCCGGCATCGTCGGCTGGGCCGCCAACGTCGAGATCAGCGACGGCCGCGGTGTTATCGGCATCGGCGATGTCGTGTTGGAGAAGGCCCGCGTGGTGATCGAGGCGGACGGCTTCGCCTTCCACACCACGCCGGACCGGTTTCAATGTGATCGCGAGCGGCAGAACCGCCTCGTCGCGGCGGGATGGACCGTACTGCGGTTCACGTGGCGCGATCTCACCGAGCGACCGGGCCATGTGGTCGCCACGGTGGCCTCGGTACTCGATCGCCGGACATGAGCCGCCGTGTCAGCCGAGATCAGCCGTCGGCGCGACCGAACACGACCACGTCGCGAGGCGCCTGCCTGGTCTCGGCCCGCGGCGACTCGGTCTCGGCCGGCGGGCTCGACCCGGCCGGCGGGCTCGACTCGGGGGCCGGACCGGGTTCGGCCGGCGGGCTCGACTCGGGGGCCGGACCGGGTTCGGCCGGGGGCGTCAACGGCAGGCGTACCCGGAACGTGGCGCCCTCGCCCGGCGCGGTGTCGACCTCGACGGTGCCGTTGTGCGCGGCCACGAGGGCGGCCACGATGGCCAGGCCGAGACCGGCGCCGCTGTGATGGGCCGGGCGTCGACCGATCGGAGGGGCCGAGGCGGCGCGGCGGGCGCGGGCCTTGTCCACGCGGTAGAACCGCTCGAACACGCGGGCCGCGTGCTCCGGGCTCAGGCCGGCACCGGCGTCGCAGACCTCGATCACGGCGTGCGAGTCATCGGCCCGCAGCCGCAGCGTCACCTCCACATCGGACGGTGTGTGGATCAGAGCGTTCGTGACGAGATTGTCGACGACCTGGCGCAGCCGCTCCTCGTCGCCGGCCACGGCCAGGTCGTCGGCGTCGGGCGCTACCTCGACCGTGATCTCGCGCTCGGGGGCCACCGCGTGGGCCGCGGCCGCCGCGTCCCGGATCAGGCCGGCCAGCGCGACCGGCGCCCGCCGCAGCGGGCGTTCCCGGTCCAGGCGGGCCAGCAGCAGCAGATCCTCCACGAGCAGGCCCATGCGGGCCGCCTCGTCCTCGATGCGGCTGAGCACCTCACCCGGGTCGGGCGCGGCGCCCTGCCGGTACAGCTCGGCGAAGCCGCGGATGGTGGTCAGCGGGGTCCGCAGCTCGTGCGACGCGTCGGCCACGAACTGGCGCATGCGCTCCTCGGAGTTGACCGCCCGGGCCTCGGAGGCGGCCCGCGCGTGGAAGGCGCTCTCGATCTGGGTCAGCATCGTGTTGAGCGAGGCCGAGAGCTGGCCGAGTTCGGTGTTGGGATCCAGCTCCGGTACCCGTTGGGTCAGGTCACCGCGGGCGATGGCGGCGGCGGTGCGCTCGATCTCGACCAGCGGGCGCAGGTTCATCCGTACCATCCAGACGCCCACGGCGGCCAGGGAGACGAGCACGGCCAGGCCGACCAGAAGGTTGATGAAGACGAGCTGGCCGATCGCGTTGTCCACAGCGGACAGTTCCTCGGCCACGAGCAGCGTGGCGCCGTCGGGCAGCCGCGAGATCATGACGCGCCAGTGCCGGCGCTCGTTGACCGACGCGACCGTGAACGCCTCACCCAGTCGGCCGTTGCCCTGCTCGATGGTTCGGGTGACGTCGGGCAGGTCGGGCCGCTCGTACGCGTGGATGTCGTACGCGATGCGGTTGTACTGCGGCGCGGCGATCATGAAGTCGGTCGGCGGGACGAACGCCGTTTCGTTGGACGGTTGGGGGGTGAGCTGGCCGCGCACGATGCTCGAGGACGCGAGCGCCAGCTGGCTGTCCACCCGGTCGAGCAGGTAGTAACGCAGCGCGACGACGCTGCCGACACCGATGATGATCAGCGCGAAGGCGACCAGGGCCAGCACGGCGACCATGAGCTTGACGCGCAGAGACACATGCGTCCACCACCAGCGGGACGCCTGCGACTCGGAGGTCACGACGGCAGGCGCAGCACATAACCCACACCGCGGAGGGTGTGGATCAGCCGCGGCTCGACCGTGTCGACCTTGCGGCGCAGGTATGAGATGTATGACTCCACGATGCTGTCATCACCCCGGAAGTCGTACTGCCAAACATGGTCGAGGATCTGCGCCTTGGACAGCACCCGGCCCGCGTTGAGCATCAGGTAGCGCAGCAGCTTGAACTCGGTCGGCGACAGCGAGACGAGGCTGCCGTCGCGGCGTACCTCGTGCGACTCCTCGTCGAGCTCCAGGTCGGCGAACGTCAGCTTGGCCGACTCGGGCGCGTCGAGCGCCGTTCGGCGCAGTACCGCGCGGATGCGTGCGGTCAGCTCTTCCAGGCTGAACGGCTTCGTCACATAGTCGTCGCCGCCCAGCGTCAGCCCGCGCACCTTGTCGTCGGTCGCGTCACGGGCGGTGAGGAACACCACCGGGGTGCGTATGCCGTTCTCCCGCAGGCGCCGGATGACCTCGAAGCCGTCCAGGTCCGGCAGCATGACGTCCAGGACGACGAGGTCGGGCTGGGCCGTACGGGCGTTGGCCACCGCGTCCGCACCGCTGGTGGCGGCGGTGACCTCGAAGCCGGCGAAGCGCAGGCTCGCCGAAAGCAGCTCGACGATGTTTGGATCATCCTCGACGACGAGCAGCCGGGGACGAGCCTGCGCTCCTTCGTGACGGGCGTCGGCCGACATGGTGCCCCCGGATTGCACCGAGCCGGACCGAACTCCCATGTCGACCATCCTTCTCCCGTGCCCTGGGCCCCGCCTGGGCTTTGTCTGGGAACTTCCTGTGAGCCCTACCCGCGACGCTACGCCCCACCCACACGTCAGCCGCGGAGGATGTGGCGGAGTTTGCGGCGGATCGAGTCGATCACCGTACCGGCGACGCGGAGGTCGGAATGGCTGGCCCGACCGAGGGCGATCAGGCGGGCGACCTCCTGGGCGAGGTCGACGGCCTTACGCTCCACCTCGGCCGCGAGCGGACTCAGTCCCGCGCCACCCGACCCGCCGCCGGGAGCGTCGTCGCCGCGGGGCTGACGCCGGCGTGGGTCGTCCGGCCCGCGCCAGGCGTCGCGCCAGTCGGTCCAGTCCTCCAAGCCGGGCAGGCCGTCGATCCGGGAACCGCGCGCGTCGCGGGTGGCCTGACGCAGCTCCCGCTTCAGGTCACGGACCGAACCGCGCACGCCGGCCTCGATCTCCTCGGCCAGCTCGGCCAGGTCGGCCACGGACGCGTGGATCTCCGACTCCAGCTCGGCCACCTCCGAGCTGCGGCGCCGCAGCTCGGCCCGACCCGTGTCGGTGATCTCGTACACCTTCCGCCCGCCGGAGGCGGTATGGGTGATGAGGCCGTCGGCCTCCATCCGGGCCAGCCGGGGATAGATCGTGCCGGCCGACGGCGCGTAAAGGCCGTGGAACCGGTTCTCCAGCAGGCGGATCAGCTCGTACCCGTGCTTACCGCCCTCGTCGAGCAGCTTGAGCAGATAGAGCCGCAGCCGGCCATGGCTGAAGACCGCGCTCACGATGCGTCCCCATCCGGGCCCGGCGCCGAACCGCCCGGTGCGGGTGAGCCGTCCGAGAAGTCCTCGCTGGGCCGGGCCAGCAGGGAGACCGATCCGGAGACCGCGTACGCGTTGAGCATGCCGGTCCCGGAGCCGATACGGCCGCGGGCCGATCGCATGCCCGGCGAACCCGTCGCCCGTACCTCGGGAAAGGCGCTGGTGACGCGCCCGCTCGTGGCGGACAGGTTCACCTCGAGGTCGGCGTCCTCGGGCACGCGGACCGTGATCTGACCTGAGGTGGTGTCGAGGCGGACCTCGTGGGCGTACGGGTTGTCCAGGTCGCAGGTGACCGAGCCGGAGATGGTACGGGCGAGCAGGCGCTCGGCCGAGGAGTCGGCCAGGCTGATCTCGCCGGACACGGTCTGCAGACGCACGTCGCCGCCGAGGCCGAGGGCCTCGATCGAGCCCGAAATGGTCTTCGCCCGCACGGTGCCGCCCAGCCCCATCAACGTGATGTGCCCGCTGGTCACGTCGACACTGGCGCCATGGCGCAGGCCGCTGGCCACCACCGAACCGCTCACCACCGTCAGCGTGGCCAGCGCCTTCGGCGGCACCGCGACCGTCACGTCGGCGTTGTACCGCGGACGGCCCATCCCGAACCACCACAGCGCGCCGAGCCAGTGCCAGCCCTCGCGCATCGGGTGCCGGATCGAGAGCGTGCCGTCCTCGAACGTCACGGTCAGGCCCCGCCGGCCGACCTTGCGCACCTCGACGCGGGCCGGTCCGTCGGTGCCGACCACACGGAGGCGACCGTGCGCCAACCAGGTGTCGAGCTGCGTGACCTCGCCGTCCAGCGAGAGCCGCTCCGGACCGTCGATCTGCCAGGTTGTCATGCGCCCCTCCCAGTGTCGCGATGTATCGTAACAGTACTCGCGATACATCGCGATAGTCCTTCCCAAGGTCGGGTCGCGAGGCGGATCACTCGCGTCGCGATGATGTGGCACCGTGGTCGCGTGGCGGGAGGTCGCGTGGCGGGAAACGCCACCGGAACGGGTGCGGTGGGATACAGCGGTACGCCGCTGGCCCGCAAGCTGGGCGTGACGGCCGGTGCCGCCGTACTCCTGGACGGCGCGCCGGACGGCTTCTCGCTGGGCGACCTGCCCGACGGAGTGACCGTCCGCCGGCGGACCGGCGCCGGCCCGTACGACGTCGTCGTCTGCTTCTGCCCGGACCTGGACCGGCTGACCGCCCGATGGTCGGTCCTGCACCGCCGTACCACGGTCGCCGGCGCGCTGTGGATCGCCTGGCCCAAGCGTTCGTCGGGCGTGCCGACCGACCTGAACGAGAACGTGATCCGCGACTTCGCCCTGGCCCACGGCCGGGTCGACGTCAAGGTGTGCGCGGTCGACGACGTCTGGTCCGGCCTCAAGCACGTCATCCGGAGGGCCGATCGGTGATCATCGCGGCGCGCTTCAACGGCCCGCCCGCCTCGGGCAACGGCGGGTACTCGGCCGGCCTGTTCGCGTCGCAGCTGAGTTCGCCGACGCCTGCGGAGGCGGATCAACGTGGCAATGCCTCCGAATTGGACGGTGCCCGTGTCCTCGAGGTTACCCTGCGCCGGCCCCCGCCACTCGAGACCGAGCTGACCGTCGAGCCGGGGAACCCCACGAGGCTGCTGGCCGGCGACGAGCTCATCGCCGAGGCGGTGCCGTCGCGGGTGGCCGACGACGAGGTCGTGCCCCCGCTGCCGCTGTCCGGGGCGCGGGCCGCCGTCGCGGAGTACGCCGGTTTCCGGGAGCACCCGTTCCCGACCTGCTTCGTCTGCGGGCCCGAACGGGAACCAGGTGACGGGTTGAGGATCTTCCCCGGGCGCCTGCCGGACGGGCGCGTGGCGGCGCCGTTCGAGGTACCGGCCGAGGTGTCGCCGGTGCTGGTCTGGGCCGCCCTGGACTGCCCGAGCGGGTGGGCCGTCCCGCTGGAGACGCGCGCGTATGTGCTGGGCCGCATGGCGGTACGCGTGGCCCGGCTGCCCGAGCCCGGCGACGAGTGCGTCGTGGTGGGCCTGATGACGGGCCAGGACGGACGCAAGGCACACTCGCGTTCGACGCTCTACTCACCCGACGGGGAGGTGCTGGCCCTGGCCCGGGCCACGTGGGTGGCCCTGAGTGCGTAACAGATGGTGAGTACCCGTACTCATTGACCACGCTGTCTAGAGTCGGAACGCTGGCGTGGCCACAGTGGAAGGAGACCCATGGAGGGACAGATCGTCGTCTCCGGCCTGACCAAGGTGTATCCGAAGGTCAGAGCCGTGGACGGCCTGTCGTTCACCGTCGAGCCGGGGCGGGTGACGGGCTTTCTCGGGCCGAACGGGTCCGGCAAGACGACGACCCTGCGCATGATCCTCAATCTGGTCACTCCCACGGCGGGGGGCGCAACCATCGGGGGTGTGCGCTACGCCGACCTGGCCGAGCCGCTGGCCAACGTCGGCGCGGTGCTGGAGGCGTCTAGCGCGCATAAGGGACGGACGGGTCGCAATCACATCCGGGTACTCTGCGCCGCCGCGGGGTACCCGGCCCGTCGCGCCGACGAGGTGCTGGACATGGTCGGCCTGACGCCGGCGGCCAAGCGCAAGTTCAAGGGGTACTCCATGGGCATGCGCCAGCGGCTCGGCATCGCCAGCGCGATGCTCGGCGATCCGCGGGTGCTCATCCTCGACGAGCCGGCCAACGGTCTGGACCCCGAGGGCATCCGCTGGATGCGCGAGTTCCTCCGGGCGTTCGCGTCGCAGGGCCGTACGGTGTTCGTCTCCAGCCACCTGCTCAGCGAGATGGAGCTGCTGGCCGACGACGTGATCATCATCGCGGCCGGCAAGCTGATCGCCCAGGGGAAGATCAACGAGATCGTCGACGGGGTCGCCCAGACCGGCAAGGTACGGGTCCGCACCCCGCACATGGACGCTCTCACCAACGAGCTCGTGCGGATCGGCGCGGTGGTCAACGCGAACGGCAGCGGGGCGCTCGAGGTTGCGGGCGTGGACGCGCCCGCGGTCGGCCGGGCCGCGCTGGCCGCCCAGGCGGAGCTGCACGAGCTGGTGACCGAGAAGCCGGACCTCGAGCAGGTGTTCCTCGAGCTGACACACGGGAAGGCGGACATCCGATGACGACGGCCACGCAGGTCCCGCCGCCCCCATCGGCCCGGCCCGTGGCGTCCGGGCAGCGCCCGACGGGCGCGGCCCCGGTCCGCCTCATCAGGTCGGAGCTGCTCAAGTTCTTCACCACCAACGCGTGGTGGATCTTCGCCATCCTGATCTTCGTCAGCACCTCGCTGGTCCTGGTGATCAATCTGCTGATCGCCAACGAGCGGCTCATCCAGGCCGACCGGATGCGGGCCGACGGGCCGCCGAGGTTCGAGCCCGATCCCAACGCGCCCCCCGAACAGCAGATTCCTCCGGAGCAGATCGAGGAGATGCAGAGGCAGTGGGAACGGGACTCCAACCGGAGCCTGGTGCTGACCGACACCGCCGCCGACGTGTTCACGTCCGGGCAGTTCCTCGTCCTGCTGTTCCTGGTGATCATCGGCGCGCTGCTGGTGACGAACGAGTTCCACCACCAGACCGCCACCGCGACGTTCCTGACCACGCCACACCGGACCGCGGTCATCCTGGCCAAGCTGGCCGCCGCCATCATCCTCGGCATCGGCATCTGGGTCGTCGTGACCGCGATCGACATCGGCGTCGGGGCGACCTTCTACTCGTTGAAGTGGCACGAGGTGGTCATCACCGACTGGTCGATCGTGCGATCCGTACTGATGAACCTGCTGGCGTTCGTGGTGTGGGTGGTGCTCGGTGTCGGGTTCGGCGTGCTGATCCGCAACCAGCTCGGCGCCACCATCACCGGGGGCGCGCTGTACCTGATCAGCTACCCGGTCGCGTTCACGTTCTTCGGCCTGATCTACACGTTCATCATCAAGGAGGACTGGGTCTGGAACGGGATTGTCGCCCTGCCCGGCGTCGCCTCCAACATCATGGTCCAACCGGAGCGGGTGGAGATCATGCCCGGCGTGTTCGCGCCAACCTGGTGGGCCGCCGCGCTCGTCCTGGTCGGGTACGCCGTCGTGGCCGGCGTCCTCGGCACGTTGATCACCCGAAAGCGCGACATCTCCTGACGCCACGTTCCGCACTTCAAGATCCGCGGCCCGACCCGGCGGGCGATCTGCCGCCCGCCGGGCGCGCCTCGGCGACGTGCCGCGTCCATCTGGCGGGACAGGCGTAGCCTTTAACCCGCATTCAGTTCACCCGTACCCCGGAAGGGACAGCGGCCGCCTTGACCAGGCAAGCGACCAACGACGATCCCCTGGCGGGATTTGGACCCAACGAGTGGATCGTCGAGGACATGTACCAGCGCTACCTCGCCGACCCGGCGAGCGTGGACCCCGCGTGGCACGACTTCTTCGCCGACTACCGTCCGCAAGCGACCGACTCCGGCGACGGCGGGCCGGCCCCGGAGCCGGCCGCGTCTGGACTGACGACCGCGGCGACGAAGGAGCGGAGCGAGGAGGGAAGACGCGGCCCTGAGGCGCCGGGGCCCGCGCGAGCGGAGCCAGGCACAGCCCCGGGGCCCGCCCGAGCGGAGCGAGCGCAACCAGGCACAGCTCCGGCGCCCGCGCGAGCGGAGCGAGCGCAGTCAGGCACGGCGCGGACCGCGCCCATCCGCGGCGTGGCGGCGAGGATCGCGCAGAACATGGAGGCGTCGCTGCACGTGCCGACGGCCACGAGCGTGCGGTCGGTGCCGGCGAAGCTCCTCGCGGACAACCGCATCGTCGTCAACAACCACCTCGCCCGCGGGCGCGGCGGCAAGGTGAGCTTCACGCACCTGATCGGGTACGCGCTGGTGAAGGCCCTGGCCGTGCACCCGGAGATGAACAACTCGTACGCGGTCGAGGGCGGCAAGCCGACCCTGGTGACCCCGGAACACGTCAACCTCGGCATCGCCATCGACCTGGTCAAGGCCGACGGCTCCCGCACGCTGGTCGTGCCCAGCATCAAGGGCGCCGACCTGATGGACTTCCGGCACTTCTGGCAGTCCTATGAGGACATCGTGCGCCGGGCCCGGCGCAACGAGCTGACGATGGACGACTATGCCGGCACCACCATCTCGCTGACCAACCCGGGCGTGATCGGGACGGTGCTCTCGGTGCCCCGCCTGATGCAGAGCCAGGGCACCATCATCGGCGTCGGCGCCATGGAGTACCCGGCCCCGTTCGCCGGCATGAACGACGACGAGCTGGCCGACCTGGCCATCAGCAAGATCATCACATTGACGTCCACCTACGACCATCGCATCATCCAGGGCGCCCAGTCCGGCGAGTTCCTCAAGGCGATGCACGGCCTGCTGCTGGGCGAGCACGACTTCTACGACGACATCTTCACGTCGCTGCGCATCCCGTACGAGCCGGTGCGCTGGACGCAGGACGTCGCCCGCACGTCCGAGGGGCAGATCGACAAGGCGGCCCGCGTCATCGAGCTCATCCACGCGTACCGCGTGCGGGGCCACCTCATGGCCGACACCGACCCGCTGGAGTACCACATCCGGCGCCACCCCGATCTGGACGTGCGCGAGCACGACCTGACTCTGTGGGACCTCGACCGGACCTTCCCGGTCGGCGGGTTCGCCGGGCAGCAGCGCATGAAGCTGCGCGACATCCTCGGCGTGCTCCGCGACTCGTACTGCCGCCGCGTCGGCGTCGAGTACATGCACATCCAGGACCCGGAGGAGCGGCGCTGGATCGCCGACCGGGTCGAGCAGCGCTACACCAAGCCGTCGCCGGACGAGCAGCGGCACGTCCTGAGCCGGCTCAACGCGGCCGAGGCGTTCGAGACGTTCCTGCAGACCAAGTACGTGGGCCAGAAGCGGTTCTCGCTCGAGGGGGCGGAGAGCGTCATCCCGCTGCTCGACGAGGTGCTCAGGGCGTCGGCCGAGTCCGACCTGGACGAGGTCGTCATCGGCATGGCCCACCGGGGACGGCTGAACGTGCTGGCCAACATCGTCGGCAAGCCGTACGAGAAGATCTTCTCTGAGTTCGAGGGTCATCTGGACCCGAAGTCGACGCAGGGCTCGGGCGACGTCAAGTACCACCTGGGCATGACCGGCAAGTACACGACCCCCGACGGCGAGCACGCGACCACGGTCAGCGTGGTGGCCAACCCGTCGCACCTGGAGGCGGTCGACCCGGTGCTCGAGGGCATCGTACGGGCCAAGCAGGACCGCATCGACCTCAAGCTGGAGGGCTACACGGTGCTGCCGCTGCTCGTGCACGGCGACGCCGCGTTCGCCGGGCAGGGCGTGGTGGCCGAGACGCTCAACCTCTCGCAGCTCCGCGGCTACCGCACCGGCGGCACCGTCCACGTGGTCATCAACAACCAGGTCGGCTTCACCACCGCTCCCGAGTACTCCCGGTCCTCGCTGTACTCCACCGATGTGGCCCGGATGATCCAGGCGCCGATCTTCCACGTGAACGGGGACGACCCGGAGGCCGTGGTACGGGTGGGGCGGCTCGCGTTCGAGTACCGGCAGGCGTTCAACAAGGACGTGGTCGTCGACCTCGTCTGCTACCGGCGCCGCGGGCACAACGAGGGCGACGACCCCTCGATGACCAACCCCCGGATGTACCAGATCATCGACGGCAAGCGGTCCGTGCGGAAGATCTACACCGAGGAGCTGATCGGCCGCGGCGACATCACGGTGGAGCAGGCCGAGGAGATCCTGCGGGACTACCAGACGCAGCTCGAGCAGGTCTTCAAGGCCACCCGGGACGCGGGCGGCGTCTCGCCGCCCCGGCTGTCCTGGTCGCGGTCGGCCGAGCCCGATCCGGAGGTCGAGACAGCGATCACGCTCGAGACCATGGCCCGCATCGGCGAGGCGCACTCGCGGCTACCGGAGGGGTTCACGCCGCACAAGCGGATCGCCCAGCTCCTGGACCGCCGGGCCACGATGGCCCGCGAGGGCGGGATCGACTGGGGCTTCGCCGAGCTGATGGCGCTGGGCTCGCTGGTCGCGCAGGGAATGACCGTGCGACTGTCCGGTCAGGACACCCGCCGCGGCACGTTCGTCCAGCGTCACGCCTCCATCGTGGACACGGTCACCGGCGAGGACTATCTGCCGCTGACCTCCCTGTCGACCAACGGTGGCCGCTTCTTCGCCTACGACTCGCTGTTGAGCGAGTTCGCCGCGATGGGCTTCGAGTACGGGTACTCCGTCGAGGCGCCCGACGTCCTGGTCTGCTGGGAGGCGCAGTTCGGCGACTTCGCCAACGGCGCGCAGTCCATCGTGGACGAGTTCATCTCGTCGGGTGAGGTCAAATGGGGTCAGCGGTCCTCACTCACCCTGCTGTTGCCGCACTCCCACGAGGGCCAGGGGCCGGACCACACGTCGGGCCGGGTGGAGCGCTATCTGCAGCTGGCCGCCGACGACAACATCCGCGTAGCCATTCCGACCACGCCGGCCAGCTACTTCCACCTGCTGCGCCGCCAAGCCCTGTCGCCGAAGAAGAAGCCGCTCGTGGTGTTCACGCCGAAGTCCCTGCTGCGCCACCGGCGCGTGGTCTCGGCCATCGAGGACTTCACCACCGGCTCGTTCGCGCCGGTGCTCGCCGACCCCGGCGCCCCGCGCGAGGACGCGGTGAAGCGGGTGCTGCTGTGCACCGGCAAGGTCTTCTACGACCTGTACGAGGCGCGGGAGGAGCGCGGCATCACCGACGCCGCCATCATCCGGCTCGAGCAGCTCTACCCGATGCCGGTGGCCGAGGTGAAGGCCGCCCTGGCCCGCTACTCCGGTGCCGAGGACTTCGTCTGGGTACAGGAGGAGCCGGCCAACCAGGGCGCCTGGTCGTTCATCGCGCTCAACCTGCTGGAGCACCTCGACGGGGTGGCGCTGCGCCGAGTCTCCCGCCCATCCGCGGCCGCCCCCGCCGTCGGGTCGACGAGGATGCACGACGCCGAGCAGGCCGCCCTCATCGAAGCGGCCCTGCCGCGGCCCTGACATGTACTTCACCGATCGGGGCATCGAGGAGCTGGCGCAGCGGCGGGGCGACGAGACCGTCACGCTGGAGTGGGTGGCCGAACGGCTGCGCGACTTCCTCGACGCCAACCCCGACTTCGAGACGCCGATCGAACGCTTCGCCACCTGGCTGGCCCGCCACGACGACGACGCCTAACCGTTAGCGCCGACCTCGACTGATCGCCGTCCTCATGCGCCGATCATGGACTTAGGTCCATGATCGGCGCTGTTTGGCGTCCCTAACTCCATGATCGTCGACGCTGGTTGGGGTCAGGAGGCTTCGAGTTCCCGCTTCAGGCGGGCCAGCGTGGTGCGCATGCCCTCCCGGTTGACCTCCGGGCGGCGCAGCGTGCCGCGACCCGTGAAGACGCGACCCAGCCGCCAGGCACCGGGCGAGCGCCGGTCGACCCAGTACTCGGTCACCTCGGTCCCGCCCTCGACCGGCGTGAACCGGTACCCCCATCGCGCCACGGGCAGCCCGAACGTGCTCACGTCGAAGGCGAACTCGCGCGGCGAGTCGGCCACGGCGACGCGACAGGTCGTGAACCACACGTACCCGTGGCGGCGGTTGAAGCCCACGAAGCGGTCCGGCCGACCGTCGCGCCGGCGGTAGACCCAGACGGCGAAGCACTCCGGGCTCCACCGGGCCATCCTGTGCACCTGGGCCACGGCGTCGTAGGCGCGGGCGGCGTCGGTGCCCACGACGATGCGCTCCTCGACATCGGCTGACACGACGGCAGGATACGGCCTCCTGGTGCTCGATGGCACCGGCTGAACCATCCGTCTCGCCGACACCGCTTTCCGCAAAACCGCACGAGAGCCACCGAATCGCCAGTACGGTCGGATCTGGGCGTAATGCCGTCGATTCCGGGAACGGCGTGGAGGCTGCTTGGTGGACGCCGACACTCTTCAAGCGGGCCGCGAGGAGGTCCTTCACCACGGCAACCGCACGCGGGTAGTCCGCGTCGCCCACGGCGCGGGGACCGTGATCCGCAAGGAGGCCCTCGGGCCCGGGGCGGTGCAACGGATCCGCCACGAGGTGGGGATCCTGCGGCGACTGGCCGATGTGGACGGGGTGCCTCGCCTGGTCGACGCGCCCGACGGTACCGGCGTGTTCACGGTGGAGGACACCGGCGGGACCGCGCTGGCCGGGCTCGTCACGGCCGCGTCGCCGATGCAGCCGGGTGCGCTGGTGGGCCTGGCGCTCAACCTCGCCCGCATCGTCGGGGCGGTGCACCGCCGGGGCATCGTCCACAAGGACATCAACCCGTCCAACATCGTGGTGCCCGGCACCGGCGACCACCGTCCCGTCCTGATCGACTTCGGTCTGGCCGGCGCCTCCGCCGAGGAGCTGCCCGGCTTCACCCATCAGAACCAGATCGCCGGGACGCTCGCCTACCTCGCCCCCGAGCAGACCGGCCGCACGGGCCGCACCGTCGACCACCGGGCCGACCTGTACGCGCTGGGCGCGACGCTGTACGAACTGGCGACCGGACGCCCGCCGTTCGACAGCTCCGACATGCTCCGGCTGGTGCACGACCATCTGGCCCGCATGCCGACGCCGCCGGCCACGCTGAACCCGGCGGTGCCGGACCTGCTGTCGCAGATCGTGATGCGCCTGCTGGCCAAGGAGCCCGACCACCGGTACCAGAGCGCCGAGGGACTGGTCCACGATCTGGTCCGCGTGCACGAGGCGCTGCAACGGGGCGAGGATGCCGTGTTCCCGCTCGGGGAACGCGACTTCGCGCTGCGGCTGGCGGCGCCGTCGCGGCTGATCGGTCGCGAGGTCGAGATCGACCGGCTAGGTGCGGCGTACGCCGAGGCGCTGCGGGGCGGTCGCTGCGTCCTCGTCGCCGGCCGGGCCGGCGTGGGCAAGACCGCATTGATCAGCGAGCTACGGCCGATCGTGACGGCCGACGGCGGCTGGTTCGTGTCCGGCCGGTTCGACCAGTCCCGGCGCGACATGTCCTCCGACGCCGTGGTGCAGGCGATGCGAGGGCTGGGCCGGCTGCTGCTGGCCGAGCCGGAGGCCGATCTGGCCGAGCTGCGCCCGCGGATGCTGACCGCCCTGGGTCCCAACGCCGGCCTGCTCGCCGAGATGATGCCCGAGTTCGCCCTGCTGCTGGAGGTCGTGGCCGACGTGCCGCCGCCGGATCAGGAGGCCGAGCCCCGGCTGTTCCAGGCCGGGCTCGACGTACTGCGGGCGGTGGTGTCGCCCGAGCGGCCCGTGGTCATCGTCATCGACGACCTTCAGTGGGCGCCGTCCACCGCGATCGGCTTCGTGGACGCCCTGATGACCGGTGGGCAGCTTCCGGGGCTGCTGTTCGTGGGCGCCCATCGGGACGACGACCCGTCGCCGGCGCTGGTCGAGGCGAGGGCGCGGTGGGACCACCTCGGCGCGACCCCGATCGCCCTGCGCCTGGAGAATCTGCCGGCCGCCGAACTGTCCACTCTGGTGGAAGAGATGCTCCGGTTGGACCCGCGCGAGGCGGCCCGGCTCGCCGATGCGCTCGGTGCCCGGACCGACGGCAACCCGCTGGACACGGTCGAGCTGATCAACGCGCTGCGCCTCGACGGCGTGCTCGTGCCGGGCGAGGAGGGCTGGACGTGGGACGAGGCCGGCGTCCGCTCCTATGTCGGCGAACACGATGTGGTCGAGATCGTCATCGCCCGCATCGAGCGGCTGCCCCCGGCCACCCGTCACCTGCTGGCGGTCATGGCCTGCCTGGCCGGCGAGATGGACCTCGCCCTGCTGCGGGCGGCCACCGGCGTGTCGGAGGCCGGCCTGGAGGAGCGCCTCGGGCCGGCCCTGGAGGATGGCCTGCTCGTCATCGCGCACGATGCCGGCGACCACGCGACCGTACGGTTCCGGCACGAACGCGTGCAGCAGGCCGGGTACGCCCGGCTGGAGCCGTTCCAGCGGCGCGAACTGCACCGGACGCTCGCCGACACGCTGTCGTCCTCGCCGGCCTACGGTTCGGTGGCGGCGCAGCAGTACCTCGCCGTGGTGGACGAGATCACACAGCTGCACGAGCGCCGTCGGGTGGCCGGGCTGTTCGGCGCGGCGGCGGCCACGGTACGGATGACCAATGCCGTCGTGGCGGAGACGTTCCTGGCCAGCGCGCTGCGGCTGCTCGCCGACCAGGGCGCCAGCGACCCGCTCGTCACGCACCTGGAGACCCAGCTGCACGCCACGCTCTACCGGCTGGGCCGCCTGCCCGAGGCGGACGAGATCTACGCCGCGATCCGCGAGCGGTCCTCCGACCCCCTGGTCCTGGCCGACCCGACCTGCGTACAGATCAGCGCGCTGACCCATCGGGGCCGCACCGCCGAGGCGATGGAGCTGGGGCTGCGCATGCTGCGCCGGCTCGGAATCACCGTGCCGGCGCCGGACGAGCTCGACGACGTGGTCCTGGGCGGTCTCGACGACCTCTACCGGTGGGTCGAGGCGGCGATCCAGGGCGACGACATGATCCGGCCCGAGCCGACCGACCCCCGGCTCGTGGCCGCGGCGAAGGTTCTCAACCGGATGGTGTCGCCGGCCTACTTCGGCGACCGGGCGCTGATGGCCTGGCTGGTCACGGAGGCCCGACGCCTCTGGGCCGAGCACGGCCCGACGGCCGCGCTCGTCGCGCCGCTCTGCCACGCCAGCGTGGCCACCATCGGGCTGTGCCAGGACTACCGCACCGGGTTCGGGACCCTGCGCCACGTGCTGTCGGTCAGCGAGGCGCGCGGCTACGAGCCGGAGTCGTCGCAGGCGCGGTACCTGTTCGCGGTCAGCGCCAGCCACTGGTTCGAGCCGCTGGAGGCCGGCGTCCGGCAGGCGCAGTTGGCGCACGAGGCACTGGTCCACGCCGGCGACCTGCAGTTCGCCGGCCTCACCGCGCACGCGACGACGCCGGCGCTGCTGGACAGCGCGCCCACATTGGAGAGTTACGCGTTGGACGTCGAGGCCGGCGTCACCTTCGCCAGCCGCAGCGGCAACGAACAGACGCTGGTCGTGTCGCGCCCGTACCAGCAGCTGGTGCGGGCGATGCGGGGGGAGACGGAGGCGCCCGGCAGCTTCTCCGACGCCGCCTTCGACGAGCAGGCCCACCTGTCCTCAGTGGAGGGAAACGCGACCGCGCTGGCCCACTTCCACGTCGCCCGGGCCCTGTCCGCGGCCGTCTTCGACGATCTGGAGCAGCTGTCGGCCCACGCGGAGGCGGCCGCCGGCCTCCTGCCCGTCATCGAGTCGCACTACCACGCCTCGCGCGCGGTCCTGCTCCGGGCGATGGCGCTGGCCCAACGGGCGCGGACCCTCCGGCGGGACCAGAGCGGCCCGCTGCTGGCCGAGCTGGACGAGTGGGTCGCCTGGTTCGCGCAGCGGTGCATCGACGCGCCCGAGAACTTCCAGCACCTGCTGCACCTGCTCGAGGCCGAGCGGGCGTGGGCGCTGGACGACTTCCGGGGTGCGGCCGGTCACTTCGACGCCGCCCTCTGGGAGGCCGCTCCGCGCCGGCGACCGTGGCAGCGCGCGCTCATCGCCGAACGGGCCGGACTGTTCCACCTCGAGAACGAGCTCGAGTACACGGGCCGGCAGTTGCTCGCCGAGGCCCGGCGGCACTATCGCGGCTGGGGCGCCACCGGGAAGGTGAGGCAGATCGAGAGGGCCCACCCGTTCCTGCACGCATCGGATACCGGGTACGAGCACGATGGACAGACGATGGGGCATACCGGCGGCGTCTCCACCGAGGCCATCGACCTGGTGGGGGTCGTCCGGGCGTCCCAGGCACTCAGCTCGGTGACCAATGTGGACCGACTCCGCACCCGCGTGGTGGAGATCCTCAGCGAGATGACGGGCGCCACCACCGTACGGGTGCTGCTGTCCGACAGTGGCCGGGGGTGGTTCCTGCCGCCGGCCCGGCTCGGTGGCACGGCGTACACGGTGGAGGAAGCCGGCGGCGCCGGCCTGCTGCCGTTGACCGCCTTCCGCGTGGTGGAACGCACCGGCGAGTCGCTGCTCGTGCACGACGCCACCCGCGACGACCGGTTCGCCCGCGACCCGTACCTGGCCGATGTGGAACGCTGTTCGCTGCTGGTCGTACCGGTGCTGGCCAAAGGGGCGCCCCGGGCGATGCTGTTCCTGGAGAACCGGCTGGCCGCGGGCGCGTTCTCGGCCAACCGGCTCGACGCGGTGATCCTCATCGCCGGCCAGCTCGCCGTATCCCTCGAGAACGCGATGGTGTACGCGTCCCTCGAGCACAAGGTCGCCGAGCGCACCGAGGAGCTGGCGGCGGCCAACGAGCGCCTCGAACTGCTGACCGTGACCGACCCGCTGACCGGGCTGGCCAACCGCCGCCGCCTGAGCGAGACGCTGCGGACCGAGTGGTACCGGGCCCAGCGCACGCGCGACACGGTCTCGGCGTTCATGGTGGACATCGACCACTTCAAGCTCCTCAACGACCGGTACGGGCACCTGGTCGGCGACGCGTGCCTGAAGCGGGTCGCGGGCGCCCTCGTCGAAACGGTCCGGGTCACCGACCTGGTGGCCCGGTACGGCGGGGAGGAGTTCGCGGTCATCCTGCCGGGGGCCCAGACGGAGAACGCGTACGCGGTTGCCGAGCGCGCCCGCAAGGCGGTCGAGACGCTGGGCGTCGAGAACGCGGATGCCCCCAGCGGCGTCGTCACGGTGAGCATCGGGGTCGCCGCCGTGATCCCGGCCGACGGGGCGACCGCCGAGGAGCTGCTGGCCGCCGCCGACTCCGCGCTCTACGAGTCGAAGCGCGGTGGCCGCAACCAGGTCCGCATCCACCACCACTGACCCTCGCTGCCTCGGGCGTCGGGTGCGGTTCGGGTGCGGGACGGTGGAAAGCCGTTGCGGCCTCTGGCCTGGTCGCCGGCCGCCATGGGACTCTCGGCTCTGTCGAGTGCGCGCCCATGCTCCTCGGCGTACGGGGGGAACATGGCGATCACACTCGTCACGGTGGACGATCAACCGCTGATCCGGCTCGGGCTGACCTGGGCCGTCGGCGGCAGCGGCGACATCATCATGGTCGGCGAAGCGGGCACGGGTGCCGAGGCGCTGCGGATCGTCGATGAGGCCAAGCCGTCGGTGGTCACGCTTTCGGTCCGCCTGCCGGACGGCGATGGTATCGCCTACGCGGCGCGGCTGCGCCAGACCCGGCCGGAACTGGGCGTGGTCCTGGTCGGCGACACCATCGACGACGCGCTGCTGCTCGGGGCGCTGGACGCGGACCTGTCGGCGTACGTGACCCGGTCGAGCCCGGCCGCCACCATCCTGGCCGCCATCCGGCACGCCGCGTCCGAGCCGCGTTCGCTGACCTCGCCCGGGCTCACCGCCGTCCTGGGCGACCCGTCCTTCCACAACGGACCGTTGAGCCGACGCGAGCTGCAGGTGCTCATGCTGATGCAGGAGGGACTCAGCATCGTCGCCATCGCCGAGCGGCTGCGGCTGTCGGAGTCCACGGTCAAGACGTACGCGTCGAGGATCTACGGCAAGCTGCGCGTCAACAACCGATCGCAGGCCCTCATGACCGCGCTCAGCCGCGGCCTGCTCTCCATCGGTGCCACCGCCGCCTGACTCGTCACCTCGACGGCTTGCGTCGCCCCAAGATCGTCACAACTGCACGACACTTGTGGCCTCAGAACGCCGCGGATGCCACAAGTGTCCTGCAGCTGCGCGGATCTTGTGGCCATCGTCGGCGCCGGCCCATCACCGGCGGCGTCCGTCCATCCGTCGACGCCTCGGCCGTGGTACGACAAGCTCCGAGACTCGGCCGCCAAGATCCGCTCGATCATGGACTTGGCGTCACCAAACCGCGCCGATCATGACGTTAACTTTATGATCGGCGCAGTAGGGGGGCGGTCGTGGGCGGGGCGGGGCGGGCGGGGCGGGTCTAGGAGAAGGCGGCGATGATTTTGATGACGCCGGGGCCGAGGACGACGATGAACAGCGCCGGAAAGAGGCAGAACAGGGTCGGGAACAGAATCTTGATGGGGATCTTCTGCGCCTTCTCCTCCGCCCACTGCCGCCGCTTGACGCGCATCTCGCGGGCCTGCTCGCGGAGTACCTGGGCCACCGGTACGCCCAGCTCGCTGGCCTGGATGACCGCGGTGGCGAAGCCGCGCAGCTCGGGCACCGTGGTGCGCCCGGCCAGGGCGCGCAACGCCTCGACCCGGGACCGGCCGATCCGCATCTCCTGCAGGACGCGCGACATCTCGCCGGCCAGCGGGCCGCGGCCGTTGCGTACGACCTGGGCCAGGGCGGCGTCGAAGCCCTGCCCGGCCTCGACGCAGACGGTCAGGGTGTCGAGCACGTCGGGCAGCGTCCGCCTCAACTGCTCCTGACGCTTGACGCCCACGTTGTAGATGGCCAGGTCGGGACCGAAGAACCCGATCACAGCCCCGACGACCGCGACCAGGGGGGCCACGCCGAGGCCGGCGACGACCAGGCCGCACAGGCCGGCGAGGGCGGCGCCGACGAGCAGCCCGACGCCCTTGGCGGCGACCACCCGCTCGGCCGGCCAGCCGGTCGGGTTGCCGGCCCGGTCGAGCTGGCGCTGGATCCGAGCCAGTGTCCCCTGTGGAGACAGGGCGCGCCCGACGCCACCGAAGCGGCGCAGCAGCGGCATCACGACCCGCTCCCCGAAGGACCGCGGCACCGACGGGTCGAGGGCGGGCGCGTACCGCGCCTCGAGGTGGGACAGCGTCACGGCGACGCCGGCCCGCCGGGGGTCGCGGCCGACCAACGCGACCGCCGCGGCCACCGGGAGCAGGGCGATCGCGCCGATCCCGACGAGCAGCAGCACCATGCCGGTCACCTCAGACCTCCAACTTGATCAGGCGACTCATCCAGAAGATGCCGATGCCCATGAGCACCACGCCGAGGCCCAGCATCAGGATGCCGAGCCCGGTGGTGTAGAGCGGGCGGAGGTACTCACCACGGAACACGAACATGAACAGGCCCAGCACGACCGGGATGGCGGTGAGGACCCAGGCCGACAGGCGCCCTTCCGCCGAGAGGCTGCGCACGAACCGGCGCAGCCGGCCCCGCTCGCGCATCGTCTCCACGGTGGTCTCGACCACTTCGGACAGGTTGCCGCCGACCTCCCGCTGCACCCGGATCGCCATGACCAGCCAGGCCAGATCTTCGTTGCGGTTGCGTTGGGCGGTGTGCACGAGCGCGTCGCCGAGGTCGGCCCCCAGCCGCGTCTCCGCGAGCGCCCGGCCAAACTCGGTGGACACCGGCTCGTCGCCCTCCCGGACGACCGCGTCGAAGGCCTGGGGCAAGGAGAATCCCGACCGGATGGCGCTGACCACCAGCTGCAGGCTGTCCGGCAGCAATTCGGCGAACCGGTTGGCCCGCCGCGACGAGCGCACGGCGCGGTACACACCGGTCCCGATCCAGCCGCCGAGCAGGCCCAGCAGCACGCCCAGCCACCAGGGCAACGCCAGCGCCAGCAGCACGGCGGCCCCCACCGCCACGCCGGCCCGGATCAGCGCCCATTCGGCCGGCCGCAGGTCCATGCCGGCCTGGTCGAGTTGCAACTGCAACCGGCCGTGGCTGCCCTGCCGGCTGATCGCCCGTTCGGAGGCGTTCAGCATGACCCGCACGACGGGACTCTCCTGGCGCAGGTCGGTGGAGGCCGGCCCGGCCGGGGCCCAGTGCTGTTCGAGCTGACGCAGCCGCTGCCGCCGACGCGACCGGCCGGTCACGCCGTACACGATGACCAGGCCCAGCACGAGCAGGGCCACGGCCAAGGCTCCCGCGGCCAGCGTCAGCAGCCACCACGGCGCCCGGATCGGGTTGGCCGGCGCCAGCGTCGACTCGGGCAGGGCCACCTGGGCGCTCGCCGTCGTCGGTGCGTGCCCGGGGAGCGTGAGCGTAGCCCGGATGCTGGCCGTGCGCCCGGCGAGATGGGGCGGCACGGTCGCGGTCACCACGACCGCGCCGGACAGGTGCGACGCGAGATCGTTGAACGCGGCATCGAGGGAGGTGGCGTCCGTCGCCGCCACGACCGTGCCACCCGTCGCGCGGGCCAGCGCGTTCAGCGCGTCACTGCCCGGCCCGGCGGCCAGCGACACCGCGTCCACCGTCACCCGGTTCCCGGTCAGGGTGCGGACGACCGACGCCGCGTCGGCCGATGCGGCCGACTCGGCGCCGTCCGTGAGCACGACGATGCGCGCCGAGTCGAACCCGGTCGACAGCATGGCTCCGGCCTTCCGCACGGCGTCGAACACCGCCGTCCCACCGGTCGCCCGGATGCGGCCGATCACGCCGGCCACCGGAGTCCGGTCCGTCGTGGGCTCGAGCCTGACCACGGGCTTGTCGGAGAAGGTCACGATGCCCAGGGCCACGTCGCCCGGGATCGCGGCGCTGTATCGGAGCGCGGCGGAGCGGGCGGCGGCCAGGCGACCACCCTCCATCATGGAGCCGCTGGTGTCCAGCACGAGCACGACGGCCCGCTTGGCGGCCGCCCGGTCCACGCCGCCCACCACCGTGGTCAGCTCGGTTCCGTCGATGTCGACCCGCACGCTGTGGGTCCCGACCGTGGTGCCGGGCGGAAGGTTGCGGACCGCGAGGTCGAGCTGGACCTGGCCGGAAGAGGCCCGCGTGCCGGTGATGGCCACGGACGGATCGCCGCCGGGCTCGGCCGCGGCCGGCGCCGGGGCCACCAGCCCGACGAGGACGGCGCCGAGCAGCCCCGCCAGGGCTGAACGCATCAACGCCGGCCTACCGGTGGCGTGAAGACGTCCAGCGACACGGTGACCCCGTGGTTGGCCAGCTCCTCCAGGAACGTCGGGCGCAGCCCGGTGGAGATGAGCCCACCCCGGTAGCGGCCGTGCTCGTCCTGCCCGGCCCGGTAGTCGAACACGAACAGGTCCTGCAGCGTCACGATGTCGGCCTCCATGCCGACCACCTCGGTGATGTGGGTGACCCGACGGGTGCCATCGGACAGACGCGAGAGCTGGATGATGAGGTCGACGGCCGAGGCCACCTGCTCCCGGATGGCCCGCACCGGCAGGTCCATGCCGGCCATGAGCACCATGGTCTCCAGCCGGGCGACGCTGTCGCGTGGCGTGTTGGCGTGCACGGTCGTCAGGGACCCGTCGTGGCCGGTGTTCATGGCCTGCAACATGTCCAGCGCCGCCCCGTCGCGGACCTCGCCGACGACGATGCGGTCGGGCCGCATCCGCAGCGCGTTGCGGACGAGATCCCGGATGGCGATCTGGCCGCGGCCCTCGGAATTGGCCGGCCGGGACTCCAGCCGTACCACGTGTTCCTGATGCAGTTGAAGCTCGGCCGCGTCCTCGATGGTGACCACGCGCTCGCCGTCCGGAATGAAACTGGAGAGCACGTTGAGCGTGGTCGTCTTGCCGGAGCCGGTGCCGCCGCTGACCACGACGTCGAGGCGCCCCCGCACGCAGGCCTCCAGCAGCTCGGCCACCGCGGGCGTCATCGTGCCGAACGAAATGAGGTCGGACACGGTCAGCGGGTCCGTGGCGAACTTCCGGACCGTCAGCACCGAGCCGCTCAGCGCGATCGGCGGCACGACCGCGTTGACCCGGCTACCGTCGGGCAGCCGCGCGTCCACCATCGGGCTCGCCTCGTCCACACGCCGGCCGACCCGGGAGACGATCCGGTCGATGACGCGGCGCAGGTGCTCCTCGTCGGTGAACTCGGCGTCGACCGAGAGCAGCTTGCCGGCCCGCTCGGCGTAGATCTGATGCGGCCCGTTCACCATGATTTCGGTGACGCTGGTATCGCGCAGCAGCGGCTCGATCGGGCCGTGCCCGAGGATGTCGTCGGCCACCTCGCGGGCGATGCGGGCCCGGTCACCGCCGGCCAGCGGCGTCTGCTCGGTGGCCAGCAGCTTCGTGATGGTCTCCTTGACCCGCTGGGCCAGATCGTCGTCGCCGCCGATCTCGTCGTACATCTGCGGTCCGAGGATCTCCAGCAACGACTTGTGGATGCGCCGCCGCACCGCGGCGATCGGGTCCACCCGGCCGGCGCCGGCACCCCGCAGGCGCTCGCCCGGGCCCGACCCGCCCGGTCGGGCGGGCTGGGGTCCGGCGGGCGAGACACCGGGTTGGGGTGAAGCGGGCGCGACCACCGGCGGCGGCGAGACCGCGGGCGCGGGCGCCGGTCCCGGTGGGGACGGCGGTACGGGCCCCGGCCCGGACGGCGCGGCCGAGGCGTTCGACGGCTCGGTCCCGGCGGCCTTGGCCCGCTGCCGGTCCAGCCTTTCGGCAAGTCCCATGTGGTCACCGACCCTTGCGTAGTGTGAACAGTCGTCGCTGCGGCTGCTTGGCATCCGATTCGGACACGCCGACCGGTCGAGCGCCCAGGTGGGCTTCGGCGACCTGGCGGATGGAGCGGCTGACCGGGTGGTCCGGGCTGTCCGCCATCAGCGGCACGCCGCGGTTGATGGAGACCGGCACGTCCCGTGTGGACGGCACGTGGCCGGAGATGGGTACCCGCAGGACGCGGTCGATGTCGGCCGCGGTCAGACCGACCCGCGAGTCGGAGCGGTTGAGCACCACGTGCCGGCCCTCCGGCGAGTACTCCAGCAGGTCGAACATGTCCAACGTGAGCCGGAGGTTCTTCAGGGACGGGACGTCGGGCGTGGCCAGCAGCACGAAGTCGTGGGACAGGTCGAGCGCGGCCAGCACGTGGTCGTTGAAGAACGGCGGCGTGTCCACGACGACGTAGTCGAACAGGTTGCGCGCCACCGTGAGCACCTCGCTGGTCAGCTCGCGACTGATCCGCTCGGCCTCGGCCGGGCCGGCCGGCGCGAGCAGCGTCTCCAGGCCCGGGGCGTACGTGGTGAGCATCGACCGCAGACCGGTCTCGTCCATCCGCCCGGCCATCGCGATGGCGTCGGAGAGGCTCCGCTTGGGCACCAGCTGCATCATGATGGCCACGTCGCCGAAGGCCAGGTCGAGGTCGACCAACAGGACGCGACGGGCGCCGCCGCCGGCGAGGAACACCGCCAGGTTCGTGGCGATCGTGCTCTTGCCCACCCCGCCCTTGCCGCCGAAGACCGTGACCACGCGCCCCTGGGGCGCCGTAGCGGGCGCGGCGGCGACGCCGGACAGGCCGCGGGAGAGTTCCAGCGAGCGGGCGCAGGCGGCCCGGATGGCCGCGGCGTCGTCGGCCGCGACCACCTCCCGTATGCCGGCCCGGATGGCCTCGCCGAGCACCACCACGTCGACGGTGTCCCGGAGCATGACCACGCCGAGCGCCGGGTGGGTGAGCCGGTGGCCGGACGCGATCCGCAGCGCGTCGGCCAGCGGCACACCGGGGCCGAGGACGAGCAACTGCTCGCCCTGACCGGTGTCGAGCAGCCGGGCCAGCTCGGCCAGGTCGGCGGCGGTCCGGGCCGGGCCGCCCAGGGTCTTGGCGATCGCGCGCGCCCGCTTGGCGTCCGGTTCGAAGTACAGCGTCATCGTCGTCCCGTTCAGTCGAAGAGGGTGCCGTTGTCGACACCGCCGCCCGGCCGCACCTGCGAGGTGTCGTTGAGCAGCGCGAAGTACAGGCTGCCGGTCGTGGCCGCCAGGACGAGCTTCTCGGCCTCGGCCTGGCTCACGGCCAGCGTGACCAGGACCTTCTGGCTCTGGGTCTTGCTATCCGATGTGGACTCGTCCTTCTTCTTGGCGTCGTCCTCGACCGCCACCCGCTCGCCGATGGCCAGCACCTGGACCCGGGGCAGGAGCAGCCGGGTCGCCTGCGTGAAGTTGTGGTCGGTGGCCAGGCCGTCACCCGACGGCACCCGGCCCTTGCCCTCGGCCACGGTGAACGTGTCGAACACGGCGACCTCGGCGCCGGCCTCGACGTGTCCGGCCACCCGCTCGGCGTCGCCGATCTGGACCGTGACCGCCACCTTGCCGTCCGGCAGGGCCAGCCCGCCGGTGCTCACGGCCGCCTCGCCGAACGCCCCCCGAAGCACCAGTTGGCGCGCCTGCAGCTCGGAGGTGACGACGAGCGCCTCCAGGCCGGCGTCGATCGCGCTGACCGCGTCGGCCGGCACCGAGCCCGCCGGCATGACGACCCGCTCGAGGTAGCCGTCTTCGAGCATCGCCTTGCCCGTGGTGCCGGCCGGCACGCGTTTGGCCGCCACGAGAACCTCGACCGGTTCGCGGCCGGCCACGGCCCGGGCGTCGGCCCCGGCCGCGTACAGCAGGACGGCCACGCCCCCGACGAGGGCGAGGACGACGGCGACGATGGTCGCGACGATCGTGCGCTTCATGTGACCACTTTCTTCAAGGGGACGCCGGGAGCGGCGGAATTGACCATTGAGGACGGACGTCAGCCGACGAGGTTGACGACCTTGGTGCCGTAGCTGCCGCCGCCGGTGCCGGAACCACCGGGTAGCAGCCCGCTGACGAAATAGCCGGACAGGCAGCGGTCGTCGCCGGAGCAGGGGACCTTGGCCGGCTTGGTCAGCCACGACTTCTGCTGCTCGCTGCCGCCGACCTTGTAGCCGGTGACCACGAAGGCGGCGAAGCCGGCGAGGTGGTACTTGATGCCCGACCCGGTGCCGGTCACGCCGTCGTAGATCGGCAGGTAGACGACCTGCTTGTTGGTCCAGGCCTGCAACAGCGCGTCCTGGCAGTCGCCGCTGGCGCTGCTGCCGGTGTCGGTGTTGACGAAGCCCAGGGACACGGTCGCCTGGCAGTCGTCGTCGGACTCCAGGTAGCCGAACCCGCCGGGCTTGTCCCAGCCCGAGTTGCCGGCCGCGCACGTGGAGGCGCTGGAGCTGCCGTGCAGGTAGATGACCTTCTCGGCGCCCGAGGTGGACGACGGGTAGGACGGCGGGCTGGGCCAGTAGGTGGTGCCGCCCGATGTGAAGGAGTTCCACTCGCAGGTGGAGAACGTGATGGCCAGGCCGGTGCCGGTCGACGGCGAGCCGTACGAGGCGCGGGCGCAGGCGCCGACCGTGCTGCCGTCGCCGCTCCCGGCCAGGGCGCTGGAGAACACCGGCGGCAGCAGCGTGGCGTCGTCGTCCATCCGGGTGGTGGTGTGCACCTCCAGGTACGGCTGGCCGCCGGCGACGTCGATGCAGTCGGTGAGGTTGCCCGTGTCCGCTCCGCACACCGCGAGATTGGCGAACGGGTTTGACGCGGCGGTGGAGGATCCGCGGCAGACGGCGGCGTCGCTGACGCCGTCGTTGGCGTTCAGGCCGGCGAACGTGTCGGCCACGGCGTCCTGGCTCGCGCACGTGCTCGGTGTGAGCACGCACTTCTGGGCCACCGCGAGGGCGGCCGCGTCGGCGCCGCTCTGCAGTTGCTCCCGCTCGGCGTGCAGCTGCCCGACGTCGACGGCCAGGGCGCCGGCGCCCATGAGGACCCCGGCTCCGAGCACGACGGCGACCAGCATCGCAACGCCGCCCCGATCCTTCGAGCGGTCGCGCCACACCCTCAGACGCATGACATGACTCCCTTGCCGGTGAGGGTCACCGTGCCGTTGAATCCGCCCCCGAACAGCGCGGAGATGGCCGCGAACGGGGTGATGAACGAGTACGCGTAGGTGGTCGTGACCTCGACCTGGCCGCCGGAGCACGCGGAGACGTCCACATTCACCGTGCCATCGAGGTTCTCGGTGGCGGCGGCGACGCGGTCCTCGGCCTCGCCCTCGTCGTGGGTGAAGACGTAGGCCCGGGCGCCCTCGCGGGCGGCGCTGGTTACGGTCAGCTGCGAGTTCAGCATCAGACCGAAGTCGATGATGCCGAACAGCAGCAGAAGTAGGAACGGAAGCACCAACGCCATCTCGACCGCGGCCGCACCCGCGTCGTGCCGTCGGCGCCGCCGGGGGGATCGGATCACGCCTGCTCAACCTTCCGTCTCACGTGCCGGACTGGCCTGGGCCCCGGCCGGCGACGATGCCGGCCGGGGCCGCGAAGGTCATGCCGCCGGGACGGTGATCTTGTTCTTGACGTACTCGAACAGGTCGTCGAGCTTGCCACCCAGCAGCCCGACCGTGACGATGATGGCCACGGCGATGAGGGACACCATGAGGCCGTACTCGACCGCGGTGGCACCCTCGTCCTTCTTCAGCTGCCACGCGGTGTACATCCTGGCCATGAGGTGGTTCATGTGCTCTGGTCCTCCCGGTAGGGGGTTACGGAGTCGCTCCGGCGACGCATTCGGCCGCACACCGGGATTCGGCCGACCTGAGGGAATCTGTGTCGGGAGGTCGGACCGTCCTCGCTCGGCCGACCGGACGACAGGCCTACTTCTCGCCGAGGTCCTTGAACGGGATGGCGTCGAGGATGCCCGGCGGGGCGTTCCACTTCTGCAGCGTCGACCCGTCACACACCCGCACCACCATCTTGCTGATCTTGCTGCCGTACGGGTACAGGTCCGCCGGCGTCACCGTATTGTCGGTCGGCTGCAGGCAGTAGCCGTACGCGTCCCTGATCTCGTAGCTCGTCGCGTAGACACCCGTGTCGGAGTAGACGGTCCAGGTGAGGTTCTGCGGCAGGGCGCCAACGAGGGGGCAGGTGAGGATCCGGACGTACTGGCCGGCCGCCACCGAGCCCGGGCTCTGCAGGCACCACGCGATCGTGTTGGGGTCGCGCACGAGGGACGAGATCCGGCCGGTGCCGCTCGTGGCGCCTGAGGAGATGGTGGGAAGCGTCCACCGCTGGTTCTGTCCGACCTGGGTGACGCTCGGCGCCTGCTTGCACGGCCAGTTGATGAGATAGCCGTACGTGGTCCAGTTCCAGAACTCGGTGACGTCCAGGCACCGGCCGAACTGGCTGAAGTTGACCAGTTGCCCGGACGCGGAACCGGCGGCGCCGGCGCCGGTGGCCGCCTCCGGCGCGAACGAGCTGCCGCAGGTTCCGAGAACGACGAAGCTGCCCGCCGTGTTGGGCGTCTGGATGCGGAAGCAGAGGCTGTTGAGGTTCACGCCGTCGGTGGTGCCCTGGAAGTGCGAGCTGTCGTTGAGGCTCCACCGCTGCCGCGCGGCGGCCGGGTTCGCGCACGCCTGGAACGTGACGTAGGTGCCGGTGGTCGGCGCCGCGTCCAGACACATGCCCAGAGGCTGGGACGCGGTCTGGGACGAGACCAGCACCAGGTTGAGGTCCGTCGTGTAGGCGAAGGCCTGGGCGCGGCTCTGGGCGTCGCACGCCCGCAGCTGCAGGTTCGTGCCGGCGGAGGGAGAGGTCGAGCCGCCGTCGAAGCACAGGTCGGGGTTGCCCTGGTACACATGGATCAGGCCACCGGCGATGTTCTGGTTGGTGGTCTGGAACTCGTAGGTACCGGTGAGCGTCCGTCGCGCGACGAACGTGCCGGTGGCCTGGTCGTCGCCCTCCGACCGCAGCGCCGCGTACCTCGGCGTGGCCGCGACCCCGCCGCCGGACAGGCACGTCATGGCGTTGGTCGCGATCCAGGAATCGGCCTGGCCTCGAGGGTCGGACGCCAGATAGGTGATGGTCACCCGGTAGCGGGCGCCGCCGGTGGCCACGCTGCCCGAGTACGGCCCGCAGGGCAGCTCGCCGAGCACCCCGTTGCCGGCGCCGTCGTTGGCGGCCCGGATGTGGGCCAGGGCGACGTCCAGTCCGGCCTGGGCCGCGAGGAGCGAATGGCTGCGGCTCACGTACGAGCGGGTCGTGGTGACCTGCGTGACGACCACCGGCACCAGCAGGGCGGTGAGTGTGATGCCGACGATCGCCAGCAGCAACGCCATGGCCAGCGAGCCCTCATCGCCGGCCGGGCGCCGGAGCGGTCGCCGCGTCACCACGGGATCGACCGGCCCTCCGTGCAGACCGTGGCGCTGGAGGTGCTCAGGGATGTGTTCATGGCGGTGAACGTGACATCGACGTTCTGGGTGGTGGCGGTGACTCCCGTACCCGAGGTGGCGCTCAGCCTGACCCGCAGGCGCTGGACGTTGTACGTGGAGTCCGGACTGTACACCGTGAACGGTTGGGTGGCCGTGACGCCCGAGGCCAGCGGTACACCCTTGATCTGGGAGTACGAGCCGCCCTCGTTCCACGTCCGTCGCTTGAGCTGCCCGGTCGAGGTGTCCAGCCACAACTGCGTGCACACGGCCGTCCCGGTGTGGGCGGTGACGTACTCGACGTACCAGGGGGCACTCGTCGTCGGCGTGCTGACCCCCTCGGCGTACCGGATGTCCCGGTCGAGGCGCTGGAAGGCGATGCTGATCTGCGACTGGGCCGTCGCCATCGAGTCGGTCTTGTTGGCCGAGCGGAACATCTGCACCACGCTGGTCATGAACATCGCCATCATCAGCGACATCACCGCCATCGACACGGTGACCTCGACCAGCGACACGCCGGCGTCGTCGACCATCGGAACGCGTCGCACCGACCTCACCACCCTCATTGGACGGTCCAGCGGAACGTGAAGCTCGCGGTCTCGCCGGCCCGCACCACGGTGACCGTCGTGATGTAGGTCCCGGCCGTGGTGAGGGTGCCGGAGATGTTTCCGTTGTTGGCTATCGATATTCCCGGGGGCTGCCCGGTCAGCGACCAGTTGCGCCCGCTGGTTGACCCGTTCGAGTTGGACGAGATCGCCACCGCGGATCCGCGCGTGTCGGTCCGGTCGGCGTTCGGATCGAGGATGTCGAGCTGGGTCGAGGTGACCCGCCAGGGGACCGTCACGCTGGCGCTGGCCCCGACCGAGTCGGTGACCGTCAGCGTGGTCAACCACCGCGACCCCCGGGTAGGGGTACCGCTGACGTGGCCGGCCGAGTCGATGGCCAAACCGGCCGGCAGGCTCGAGGCGCTCCAGGTATACGGGGAGACGCCACCGGACGGGGTCGCCTGGATGCTCACCGCGGTGCCATCGGTGGAACTCTGCTCGGTGATCGGCGATGCGATGGCGACCGGGGCGGCGATCGTCCACGTGAACGGGTTGGTGGTGACGGCCCCGGAAGCGGCGTCGGTGACGGTCACCCGGACACTCGAGTAGGTACCGGCCGTCGTCGGCGTGCCGCTGATCAGGCCGCTGGAGTTGATCGACAGGCTCGGCGGCAGGCCCGTCGCCGACCAGGCGTAGGGCGTCGTCCCTCCACTCGCGACGACCTGCAGCGACGTCACGGCGACGCCCACCTCGCCCGTGCGGTTGGACGGCGTGGTCACCTGCAGGCCCGGGTTGACCGTCCAGGTGAACGCGGCATCGCCGAAAAGGCCGAACCCGTCGGTGGCCCGCACCACGACCGAGTAGGTGCCGGCCGTGGTGGGCGTTCCGGAGACGAGGCCACCCGAACTGATCGTCAGGCCCGACGGCAGGCCGGTGGCCATCCAGGTCAGCGGAGCCGCTCCCCCGGACGCGGTGAGCTGCAGGCTCACCGCCACACTCGCCTGTCCGGTCCGGTTGCCCGGGTTGTTCACGGTGGGCGCCACGGCCGTCGAGTTGGAGTTGAACAGTGGGTCGGTGGCCGCGCTGCTGACCAGGGTCGTCGTGACGTAGGAGCAGGCGGCCGCCGGGCAGTTGCGCTCCGACCACGTTATCGCCACGACCACCCGGAAGAACGGGATCTCGCCGGCGGCGGCGGCGCAGTCGCCGCCGCCTTCGGGCTGCCAGCACCGGCCCACGTACCAGCGCTGCGCGTAGGCCAGGCTGTTGAGGGTCACCGACTTGGCCGTGGTGGGCAGCGGGGCCGACGGCCCGCTGCCGGCACTCGCGGTCGTGTCCCAGGCCTTGGCCATTGTGGACAGATAGGTCGACACGCCGGTCGCCGGGCTGGCCCACTGGCTGTCGACACTCGCCGCGTCCCGACCGGTCAGCAGGGCCGAGCCGCGCAGCGCGCGCACCAGCTCGGTCGCGTCGTCGGCGAGCTGGATCGCGCCCTTGCGACCACTCTGCTGGCTGGTCACGGACAGTGAGGTCACCAGAAACGCGGTCATCGACGCCATGACGATGCCGATCAGAAGGATCGCCACGATGGTCTCGAGCAGGCTGAAGCCGGCGTCGTCGCCGGGGCCGGGGCCCGCGCCGCCTGGACTGAGGAGTCGAGCGACGAAGGACCGGCCAGTGGCGCCGCTCGCCCGCTCGCGTCGGCGCTGCGCATGAGGGGCCCCGGCGCACGCGCGAGCGGAGCGAGCGCAACGAGGCACGGTCATTTCGGCGGCGCGGCCGCCGTGCCGGACTCGCCCGAGGCCACGAAGATCAGCAGGTTGACCGTGAGCGAGGTGCCGCTGCTATCCGACGTGAGGTTCGTGTTGCGGATCAGCACCGCCCGGGGCTGGACCTGTTGCAGCTCGTTGACGAATCCCTCGAGCCCGGCGACCTCCCCCTCCACGGTCAGCGCGACCGGCAACGCGTGGACACTGCCGCCGGTGCCGGCCACATCGGTGCGGGCCCCGATGGACAGGCCGGTGACCGACACGCTCGCCGCCTCGCCGGCCGCCTGCAGCTCGCGCAGGAAGTCGGACGTGGCCGCCGTCTCCGGCAGCGCCTGCCGCAGCCGACCGAGCTGCGCCCTGTACTGGGGCAGATCCTCGTTCTGCTGCCTCAGGTCGGCCAGCTTGCGCTGCAACGTGGTCAGGCGCAGCTGGGCCTGGATCGCCCGATCGTCGAGGCTGCGCGCCTCGGCGTACTGCGGCCCGATGAAGAAGAACCAGCCCAGGGCGAGCAGCACGGCGGCGCCGAGCACGCCTCCGGCGAACCAGATCTTGTCGGCGTGGCGGGACGGCATCAGTTGGCCTCCGTGGTGAAACGGCCGCCCAGGGCCGCCGTCGTGATGTCCAGCTGCACGGAGAACTGGACCGCGCCCTGGGCCACGGTCGCGCTGTTGAGCAACGGGTTGGCCAGGCCGGTGATCTTTCCAAGGCGGTCCAGATAGGTCGCCACCGCCGTCCGGTCCTCGCCGCTGCCGGTCACGGTGAGCCGGCCCACGACGGCGCCCTCGGTGCGGGCCTCCGCCGCGGCCAGGGCGGCCGGGTCGTCGTTGAGCGCTCCCACGGCCCCCGTCACCCGTACGCCGCGGGGGACCTGCATGCGCAGCGAGAACAGCAGGCGCGACCACTGCAGATCGGCGGCCAGCAGCCCGGAGAGGCGGGCGTCGATCGCCTGCGACTCGGCCCGGGTGGCCACCAGATCGGAGAACTCCCGCTGCTGGCGCAGCACCCGTTGCGCGTCGTCCTCGGCGGACTGCAGGGTGCCGGCGGCGACCGAGGTCTTGTAGCGGGCCTGCCCGTACCACGCCGTGATGAGCACCGTGAACACCACGAGACACGTCACGACCAGGCGCCGGGCCAGCCGGCCCCGCCGCGCCTCGACGATCTCGACGGGCAGCAGGTTCGCCTCGATAGCCGGGATGCGCAGGGGTCCCTCGACCGAGGGGGCCGTCTTGGTGAGTGTCGACGTTGCCATCATGCCGCCCTGAGGGTGAGCCCGACCGAAATGGAGGCCGAGGACTGAAGCGGTTCGACGCGGCCACGACGACCGCCGCGCAGGTCCCGCACCCGGACCGACGGGTCGGCCGGTATCACCTCCACGCCGAGCTCGGCGGCCAGGTAGGGAGCCAGGCCCGGCATGCCCGCGCTGCCACCCGACAACACCAGCCGGGCCACGCGGGTGTGGCGCTCGCCGGAGGTCACGTACGCGAAGGAGCTGCGCACCTCACCCAGCAGCGGCCGGATCGCCTCCCGGATCACGTCGGCCGTCTCCGGCCCCTCCTCGGCGCGCAGGCCGACCCGGCACTTGAGCGACTCGGCCTCCTCGACGTTGGCCCCCAGGCGGGTCGCGATCTTCTCGGTGATGTCGGAGCCGCCGCGCGGAACGGTCCGCACGATCAGCGGTTCGCCGTCGGCGTGCACCACCACCGTGGTCGCCTGGGCCCCGATGTCGACGATCGCCTCGACCTGACCGTCGAGTCGGGACACCGACCGCAGCAGCGCGAGCGAGGCCACATCGACCCGGGCCACGTGCAGCCCGGCCTGCTCGATCGCGTGCACCGTGGCGATCACGGGCTCCTTGGGCGCGGCCACGAGCAGCCCGCGGACGGTCTTCTCCTTGCCCGGGTCCTCCAGCGGCTGGAAGTCGAGCAATGACTTCTCCACCGCCAGGGGCAGTGCGTCGCGGACCTGGAAGGGCAACGAGCTGCGCATCTCGCGGGCCGGCAGGTTCGACACCGACATCGGTCGCACGACGATCTGCGGGTTCGTGATGCCGACCACCACGTGGCGGGCCTTGAGCTTCGTGGCCGACCATAGCTGCCGCACCGCCGCCGTCACGGCCTTGCCGTCATAGATGAACCCGGCCTGCACCGCGCCGGCCGGCAGCGGCGCCACACCGAAGTGGGTCACCGTCGGCGTCGTCTTGCCGCGACCGCCCTGCACGGCCCGGATGCAGGTCGAGCCGATATCGAGTCCAATGAGGACATCCGCAGCCATGTCACCAGCTCCTCGTGGTCGTTTCTCTTCCCGCCCCCAGCCCTTCGGGCCCACCCCCCTTGGTCGGCCGGCCGGCGGAGGGTCCACCTCCGCCGGCGCCGAGGGCGTCAGGTCTGCGTCACCTGGCCGGTGCTGCTGTCGTAGGTGAACGTGTGCCCGGTGTTCACGTTCTTCACCGCGACCTTGTACGTCTCCGGCGGGCCGGCGCTGTAGTCGTACGTCAGCTCGTTGCCCGACGTGACGACCAGCTTCGCCGTGCCCGTCGTCCCGCACGTCATCGTGTAGGTGCTCGTCTGCGCGGCGGCGGTATCCGCGGTCTGGTACTTGTTCCCGCCATCGGTGTAGCACTGCTCGATCGCGATGACCGCGTTCCGGACGTCCGACTGCGCCGACTTGTCCTCCGCGCCCTTCTTGTAGTTCAGGTAGAGCGGGATCGCGATCGCGACCAGGACACCGATGATCACGACGACCACCAGCAGCTCGATGAGGGTGAAGCCGGCCTCCCGCGCCGCTCGCTTCTCCGACACCGTGCGCAGAGTTGCTTTCATGGGTTGCGCCTCCTGTGACTCTGTGTGGGAACGGCAGCCGGGCCCGTCGCCCGACCTTGCGCCATGGCTGGCCCGGCGCGTCTGACGCCGCGCTGCGACCCAGCCACGGCGTCGGCCGGGCTACCGATGCCGGCCCTCTTCTGTGCTGACACAGAAGAAACTCGTGACGCGATCACGTGCCGCCCTGGATCTTTCCGTAGATGGAGAACATGGGTAGGTACAAGCACACGACCATCCCCCCGACGATGGCTCCCATGACGACGACCATGATGGGTTCGATGGACGCCGTCAGCGCCTCGGTGGCGGAATCGACTTCCCTGTCATAAAAATCCGCGACCTTGTCGAGCATCTGGCTGATTTGGCCACTCTCCTCGCCAACTTCCACCATCTGGGTGACCATTTGTGGAAAGACGGCGTGCTTGCGCAGTCCGGTCGACATGGGACGGCCCTCGCGGACGGCGGTCTGCAGGTCCTTCGTGGCGTCGGCCACCACGGCGTTGCCGGCGGTGGCCGCCACGACCTCGAGCGCCTGCATGACCGGGACGCCGACCGAGAGCAGCGTGCCGAGCGTCCGGGCGAAGCGGCTGACCGTGATCTTCTTGAGCAGCGGCCCGAACACCGGCAGCCGCAGCTTCAACCGGTCGAACCGCAGACGCAGGCCCGGGTTGATCCGCAGCGCCCGCTTGGTGACCACCACGACCACCACCACGACGCCGACCACAAGCGGGCCGGACCAGGCCATCGTGTGGCTGGCGGTGACGATCACCTGCGTCGGCAGGGGCAGCGCGCCGCCGAACTGGCGGAACATCTTCTCGAAGATGGGGACGATGAAGATGAGCACTCCGGCGATCATCACCCCGCTGAACAGCAGCACGAGTACCGGATAGGTCAGGGCACTCTTGATCTTGCCGCGGAGAACGAGCTCCTTTTCGAGATTGGCCGCGGTCCGTTCCAGCGCGCTGTCGAGGAAACCACCGGTCTCACCGGCCCGGATCATCGCCACCATCAGGGTGGGGAACGTCCTGTGCCTGGACAGCGCTCCCGACAACGACGTGCCGGCCTCGATGTCGCCCCGCACCTCGCCGAGCGCCTTCTTCAGGCCGGGCCGGGTCGCCTGGTCCTCCAGCACCGCCAGGGACCGCAGCAGCGACATGCCGGCCGCCGTCATGGTGGCGAACTGGCGCGCGAAGATGGCCAGATCCTTCAACCGCGTGCGGCCGGTCAGACCAGGGATGTGGATGTCGCTGCGCAGTCCCGTGCCCGTCTGCGAGATCGACAGTGGCACGACGCCCTGTTGCTTGAGCATCTGGGCGGCCGCGGCCTCGTTGCTGGCGTCGACCTTTCCCTTCGAGCGCTTGCCATCGGTGTCGATCGTCACGTAGTCGAACGTCCTCGTCGCCATGCCGGTCAGCCCCTCCGGACCAGGCGGTTGAACTCCTCGGCCGAATGGCACAGCTCGAGGCCCTGCTCGTACGTGATGACGTGGTGGTGGACCCGCTCGGCCAGATGCTGGTCGAACGAGAGCATGCCCTCACTACCCCCGGACTGCATGAACGATGGGATCTGGTGCGTCTTGCCTTCGCGGATCAGATTGCGGATGGCCGGCGTGCAGAACATGATCTCGGTGACAACCGTCCGCCCGGATCCGTCGGCCCGCGGCGCGAGGGCCTGCGTGACGACACCCCGCAACGCCATGGCCAACTGGGCCCGCACCTGCTGTTGCTGGTGGGGCGGGAACATGTCGATGATGCGCTCGACCGTCTGCGCCGCGCTCTGTGTGTGCAATGTGGCCAGTACCAGGTGACCGGTCTCCGCGGCCGTCAGGGCCGTCGCCGTTGTCTCCAGGTCCCGCAGCTCGCCGACCAGGATGATGTCCGGGTCCTGGCGCAGGGCGTGCTTGAGGGCGATCGCGAACGACTCCGTGTCGGCACCCACCTCGCGCTGGTTGATCACGCAGCTCTTGTGCTGGTGCAGGAACTCGATCGGGTCCTCGATGGTGACGATGTGCGACGACCGCGTGCGGTTGGCCAGGTCGAGGATGGCCGCGAGAGTGGTCGTCTTACCGGAGCCGGTGGGGCCGGTCACCAGGACCAGGCCGCGGTGCATCGGCGCGAACCGGGCCACCGACTCGGGCACGCCCAGATCCTCCAGGGTCTTGATGACATGCGGGATCGAACGCACCGCCACGCCGTACGACCCCCGCTGCGCGTACAGGTTGATGCGGAACCGTGACACGCCCTCGATGCTGTACGCGAAGTCAAGCTCGCGGTCGCGCTGGAACCGGCGCCACTGCTCCTCGCTCAGGGCCGCCCGCGCGAGCACCGCCGTGTCGTCCGGCGTGAGGTCGTCGTAGTCGGCCAGCGGGCGCAGGTGTCCGTGCAGCCTGATCGTCGGCGGCACGCCCACGGTCAGGTGCAGGTCGGACCCCCGGGCCCGGACGAGCGCGACGAGCAGCGTCTCCAGCGACGCCTGTTCGTCGGTGAGGTGCTCGACCGTGCGGTCGAGGGTGTTCACATTGCTTTCCACCGGAAATCCCCCGCGGTTTTCCGTAAGACCATGTCGTTATGCCGTGACGCGCAGAACGTCCTCAATAGAGGTTAGGCCCTTCGCGGCCTTCTCGAGCCCGTCATCGCGCAACAAACGCATCCCTTCCGCTATCGCGGTACGCCTCACCTCGTTCGCGGACGTCCGCTTGACCGTGAGCGCCTCGATGTCGTCCGACACCTGCATCACCTCGTGCACCGCCAGTCGACCCCGGTAACCTGTGCCCGAACAGGAACGGCAGCCCGCCGGCTTCCACAGCGACCCGGGACTGCCCAGCATCAACTGGGGCCACCGCGCTCCCTCCAGTTCGGTATAGGTGGGCGTGTACTGCTGCTTGCAGAAGTCGCACAGCCGACGGGCCAGCCGCTGGGCCAGCACGCAGTCCACCGCCGAGCCGACGAGGAATGGCTCGATGCCCATCTCGGTGAGCCGGATGACGGCGCTGGGCGCGTCGTTGGTGTGCAGCGTCGAGAGCACCAGGTGACCGGTCAGCGCCGCCTCGATGCCGAGCTGGGCCGTGACCCGGTCGCGGATCTCTCCAATGAGGACGACGTCGGGATCGGACCGGAGGATGGCCGGCAGCACGGCGGCGAAGGTCAGGCCCGCCTTGATGTTGACCTGCACCTGGTTGACGCCCGGGAGGCGGTACTCCACCGGGTCCTCGACCGTGATGACGTTCACCGTGGGCTTGCTGATCGCGGCCAGCGTGGCGTACAGGGTGGTCGACTTGCCCGACCCGGTGGGCCCGGTGACCAGCACCATGCCGTGCGGCTTGCTGAACGATGCGGAGAAGCGCTGGTAATTGTCGTCGGTGAAGCCCAGCTTGCGCAGGTCGAGGTCGACACCTCCGGTGTCCAGGACGCGGAGGATGATCTTCTCTCCCCACACCGTGGGCAGCGTGGCCGTGCGCAGGTCGACCGAGCGCTGGCGCACCTGCACCGTGATCCGGCCGTTCTGGGGTACCCGCCGTTCGGTGATATCCACATTGGACATAATCTTCAGTCGCGAGATGAGCGACGACTGGACGGCCTTGGGCACCTGGTCCACCTCGTGCAGCACGCCGTCGATGCGGAACCGCACCCGCATGTCGCTCTCGGTCGGTTCGATGTGCAGGTCGGAGGCCCGGTTCTGGATCGCCTGCTCGATCAGCGAGTTCACGTACCGCACGATCGGGGCATCCTCGGTGGACGCCAGATCGGACACGGCCATGGCCTGGTCGGCCTGCAGCGACGCGGCGACGTCACCCAGGTCGGTCTGTTCCCGCTGGAGCCGATCGAGGATCTTGCGAAGCTCGCTGCGGGCGACCAACACGGGGCGGACGACGAGGCCGGTCGCGGCTCGCACGTCATCCAGCGCCATGATGTCGCCCGGATCGGTGATGCCGAGCACGATCTCGTTCTCGGTCAGAGACAGCCCGAGCACGCGGTGGCGCAGCACGAGCGGCAGCGGGATCCGGGCCATCGCGGCCGGGTCGATGGCGTAGCCGACGAGGTCGACGCTGTTGATCCCGAACGCGTCGGCCGAGGCCTCGGTCAGTTCAACCTCGGTCACGATCCGGTCGTTGATCAGGACGTCACGGATCGACCGCCCGGTGGCGTCGGCCTCCAAGGCGGCGTTCTCAATCGCCGCTGGGTCGACACCGCGCGCCCTCAGCGCGTCCAGCAGCGGCCGGAATGTCTCGTTCATGGCCCCCCGTTGACGACCGCCATCGGACCCACGGTAGCGAGGATCTGACCGGGCATGGCCGGTTTGGACGCGTCTTGTCCGTTTTTGGGCGTGCTAGTCAGCCAAATTAGTGGCTTTGATGCGGTTACGATCGAATAGTCGCTTACCCGGAGGCGTGGGGGTGTAGCCGTGAGCCGTTTGCTGGTCGTGGATGACGATTCCGACATCGCCCTGGCGTTGCGGCTGCTGTTCGTCAACGCCGGGTACGACGTGATCTGCGTGTCGGACGGGCGGTCGGCCCTGCGGGAGGCCCACAACACCCGGCCCGACCTCGTCGTCCTCGACATCGGGCTGCCGGAGATGGACGGCTGGATGGTGCTGGAGCGGCTGCGCGACATCAGCGACGTTCCGGTGCTGGTCCTCACCGCGCACGGCAAGGACGCCGAGAAGGTACGGGGGCTGCGGGGCGGGGCCGACGACTACCTGACCAAGCCGTTCGGCAACGCGGAGCTGCTGGCGCGGGTGGAGGCGCTGCTGCGCCGCTCCAGCGACTCGACGTCGTGGGCCAACGAGGTCTACGACGACGGGCTCGTGCGCGTGGACCCCGGGCAGCGCCGGGTCTTCGTCGAGGGCGCCGAGGTCAGCCTGACCCCGACCGAGTTCCGTCTGCTCAACACGCTGGTGCGCCACGCCGGCGCCGTGCTGTCGGCCAACCAGTTGCTGCGCCACGCCTGGGACGATCCCAGCGGCATCGGTCAGGAGCGGGTGAAATTCGCCGTGCTGCGGTTGCGCCGCAAGCTCGGCTGGTCGTCGCCCGAGTCCTCCCCGGTGGAGGCCGTGCGCGGGTTCGGCTACCGCTACCGCCGCCCGCAGGAGGCCGCCCGCCCCGACCGCTGACGGGGCAACCCGGCCGCAACCGATCTGCTGGGGCGGGCGCAGCCACCCCGTCCGACGAGTCCAGTGGTCCCACCTCCGCACCGTGCGAGGGGATGAGGGGCCGGGTCGGAGCGAGAGGGTGCGCACCACATCGGACGAGCTGGACTGGCTCGCCGTCGACCTGGCGGTCGACGCGCATGTGTACACCGGGTTCTCCTCGGGCCGGGCAACCGTGGGCGAACTTGTCATCGCGGCCGAGCGGGCCGGCCTGACCGGGCTCACGTTCGGCGACGCCGTGGACGAGGACGTGCCGTGGCTGCGCGCCTATGTGGACACGATCCGGCGGGCCCAGGGCCGCACGGACGTGGCGCTGCGGGCCGCGGTGACCGTCGAGGTGGTACGCCTCGACGGCTGGGTGGCCCTGCCGGCCGACCTCGGCGGGCTGGAGGCACTGTCGCTGGTGGTCACCGGAGTACCCACGCCGCAGGAGCTGGCCGGTCCGGCCCGGGCCCGCGATCTGCTGCGCTGGGGCGCGGTACACGGGCGGGACGTGGTCGAGATGGTGGTCGGCGCCACGATCCGGGGCCTGGAGCGGACCAGCCGGTACGCGCCGACCCAGCTGGCCCAGCCGCTGGGCGTGCTGGCCGAGGTGGGCGTACGCGAGACCGACATCGACGACGAGGCCCTGCGCTGGCTGGCCGCCGGGTGCCGGGCGACCAACACCGTGGTGGAGGTCAGCGAGGCCTGGCGCACGCCGTCGCGCCGGCTCGCCCGGGTACTCGCCGAGGCGGGGGTCACCATGATGGCCGCCAGCGAGGCGCACGAGGCCGGACAGGTGGGCCAGTGGCGCTACGGCGCCTCGGTTCAGGCCGAGCTGGCGGGCGTGGCCGTGCCGGAGACGGCCGTCGTCGACTGAGCACCGGCGGGCTCGGCGTCGAGGTGGGCCGACTCCAGCCGTACCAGCAACCGGGCTCCGCGCGGGGCTCCCGGCTCGTACCAGATCGTGCCCCCGTTGGCGTCCAGGATGTGCCGCGCGATGAACAGGCCCAGCCCGCGGCCCTTGGACGAGCCCTGGGCCGCCGTGCTCGGCGGCACGGTGCGGTCGAACAGGAGGCGGCGCAGGTCCTCCGCGATGCCCTCGCCCTGGTCGGTCACCACGAGGATCACGTGACCGGGGGCCAGCCGGCAGGACACCTCGACCGGGGGCTGGCCGTACGCGACCGCGTTGTCGACGAGTTTGGTCAGCACCAGCTCCAGGTGACCCCGGTCGACGAGGGCGCACGCCGTCGGCGGTACGGCGTCGACCTTCGTGGCGGGATGAGCCGCCACCACCGCCTCCATCGCCTCGGCGACCATCACGGGCGTACGGCGGGTGGTGACCGCGCCACTGTCCAACTGCAACAGAAGCAGCATGTCGCGCACCAGCTGCACCAACCGGCGGGCGTTTCGGTCGATCTTGCCGGTCACCTCGAAGCGCGTGCCGTCCGGAAGCTGCTCCCAGCCCTGCACCAGCAGCTCGGCCAGGCTCGCGATCGACGTCAGCGGCTGGGCCACCTCGTGTGAGAGCAGCGCGGTCAGGTCGCTGGAGAACCCGGCCGCCTGCTCCAGCCGCTCGTTGGTCAGGCGCAGGTGCTGGTTCACCCGCTCCAGCAGCGCCGCCTGCTCGGCCATGACGTCGCCGGACCGCTTCTGCGCGGTGATGTCCATATAGGTCGCCACGTACGCCCGCGGCTTCCCGTCCGGCCCGGGCACCGCCGCCCGCGTGGCCAACACCGGCACGAGCGCGCCATCGGACCGGCGCACGGACTCGTCCCGGGCCGGTCCGGACAAGCGTTGGTAGGGCGGGTTCGGCGTGAGCGCGTTCGGCAGCGGAGGCTGCCAGGGGTACGGCGGGGTCTGGCCGATCACCTCGTCGCGGGCCAGCCCGGTCAGCTCGCACCACTGCTGGTTCGCCTCGATCACGCGCAGGTCGGTGTCGAGCACCACGACGCTCTCGGCCATGCTGCGCAGCAACGTGTCCGCGAAGTCGCGCTCCTCGCGCAGGACCGCGATCCGGCGCGAGCGCCGGGCGTCGGCGCGGTCCAGCGCCCGCCCGGCCCGCACCAGCACCACGGCCGTGACGGCCACGGCCAGGGCGAGGTTCACCGTCGCCGCTAGCCCCCCGCCGGCGCCCGAGTCGCGCACGAGCGCGCCGACCGCGACCATGACGAACGGCAGGCCGGCCAGCGGCGCCAGGTGACGGAACAGCACCGCGCTCGGGCCGGGTGCGGTGAGCAGCCGGGCCAGGCCACGACCGGGCCGGGCGAACGCCGCCGCACCGGCGAGGACGACGAGGGCGGTCGCCGCGCCCGGCGGCATCGCGAGCAGCGGCACCGGGCTGGGCAGCCCGGCCGAACCGTACGCGCCGTCGAGCAGGGCGGCGAGCGCGATGGTCGCGGCCGTCGGGGCAAGCACCGCGCCGAGTTCGAGGCTGGCCAGCGCGCACCCGGTCAGGACGAGCGTGACGGAGCCGGCCCGGCCGGTCGGCCCGCCCACCAGGTCCACGACGCCGGCCACCGCGCACGCCAGCCCGAGCGCCCGGCCGGCCCAGCGTCGCCACGCCACGGCCGGAGTCGCCGCCAGGACCAGCGACAGTCCCCCGGCCGCCAGACCGAAACCCGCCGGATCCGGCACGGCCAACGCACCGGCCACGGTGGCGGCCCAGCCAGCCACGATCACTCCGATACGTATGCCCGCCCAGGCCTGGGCCGGGCCGCGAGGGCGAGGTGGGCCGGACGCCTCGAGTCGCGCCTCTGGTCGCACGGACCCCCCGTATGCCGCAAATATGGTCAAGATCGGGCGTACTATAGAATAAAGCAGCGAAGTCGCCCACGCCTGGAGGCCACCCCTATGTCAACCACGGGGCCAGAGCGCCGGACCGTCCTGGTCGTCGACGACGAGGACGATCTGCGGGAGATCATGTGCTACTGCCTGCAGCGCCGGGGCTTCGACACCCTGGCCGCCGGCGGCGCCGCCGAGGCGGTGACGATCGGCCTGGATCATGACGGCCCGATCGACGTGCTCGTGACCGACCTCGGCCTGGCCGGGGCGTCCGGCTCGGAGCTCGCCTCGAAGGTCACCGCGGTGCGTCCGAACGTGCGCGTACTCTACATCTCCGGGTGGTCCCGGGATGTCGCCATCGACCGGGGTCTGGTCGACGAACGGGGAACCGTGCTGCAGAAGCCGTTCACGCCCGACCAGCTCGTCGAGGCCGTGAACACGGTCCTCCCGCCCACGAGGCTTCCGACCCGCGTACCCGTCCGTTCCGCCCGGCACTGAGCACCATGCCCGGCCCCGGGCCGGCGTCGCCTGGACTGAGGAGCGCAGCGACGAAGGAGCGGAGTCGACGAGGGAAGGCGACGGCCAAGGGGCCCGGGGCCCGCGCGAGCGGAGCGAGCGCCAAGGCGCGAGCGGAGCGAGCGCCAAGGGTCAGGCGGCGAGGGTGTTGCGCGGGTCGCCGGCGGCTCCGACCCGCGACAGGTAGGCGCTGCGACGGCGGGTGGAGCAGGCCTCCGGCCGGCGACCGGGCCGGGGGGTGGCGCGCTCCAGGTGGGCCGTCAGGGCGTGGTTGAGCAGCTCCAGTCCCTCGGCCCGCAGCTGTGACACGCGCGACTGCGAGACGCCCAGCTCCCGGGCGATGTCCACCATGGACCGTTCCTCCAGGAAACAGCCGACGATGACGGCACGCTGGCGGTCGGGCAGGCTCGCGATGGCGTTGCGCACGTACCCGATCGTCTCGCGGTGCAGCAGCAGTTCCTCGGGCCCGTGGGCGTCCTCGCGGGCGAAGTCGGCGCCGGTGTCCTCGGTCAGCCCGTCCAGGCTCAGCACGGTCGCGCGCTGCGTCTCCGTATCGGCGGCCGAGACCTCCTCCGGAGCGACCTTGAGCCGCCGGGCGAGTTCGGCCGTGCTGGGGGCCCGGTTGAGCGTGGCGGTGAGCTCGGCCCGGGCCAGCTCGATCTCGCGGGCGCGGCGGCGCACGGCCCGGGTCGCCCAGTCCATCTGGCGCAGCTCGTCGATGATCGAACCCTTGATCCGGGTGGCCGCGAACCCGCTGAACGGCACCCCCCGGGCGGGGTCGAAGGCGTGCGCCGACGTGACCAGCGCGGCCAGGCCGGCGGCGGTCAGGTCGTCCCGGCTCACATGTGAGGGGACCCGGTGCAGCACGCTGCGGACCATCCGGTCCACGAGAGCGATGTTGCTGGTGATCAGGTCTTCGGTCGTCTGCGTGCCGTCCATGGCGAGCCCCTTATCCGTAACGTCCAGCGAGGAGTCTTCGCGGCCGGGGGATCACCACGGTGGCTGCTCGGGTGCCGGACGGTTGCGCGCGTAACCTCCGCACATGGCGCGCGAACGATCGTGGTGGGGATGGGGATGGGCGGACGAGGCGGTGCACGGCGCGGGCTTGGCCGACCTGGCCGCGCGGGTAGCGCCGTTCCTGCCCGTCGACGGTGACATCGCGCCGGTCCCTGACCTGGCCGCGGTGTCGCTGCCGCCGCCCCGCGTGCGGCCGCCGGACAGCCTGGCCCACCTGTGCACGAGCCGGACGCGGGAGCGGGCCGCGCACACCTACGGCAAGGCCTACCGGGACGTGGTGCGGACGCTGCGGGGCGACCTGGCGACCGCCCCGGATCTGGTCGCGCGGCCCGGCGACGAGGCCGAGGTCGCGGCGATCCTGGACTGGGCCGGCTCGACCGGCGTGGCCGTCGTCCCGTACGGCGGTGGCACCTCGGTCGTCGGCGGCGTGGAACTGCGCGACCGCGCCCGGCCGTGGGTGAGCCTGGACACCGGCCGCCTCGACGGCGTTGTCGAGATCGACGCGGTCAGCCTGGCCGCCCGCGTCCGGGCCGGCACCTACGGACCGGCCATCGAGGACGGTCTGCGCCCGCACGGGCTGACCCTGCGTCACTTCCCGCAGAGCTTCGAGTTCTCCACATTGGGCGGATGGATCGCCACCCGGGCCGGGGGCCACTACGCGACCGGGTACACGCACATCGACGACCTGGTGCAGGCGGTCCGCGCGGTCACGCCGATCGGGGTGGCGCAGTCGGCCCGCGTCCCGTCGTCGGCGGCCGGGCCGGCCCCGGACCGGCTGTGGCTGGGCTCCGAGGGCACGCTCGGTGTGGTGACCGAGGCCTGGGTACGGGTGCGGCGGCGGCCCCGGTTCACCGCGCGCGCGACGATGACGTTCACCGAATACGACGATGCGGTGGCGGCCACCCGCGACGTCGCGCAGTCGGGTCTCGGGCCGGCGAACTGCCGGCTGCTCGACCCGACCGAGTCGGCCCTGGGGGCCGGCGTGGCCGACGGCACGAGCCGCCTGCTGCTCGCGTTCGAGTCGGCCGACGCGCCGGTCGACGCGGCCCTGGCTAGAGCGACTGACATCGGCCAGGCCCACTCGGGTCGCTCCACATCGGAGGAAACCGCCCGCGAGTGGCGCGGTTCGTTCCTGCGCGCGCCCTATCTGCGCGACGGCCTGGCCCGGCTCGGCGTGGTGGTGGAAACGTTCGAAACGGCGTGCACCTGGTCGGCCTTCCCGGCCCTGCACGCCGCCGTCATCCAGTCCGTGGTCTCGGCCGGCCCGGCCTTCGCGGCCTGCCGGTTCACCCACGTCTATCCCGACGGACCGGCGCCGTACTACACCGTCTACGCGGCCGGACGCCGCGGCGCCGAGGTGGAGATCTGGGACGGCATCAAGGCACGGGTCAGCGAGGCGATCCTGGCGCAGGGCGGGACGATCACCCATCACCACGCGGTCGGTCGGGACCACCGCCCGTGGTACGACCGGGAGCGGCCGGAGCCGTTCGCGGTCGCGCTGCGCGCGGCCAAGGCGGCGCTCGATCCGTACGGGATCCTGAACCCGGGCGTGCTCATCGACCCGTGAGCGGCGCGACCGTCACCATCCGTCCAGCCCGGCCATCATGAGTTCGTCGAACTGCACGCCGAAGTCCTGCGGATCGATGTCGCCCTCGTAGACCAGGGCGACCCGGCTGGGCCCGAGATCGGGCGACAGGCAGTAGAACAGGATGCCGCCGTCGGAGCTGATGATGACCAGCCTGGTCGAGGCGATGTCCGCGTCCTCGTCCCACCCCGGAACACCGTCCGGGAAGTCCGCCCTCTCCGCGATGGTCTCCATGTCCCTCGGGCGGTCCGGCCCGAAGGACGCCCCGTCGGCCGAGACGAAGCCGGCGTGGACCTCGGTCAGGAAGGTCCGCAGCGCCGGCGGAAAGCTGTCCCAGAACGGCGGTTCGGCGAACGTCCGCGGATCGTAGCCGACCCACGAGACCAGGTCACCCTTCATCGACGTCATCGTGTACACCAGGGCCGGCGAGTTGCCGACGAGGCACACGCGGACGTCGGCCAGGCGCGTGGCGAGTGCCGCCGCGAACCGCGGGATCAGGTCGAGGAACTCGAGGTTCCACAGCGCCAGGGCCGTCCGGGCACGCTCGGCCGCGTCCACCGACGACACGATCGGTTGCCACTGGTCCGGCACCCGCGACGCTTCGGCCGAGCCGGGTGGCGCGAACGCCAGCGACCACCCAGCCAGCGATGCGGCAATCGCCGCGGTGTCGGGCTCGGTCATTCCACTCCCATCACTCCGGTGCCGTCAGCGGGTGTGGTCGACCACGACCTTGCCGAAGACGTCGCCCGCGTACAGCCGGCCGAACGCGTCCCGCACCTCGGAGAAGCCGAACTCCGAGTCGACCACGGGCCGCAGGCCGTCGGCGCACATCGCCAGCAGGGCCTCGAGCTCGTCCGGGGTACCCATCGAGGAGCCGAGGATCTCCAGCTGCATCGCGAACATCCGCCGGAGGTCCACAGTGGCCAGATGGCCGGACGTGGCGCCGGAGACGACGATCCGGGCCCGCCGGTCGCAGCATTTCAGCGAGTGGTCCATGGTCGCCGCGCCGACGGTCTCGATGACGACGTCGACCCGCTCGGGCAGGCGGGCGCCCGGCTCGACCGCGACGGCGCCCAGCTCGGCGATCCGCTCCCGCTTGGCCGGGTCGCGGCTGGTGGCGTAGACGCGCTTGCCGAAGCTGCGCGCCAGCACGACGGCCGCCGTGGCCACCCCGCCACCGGCCCCCTGGACGAGCACCGCGTCGGCCTCGCCGACGCGGCCCCGGGCCGTGAGCATGTGGTACGCGGTGAGCCAGGCCGTCGGCAGGCAGGCGGCGTCGGCGAAGGAAACGCCATCCGGCTTCGCGATCAGGTTCTCCCGGGGTACGGCGACGCGCTCGGCCAGCGTTCCCGGCAGCCGCTCCGAGAGCAGCGAGTACCCCCGCGGGTCCCCCGGGTCGAGCAGCACCGGAAAGACGACCACATCGCGTCCGGCCTCGTCGACGCCGGCCGCGTCGCAGCCGAGGACCATGGGCAGCCGGTCGGCCGGCAGGCCCACCCCGCGCAGGGACCAGATGTCGTGATGGTTCAGCGAGCTGGCCCGTACCTCGACCACCGCCCAGCCCTCCGGAGCCTCGGGCTCGGGCAGGTCGCCGACGCTCAGGCCGGCCAGCGGGTCTTCCGGGTTGATGGCTGAGGCGTACGCGGCTCGCATGAGCGCACCCTAGACGGTGGTCGGCGCCTGCGCCTCACTCGGGGCGGCGGCGAGGCTGTCCCGCTCGTGCGGGCTGAGCCCGGCCAGCGTCACGCGGTTGCGGCCGTTGCGCTTGGAGTGGTACAGCGCCTCGTCGGCGCGGGCCACGAGCCGCTCGGGCGACTCCGCGCCGTCCCAGCTCGCCACGCCGGCGGAGAACGTCTGCCCGTCCGGCGTCACCGCCAGGAGCCGACCGATGACATCGGCCGTCTTCTCGGCCCCCAGACCGGTGACGATGACGCAGAACTCCTCACCCCCGTACCGGGCCAGATAGTCCTGGTCCCGCAACTGGGTCCGCCACAGCGCGGCCGACTGGGTCAGCAGGCGGTCGCCGGCCTGGTGGCCGTGCTGGTCGTTGAAGCGCTTGAAGTTGTCCAGGTCGAGCATGGCGATGCTCATCGGCGTACCGGTGCGGCGGGCGACCGCCATCTCCCGGGCCAGCTCCAGATCCCAGGCCCGACGGTTGGGCACGCCGGTCAGCCCGTCGTTGTGGGCCAGCGCGGCCAACTGGGATGCCTGGTCCTGCACCTTCGAGATCAGGCCGTACATGCGGGCCAGCACGAGCAGGAACAGCACGACCGACCCCACGCCGATCGAGACCCAGTCGACGGTCTCCGACCGCAGGCCCTGGTAGAACAACAGCCCGGGGGCGAGCAGCGACACGAGCGCGAGCAGCGCGAGGCGTCCGGCGCTGATGCGGGGAGCCCGGTCGGGCGCCACCTCGGACAGCGACCGCATCGAGGGGTGCAGCGCGGCCGCGGCCCAGAACACATAGGACATCAGCCAGCCGCCGTCGATCAGCCCGCCCTCGTAGCTGAACAGGTTCAGCAGGACCGAGTAGGCGATGTCGGAGGTCAGCACGAGTACGAGGGCGGCGCCCAGGAACCGGTAGCTGGCCGTCTTGGCTCCCGGGCTCATGAACAGCCGCGCCACCATCAGGACCATCACGATGTCCGAGGCCGGATAGGCCAGCGAGAACAGGCGCTCCGCCGGCGTCATGCCCTCCGCCTCGAGGATTGGCAGCATCAGGAAGATCCACGACAGCAGGCCCAGCCCGGTCACCACGATGCACGCGTCGATGAGGCCGGCGCGGTCGCGTCCCGAGGTCCGGCCCCGGATGAGGATGAAAAGGCCGACCACGAGGGGGAAGTAACCGGCCTGGTAGAGGACATCGGCCGGCGACGGGTAGGAGTCGACCTTCAGGACGTGCTCGTAGAAGCCGTACAGGAAATCGCCGATGGACCACAGGACCTGGCCTCCGGCGAAGAGGTACCACATCTGGGGCCGGGCCGGGCGGTGGAGGCGCACGCCGACGACGATCATCGACGCCGAGATCAGCGCGAGGGTGTCGTAGAACAGGTTGCCGTACCACTCGTGGCGGGCGAGGAGGAGGTACGCGACGACGGCCGCGGTGGCGACGATGAGCCAGGGCAGCCACCAGCCCTGCGGACGAATTCTCGGCACCTCGTCATCCTGCGGGCGGTGCGGGGCGTACCGGTTGCTCCCCGGTTAGCGATCGGGTGCACCGGCCGAGGTGAACCAGGCACTCAGCCGCATCGGCAGTCCGGCCGCGCGCAGCGGATCCGGGATGGCCGCGATCGACACCATCCGCAACTCGTCCACCGCCGCCGCGTCCAGTTGCTCCAGCACGCCGCGCCGGCTGAACGACCAGTGCCAGGCCCACCACTGGTCGGCATCGGCGAAGCGGATCTCGTGGTCCTCGCGCCGGCTGGTGGGGTCGGCCAGCCCGGCCGCGGCCAGCAGCGCTCGAACGTCCTCGGGGCGGTCGAACGGCCGGCGCACGGGCCGGCGGGCCACCGGCAGCGCGGCCAGCAGATCGTCGGCGAACGTCCACCGCGGATCGTCATCGCCCCAGGTGGACACGATCAACCGCCCGCCCGGCCGCAGGACCCGGGCGAACTCGTCCGCCGCCCTTTCCGGTCGCGGGAGGAAGAACAGGGTGAAGGCGCACGTGACCGCGTCGAAGGACGCGTCCTCGAACTCGAGCGACTCGGCGTCCATCACGCGCAGATCCACCGGCCCGGCCCCGGCGCGATCCAACTCCTCGCGGGCGGCCGTGACCATCCCCGGCGAGGCGTCGACCCCGACGAGCCTGTGCACGCGGGGCGCGGCCGGCACCAGTACCGCACCGCGTCCACAACCGACATCGAGCAGGGCGTCGGTCGGGCGTGGATCGAGCACCTCGACCAGGCGGCGCCCATAGTGATCGTGGTACGGCTCGCCGACGCGGTCATAAGTCCGCGCCGCCCGGTCGAAGACCCCGGCCACCCATTGCTTGTGGTCCGCCGGGGCGGGATCGGGGTCAGTCATGGCCGACCGGCCCCCGGGCCGCGCGGGCCACCGCGGCGGCCACGGCCGGGGCGACCCGCGGGTCCAGCGGCGAGGGCACGATCGAGTCGGGCGCCAGGTTCTCGGCGACGACCGAGGCGATCGCGTCCGCGGCGGCCAGCTTCATCGCCGCCGTGATCCGCGACACCCCCGCGTCCAGGGCTCCCCGGAACACGCCGGGGAACGCGAGCACGTTGTTGATCTGGTTCGGGTAGTCGCTGCGACCGGTGGCGATCACCGCGGCATGGCGGGCCGCGATGGACGGGTCGACCTCGGGCGTGGGATTGGCCAACGCGAAGATCGCCCCACCCGGCCGCATGCCCGCCACGGCCGACTCCTCGATCGTGCCGCCGGATACGCCGATGAGCACGTCGGCACCGCGAAGCCCGTCGGCGATGGCGCCGCCGACCCGGCGTGGGTTGGTCAGCGCCGCCAGGGCCGCCTTCTCGCCGCTCAGGTCGGTCCGGTTCGGGCCGAGGACCCCCCGCGAGTCACACATCACGACGTCGGCCACGCCGCCGGCGACCAGCATCCGGCTGACCGCGCTGCCCGCCGCACCGGCCCCGCTGACCACGACGCGCAACTCGCCGAGATCGCGCCCCAGCAGCCTGGCGGCGTTGCGCAGGGCGGCCAGCACGACGATCGCCGTTCCGTGCTGGTCGTCGTGGAAGACCGGGATGTCCAGCTGGTCGTCGAGCCGGCGCTCGATCTCGAAGCAGCGCGGCGCGGCGATGTCCTCCAGGTTTATGCCGCCGAAGCTCGGCGCAAGCGCGACCACGGTCGCCACGATCTCGTCTGTGTCCTGTGTGTCCAGACAGATGGGCACGGCGTCGACGCCACCGAACTCCTTGAACAGCACGGCCTTGCCCTCCATGACCGGCAGGGCCGCCCGCGGCCCGATGTTCCCCAGGCCGAGCACGGCCGATCCGTCGGTCACCACCGCGACGACATGACCGATCCAGGTGTACTCCCGCGCCAGCGCGCCATTGGCGGCGATCGCCCGGCAGACCTCGGCGACACCGGGGGTGTACGCCCGGGACAGGTCCTCCCGACTGGACAGTGGAACCGTGGATCGCACCGCCATCTTGCCGCCACGGTGCAGCTCGAAGACCGGACCCGACTCAGCCATCGGGCGATCATAGCGAGGTCTGGTCGAGCCTCCGCCGGACACAAGCGTGTTTGCCGGGTGACCCTATAGAACACAATGTGTTTGGAGGGGGTCCCGGCATAACGCTCACCCATTACAACAAGGTCAGGCGGGGCCACCAGCGCAGGATTACCCGGGCATCGATGTCGGCCACTCCGTAGGCGCGCGAGTCGTCGGCCACGTACTCGTTGTCCGACTCCAGCCACCAACCCGAGCCCTCGGCCCGTGCCACCCGCTTCACCACGAGCAGGTCCGGCCGCGACCGGAACCGTCCAAGAACGACATCACCGGGACGGGGCGAGCGACCGCCGCGGCGGGCGAGCACGGCATCGCCGTGGCGTAGGGTCGGCGACATAGAAGGTCCTCGCACGAGCACCGGCACCAGGCCCAGGACCATTCGGACTCTCCAGCGTCGACCGCTCGGGGGCAGGAGTAGGGTCGGACATGAGGATCATCCCAAAAAGACCGCCGTTCGCGAGAGGACCCACCATGCGACTGCCACGCCTGTTGACGCCTCGGACCGTTGCCAGCGCCCACTGCGATCTGCCCTGTGGCGTCTACGATCCGGCCCAGGCCCGCATCGAGGCCGAGTCGGTCAAGGCGATCTGCGAGAAGTACCAGGCCAACAGCGATCCCGAGTTCCGGACCCGGGCACTGCTCATCAAGGAGCAGCGGGCCGAGCTGGTCAAGCACCACCTGTGGGTGCTGTGGACCGACTACTTCAAGGCGCCGCACTTCGAGAAGTACCCCAACCTGCACCAGCTGTTCAACGAGGCCACCAAGCTGGCCGGCGCCACGGGCGCCAAGGGCTCGGCCGACCCGGCCAAGGCCGACGAGTTGTTGCAGAAGATCGAAGAGATCGCGAAGATCTTCTGGGAGACCAAGCAGGGGTGAGCGACCCCGAGGTTTGCTCAGTCCGGCCGGCACGTCCTTCTGACGTGCCGGCCGTCGTCGCGATGGTGCACGAGCTGGCCGCGTACGAACGCTCGGCCGAGCTCTGTCGACTAACCGACGAACAGCTGCGAGCGGCCCTGTTTCCGGCCGAGGCTACAAGCCGGCGCGAGCGTGCGAGCGGCGCCGACGCAACAGGTCCGGGGCCCGCGCTGTTTGGTCATGTGGCCGAGTCGCCGGAGGGCGAGGTGTTCGGGTTCGCCCTGTGGTTCCTCAACTTCTCCACCTGGGAAGGCGTGCACGGCATCTACCTCGAGGACCTCTATGTACGTCCGACCGCCCGAGGGCGCGGCGCCGGGCGGGCCCTGCTCGCCGCGCTCGCCGGCATCTGCCAGGAGCGCGGGTACCGGCGTCTCGAGTGGTGGGTGCTGGACTGGAACCCGGCCCGGGAGTTCTATGACGCGCTCGGGGCGAGGGCGATGGACGAGTGGGTTCCGTACCGCGTCGAGGGCGACGCCCTGCGCACGCTCGCCCTGCACCCGCGACTGGCCGGCAAGCCCTAGAGTCGAAGCATCATGTCGCTGAGCGGGCAGAGTGCCGACTCGTGGTCGTCCGTCAAAGGGGACGTCATCGAGTTGACGGTTCCCGCGCTCACCGCCTACCTGGGGGTGGTGCGCACCGCGACGGCGGGGCTGGCCGCGCGGCTCGGCTTCACGCTCGACGAAATCGAGGACCTGCGCATCGCCGTCGACGAGGCGTGCGCGATGCTGCTGTCCCTGCCCCGGCCGAGGCCGCTCGGCGAGGCGACGCTGACCTGCCGCTTCCGTGTGCTGGACCACGCGCTGGCGGTGACCGTGTCGGCGCCGGTCGCGGATCGGGCCATTCTGCCGCCGGAGCACTCGTTCGCCTGGCAGGTCCTCACGGCCCACGCCGCGGATGTGACCGGCCAGCTCAACGACGGACGGGCCATGGTCGAGCTCGTCAAGCGCCGGCGCCCGCAGCGCTGACCGCTCTTCGGCGGGGTTCAGCGGGCGCCCAGCGCCTCGCGCGTGGCCGGGGCGACCAGGGCGGCCGCGCCGGCCAGGCCCAGCGCGATCACGGGCCCGCCCACCCAGGCCAGACCGTTGGCCGCCATCGAGTACCCGATCGGCAGCAGGAGCAGTTGCAGGACGATCGCCGGGCCGCGGGCCCAGGCCCTCCGCCGCAGCAGCGCCAGGGCCAGCGTCCCGAACAGCGCGGCCGTCAGCGCCGCGAACAGCGTCACCATGACCGCGCCGCGCACCGTCTGCGCGCCGCCGGCGATGTCGGCGTACACGAGGTAGACCACCAGCGCCACCAGGCCGACGGTCTCGGCGACGAGCGCCCACACGGCCCATCGCAGCGCTTTCACGCGGCCATGGTAGTCGGACCCCTTCGTCGCGCGCGGTCGACGCCTCCGGTATACAGTCCGGCCATGCGGGCGCTCCTCGTTGTCAACCCGGCGGCGACCACGACCTCCGAACGCGGCCGCGACGTGCTGGTCCGGGCTCTGCGCTCCGAGGTCGACCTGAAGGTCGAGTACACCCGCCGCCGCGGGCACGCGGCCGACCTGGCCCGCGACGCCGCCCGCGACGGGCTGGACCTGGTGGTCACCCTGGGCGGCGACGGCACCGTCAACGAGGTCATCAACGGCCTGCTGCGGGCCGGACCCGGGCCCTCGGTGCCGGCGCTGGCGGTCGTACCGGGCGGGTCGACCAACGTCTTCGCGCGGGCGCTCGGGCTGCCGAAGGACTGGACCGAGGGCACGGCCGTGATCCTCGAGGCGCTGGCGGCCGGCCGGGTCCGGACGATCAGCCTGGGCCGGGCCGACGAACGGTACTTCACGTTCTGCGCCGGGTTCGGCCTCGATGCCGAGGTGGTACGCAAGGTCGAGCGCGCGCGCCTGCGGGGCAGGGTCTCGAGCCCGGCCCTGTACGTGCGCTCGACGGTGTCGCAGTTCTTTCTGGACACCGACCGGAAGAGCCCAACGATCATCCTGGAACAGCCGGGCGAGGAACCCGAGCCGGGATTCGCCACGGTGATCGTGCAGAACACGGCGCCGTGGACCTACCTGTGGGGCCGACCGGTCAACTGCTGCCCCGAGGCATCGTTCGACACCGGTCTGGATCTGCTGGGCATCCGGCAACTGGGCGTCCCGACGACCGCGCGCACGGTGACCCAGATCCTGTCACGGCACCCGAAGCCGCACGGCCGCAACGTGTTGAGCCTGCACGACGTCGCGGAGTTCACCCTGCGGGCCGGTCGACCACTGGCCTTCCAGGTCGATGGGGACTATCTGGGTGAACGGACTAAGGTCATGTTCTCCGCGGTACCGGAAGCTCTGCGCGTATTCTGCTGACCCCGTCGCTCGTTGTAATCGACGTCAGTACAATGTGCGCGACGTCACCCGGGTGAATCGCACCACAGTCGACCGAGCTTGGGCCGACACGGTTCGAAATGCCAGCAGCGGACTACGTAGCGTACTACATTTGATACGCACTGTTGGAAGGCAGGGTAGGGAGCAGTGCCTTAAAACGGACAAAGCGTGCGTGACCTCCATCACGTGGCACGTTTTTTGCCCGGGCTCCCCCTTGACATTGCAGTAGTTCGTGAAAGCATTCACAAGCGAACCCGAGTACGAGGCAGAAACCCTTGCCCGCTCACCACGCGGCGCTCGCACCACCACTGCGGCACCGCGACACACAATCGTCCAGAGCGGGGCAAGCACTGCCACCAAGCCACGAATCAAGGAGTGTTGCCGCCATGGACTGGCGCCATCGTGCCGCCTGCCGAGACGAGGACCCGGAGCTGTTCTTCCCGATCGGGACTTCCGGGCCGGCCCTGCTGCAAGTTGAGCAGGCGAAGGCGGTCTGCCGGCGCTGTTCGGTTGTCGATGACTGCCTCCAGTGGGCCCTCGAAACCGGTCAGGACGCCGGGGTCTGGGGCGGGATGAGCGAAGAGGAGCGGCGCGCCGTCAAGCGGCGCGGAGGGCTGCGGATTCGCGCTCACTCGCTGTAGACCCTCGCTAACGAGAAGCCCCGACGGACCAGATCCGCCGGGGCCTTTTCGTGTCCGTCGTTCATGCCACCATGATCGCGATCCTGAGGACAATCGTGGAGCCCAACTGCACATTTGTCCTGAGGATCGTGATCTCGCATGCTGGCGCGGCCGCGCCGCCCGAGACCACAACTGTCGGACAGTTGTGCGGATCTTAGCCGGCTAGGCCGCCGACCGCGGTGCCCCGAGCCGGGGGGCGGAGCGGGCGCGGGCGAGGACGAGGCGGACGATCTCGTCGGCCGGACCGAGCGGTCCCGCCACCGCCACCGCGCCGGCGCCGCGGGCCGAGGCGGCCGCGATGTCGTACAGGCGTCCGGGAGCGAGGAAATACGACGCGACGGCGATCCGTGACGCGCCCCGCGAGCGCAGCGCGGCCACGGCGTCGGCCGGCGTGGGGGCCGACGCGGACGCATAGCCGACGAGACAAGGCACTTCGAGGGTACGGCCGAGCAGGTCGGCGGCCGAGTCCACTCCTACGCGCGCGGTCGCGTAGGAGGTACCGGCGGCGATGAGCACGAGGCCATCGAACCGCTTGTCCAATTCGGACAGCCGGCGGCGCAGCGCCGCGACGAGGAGCGGGTCGGGCCGGTCGCCGGGGACGGCCGGGCCGAGCACGGAGGCCAGCCGGGTCCGTACGCCGGCGTCGGCCAACACCTGCGGCACGTCCACCCGGCCGTGGTAGGCGCTCGTCAGCAGGCACGGGACGACGACCGAGGGCGCCGAGGCACCGGCGGCCAGGCCGCGCAGGACGCTCGGCACGGCGGGCAGGTTGAAGTCCAGGAACGCGGCGCTGACCGGGCCGGGCCACGAGGCGCCGACCCGGGCGGCCAGGCGGCGGATGGTCGACGCCGAGCGGGGATCGCGGCTGCCGTGCGCGATCAACACCAGACCCGGCGCGGCGGCCAGACCCGGCGCCGCCATCCGACGAGGCGTGGCCGAGGAAGCGAGAGAGACGGACGGTGTCACTGGTGCAGGCCACACTCCGTCTTGTCGAACATGGCCCACCGGCCGGCCCGCGGGTCCTCCCCCGGCCCGACCTTGCGGGTGCAGGGCCAACAGCCGATCGACCCGTACCCCTCCTCGAGCAGCGGGTTGACCGGGATGTCGTAGCGGGCGATGTACCCGGCCACGTCGGCGTCGGTCCACCGGGCCAACGGAGCGAGCTTGACCTTGCCGCGGGAGCGCTCGAAGTCCACCTCGCGCAGGCCGGCGCGGGCCGCGGTCTCGCCGCGGCGGACCCCGGCGGCCCAGGCGTCGTAGCCGGCCAGCGCCCGATCCAAGGGTTCGACCTTGCGGAGGTAGCAGCACTGGTCCGGGTCGCGGGAGAACAGCCGCGGTCCATGCTGGCCGTCCTGCTGACCGACCGTGAGCGTGGGCCGCACGGACACCACGTTGACCGCCATGCGGGCCTGCACCTCGTCCCGCACCCGCAGGGTCTGGGGGAAGTGCAGCCCGGTGTCGAGGAAGATCACGTCCACGCCGGGCGCGACGCGCGACGCCACGTGGGCCAGCACGCCGTCGGCCATGGAGCTGGTCACGCAGAACCGCGGGCCGAACCGCTCCACCGCCCACTCGATGACCGCCTCGGCCGGCGCGCCGTCCAGCTTGGACTGTGCCGCCAGCGCGACCTCCTCGAGATCCAGGGCCGGGCGCACCAGGTCGAGCGGGCCACGCACCAGGGACGCGGTCATCGGGACACCACCAATCCGATCAACTTGACGGAGAAGACCCGCGTGCACTCGCGGCACTCCCAGGCGCCGTGGTTCTCCTCGTTGGGGCGGAGGTCCTCGCCCCCGCAGTAGGGGCAGTGGTACGGCACCGACCGCTCGGACGACTCCGTCACAGCAACCCCCTCGCTCGCTCGGGCGGCGCCTTGTGCGACGTCTTCCCTCGGCGCCGCGCAGCGGCTCCGCCGGCGCGTCGCCTCAGTCCAGACGCCGCGGCGCCACCTCGCTCGCTCACAGCAACTCCCCCTCCTCGGCCCGCGCCACCCATGCGGCGAACGCTTCACCGTCGACCCGCCCGGCGAGGTAGCGCCGCGCGAGCCGCTCCACGTACTCGGGCAGTTCCTCGGACGTGGTCTTCAGGCCCCGCACCTTCCGGCCGAACCCGGCACTCTGCCCCCGCGCGTAGGTCAGCGCGCCGCCCAGATGGATCTGGAAGCCCTCGACCAGCGCGCCACCGGGCCCCGGCACGAGCTGGCCCTTGAGACCGATGTCGGCGATCTGGGTGCGGGCGCAGGCGTTCGGGCAGCCGTTGACGTTGATCGTGATATCGGCGTCGAGGTCGGCCAGCGTCCGCTCCATGCGGGTGACCAGATCGGCGGCCAGCGCCTTGGTCTCGACGATGGCCAGCTTGCAGTACTCGATACCGGTGCAGGCCATGATGCCCCGCCGCCACGGCGAGGGGTACGCCTCCAGGCCGATCTCGCGAAGGCCGGCGATCAGGGAGTCCACCGTGGACTCCTCCAGGTCGAGGACGAGCAGCTTCTGGTACGGCGTCAGGCGCACCCGGCCGCTGCCGTGCGCCTCCACGACATCGGCCAGGCGGGCCAGCATCGCCCCGGTCACCCGGCCCGCGACCGGCGCGACGCCCACGTAGCACCGCCCGTCGCGCTGGCGGTGCACCCCGAGGTGGTCGATCGACTGGGCCGGCAGGGTCGGGGCCGGACCGTCGATGAGGGGCCGGCGCAGGTACTCGCCCTCCAGCACCTCGCGGAAGCGCTGCACGCCCCAGTCGGCCACGAGGAACTTCAGCCGCGCCCGGCTGCGCAGCCGCCGGTACCCGTAGTCGCGGAACACGCCCACCACGCCGGCCCAGACCTCCGGCACCTCCGCCAGCGGCACCCATCCGCCGACCCGCTGGGCCAACATCGGGTTGGTGGACAGTCCGCCGCCGACCCAGAGGTCGAAGCCGGGCCCGTGCTCGGGATGGTCCACGCCGAGGAACGCGATGTCGTTGGCCTGGTACGGCACGTCGGCCAGCCAGGACACGACCGACTTGAACTTGCGCGGCAGGTTGGAGTACGCCGTGTCGCCGATGTAACGGTCCACGATGGCCCGGATGGCCGGCGTCGCGTCGAGAACCTCGTCGGCCGAGATGCCGGCGACCGGGCTGCCGAGCACGACGCGGGGCGTATCGCCGCAGGCTTCGGCCGTGGTCAGGCCGACCCCCTCCAGCTCACGCCAGATCGCGGGCACGTCCTCGATCCGTACCCAGTGAAGCTGGACGTTCTGCCGGTCGGTGACGTCGGCGGTGTCCCGGGCGTAGTCGGTCGACACGCGGGCCACGGTCCGCAGCTGGGCCAGATCGAGCTGACCGCCGTCGATGCGGATGCGCAGCATGAAGTACTCGTCGTCGAGCTCGTGCGGCTCGAGCACGGCGGTGCGGCCGCCGTCGATCCCGGGCTTGCGCTGCGTATAGAGCCCCCACCAGCGGAACCGGCCGCGCAGGTCGGCCGGGTCGATGCTGGCGAAGCCGCGGTGAGCGTAGATCGTCTCGATGCGGGCCCGGACGTTGAGGCCGTCATCGTCCTTCTTGGTGCGCTCGTTGGGGTTGAGCGGCTCCTTGTGCCCCAGCGCCCATTGGCCCTCGCCGCGCGGGCGGCCATCCGGGCGCCGGCGCGACGCCCTCGGACTGGCCGACTGGGTGACCGACATGGGTCCTCCTGCTCGACGGGGCCGCCGCGACGCTTGCGGAGCCGGCCGACGTGGCAATTTCTGGCGGGTGGCGGAGGCGGCCACAGACAAGTCGACGTCGATGTCAGACGGATCCGGCGTGGTCGCGCCCGAGGAGATACCGCGGGTGCTACGTCAGCAAGCCGGACAGATAGCGCTGCGCACGCGGCCATAGTCGACGTGGCGGCGGGCCACGAAGAGGCGCACGACAGCGGTCATCACGTCAGCGATTTTCCCACGCGACCGGGTCGTTCCGCCACCGGCGGCCCCCGCGATCCCACCCACCGGGAGGCTAGGGCCGTACCGCCGACAGGACCTCCATCTCGTAGATCCGCGCGGTCGTGGTCCCGTTGCTGGTCGGCGCGGTGATCCGCAGGCGGACATACCGCCCGTAGACGCTCAGCGGGTACGAGGTCACGTTGGCCGTGTTGCCGGTCTCGGCCACGACCGTGACCCAGTTGACGCCGTTGCCGCTGACCTGGACCGAGTAGTCCCTGGTGTTCAGCGCCGCGGCCTCGCCACCGGCACCGGCGTGGCGCAGCACGACCGCGGCGATCGGCCGCACCGTGCCCAGATCGACCTGCAACCAGGTGGCCCCGACCGAGCACCACCGGTCGGCGGCACCGCCGGTGACCGTCCCGTTGAACGCCTTGGCCGCCGTGCTGGTGGCCGCGCACTGGCTGCGGGCGGTGGCCGGGCGGCCCAGCGCGATGTTGGTCACACCCACCTGGCCGTAGGTCGCCGTGAACGTCGCGTCCCCGGTCGGCGCGGTGATCTCGTGGGTGCGGGCACCGGAGTCCGACCAGGACACGAACGAGTGGTTGGCCCCGCCCAGGAGCTGTGGGGTGGGCGCGCTCAACGTCACGCCCGAGCCCTCGATCACGGTGCGGACGAATGGAGTCGGCGCGGTCGTGCCGGCGGCGGTCAGCGTCAGTCCGGACGGCTCGGTGGAAAACGTCAGATCGACGGTGCGGGGATCGAGCCGGCGTACGGTCGAGTGCCACAGCCCGCCGGCGTCGGTCACGCGCAGCTCGAGTTCCACGTAGGCCGGGTACTCATGGTCCGGCGCCACGAACGACCCGCTGGCCACGCCCGGGAACTCCTGCACCACATGGGCATGGCAGGTCGTGGGCGTGCCGCAGTGCTGGACCCACAGCCGCCAGGTCAGGGCCGACGCCGGCAGCGTGCCCTGGTCGGGGTCGGTGCCCGTCCCGGAGAACGAGATGGTCTGGCCGGTGGCCCACGTGGTCCCGGTGGACGGCGTGCCGATCGCCGCCGTCGGCGCCGAGTTACCCGATGTGATCACGACGGTCCGGGTGTCGCCGGCGCCCTGCGGGTCGGTCACGGTGAGCCGGGCCGTGTGGGTCCCGGCCGGGTATGTGTGGCTGGCCCCGGCGGCGGTGGAGTCGACGGTGCCGTCGTTGGTGAAGTCCCAGGCGTAACTCAGGGCGCCCGGGTTGGGGTCGGTGGACGCCGAGGCGTCGAAGGAGACCGCCAGCGGGGCCGGACCGTTGGTCGGCGAGGCGGACAGGACGGCCGTCGGCGGCTGGTTGGACGACGAGTAGCGGACCCGGCGAACGGTGCCGCCGGCAATATCCACATAGTACAGTTCCCCGTTCGCCCCGATCTCCAGATCCACCGGCATCGACGCTCCGCTGGCGAAGGTCTCCACAGTGGATGGATCCGGTGGCGCGCCCGGCACCGGCGCCCGCATGAACCAGATGCAGGAACGGCTGTAGTCGGCGAAGAAGAGGCCGCCACGGTACGCGGCCGGATAGGAACCGCCGGCGTTGGGGTAGAACGCCATACCGGACACGGCGGATTGCTGGCCCGGCGCGCACCTGTCGCCCGGGAACAGCGGGTCGCCGTGCTCCCAGGTCAACAGCGGCCGGGTCTGGCCGGCACCGGTGTACAGGCTCTCGCAGAGGGTCAGGTTGGCGGAGTCGAGCTCGCCCTGGCGCCCGGTGCCCTCGTAGCACGGCCAACCCAGGTTCTCCACCGGCCCGGCCGGGTTGACCACATCGATCTCCTCGAACCGGCGCCACCCGACATCGCCGATCCAGACCTCGTCGGTGCCCGGCCGGAACGCGAAGCGGAACGGGTTGCGCAGGCCGTGGGCGATGATGCGCCGGGTGTTGGGGTCGGCCGAGGACTGCAGCGGGTTGCCGGGCATCGCCGCGCCGGTCTCCGGGTCCAGCCGCAACAGGCTGCCGTTGAGGCCGGTCGGGTCACCGGTGGTGCGCACATCCTGCGCGCGCAGCATCCCGCCCTCCGCGGTGGGCGGTGCCATGGTGCCGCCCGGCGGGTCGCCGCACGGGTTGGCCGGCGAGCCGAGCTGCCCCCAGTCGGTGGTGCTGTACGACGCTCCGTCGCCGCCGGTGGCATAGAGGGCGCCGTCGGGACCGAACGCGAGATCGCCGATCGAGTGGCTCTGGAACTGCTGGCACCAGTCGTGGACCAGCACCTCTTCCGTACCGGTCCACACGTTGCCGGCCGCCTGCAGGCGCGAGAGCCGCCCCGTCACCACGCACTGACCCGCACCGCCGGGGCAGGCGTCGTTGTACACCGGCGCCACCTGTCCCGGCGGGGCGTCATAGGTGTACAGCGCGTACACCCAGGGATCGGTGGGGAAGTTCGGAGGCAGGGCCAGCCCCAGCAGGCCGCGGTCCCAGTACTCGTTGGTGGCCTGGCTCAGGTCGGCGAACACCGTGGCCGTCGCGTCACCCGGGCCGTCGAAGACCTTGATGACACCGCGCTTCTCGGCGACGAACATCCGCCCGTCCGGCGCGATCTCGAGGTTGGTGGGAACCACGAGGCCGCTGAGGACGGCCTGCACCGAGAAGCCCGCGGGAAGCGTGTCGGCGCTCGCCGGCACGGACGAGGGGCCGACCACCAGGCCGATGGCGAGGACGATGACCATCGCGCGTGCGAGGGCACGCCGTTGTACAAACATCCGCCGCCTTCCACAACGCGCTCCCCAGGACGTGCCAGGCACGTGTTCCATCGCGTGAAGAAGCAGATGCTATCGAGGCCCCTGACTGCTGACCGATAGGGAAAACAGTCGGCTATCGGGCACGACAAGCCGGCAGAGTGGGCCGAATGCCCATCAACGCCGCGCCAGTGGTACTACAAGGACGGCCTCGGTGCCGCCGCCGGCGCGGGGTCGCATCTCGATCGTGCCGCGCAGCTCGCCGCGAGCGAGGGTACGCACGATCTGCAGCCCGAGCCGGTCGGCCGAGTCGAGGTCGAAGTCGTCGGGCAGACCCCGGCCGTTGTCGGCCACGCTGACATGAAGCTGGCGGCGGAACCGGTGCACGGAGATGACCACCTCCGCGTCGAACGGCACGGCGGCCGGTCCGTCCCCGCGCGCGAAACCGTGTTCCACGGCGTTGAGCAGCAGCTCGTTGAGCACCATCGCGAGCGGCGTGGCGACCTCGGCCGGCAGCACGCCGAAGGAGCTTTCGCGCCGGATGTGCACCTTCAGTTCGGGTACGGCCACCTCGATGGCGGCCGCCGCCACCCGGTCCACCACGCCGTCGAACTGGACCGACTCGTCCACCGCCATCGACAGCGTCTCGTGCACGATCGCGATCGAGGCCACGCGGCGGACCGAGTCCTCCAGCGCGGCCCGCGCGTCGACCGTGCTCACGCGGCGCGCCTGCAGCCGCAGCAGCGCGGCCACCGTCTGCAGGTTGTTCTTCACCCGGTGATGGATCTCCCGGATCGTGGCGTCCTTGGTGACGAGTTCGCGGTCGCGCCGGCGCAGCTCGGTGATGTCGCGCACCAGCACCAGCGCGCCGATCGGTACGCCGGCCGGCATCAACGGCAGCGCCCGCTGCAGCACCGTGGCCCCCCGGGCCTCGATCTCCTTGCGGGACGGCGCCTCTCCGCGCAGCGAGTCGACGATCCGGTCACCGGCGTCGCTGCCCTCGAGCGGGTCGTCGGCCAGGCGGGCGGTGAGGGTGGCCAGGTCCTCGCCGACCAGGTGGGCGGCCAGGCCCATCCGGCGGTACGCCGATTGCGCGTTCGGACTGGCGTAGGACACCTTGCCGGCGGCGTCGAGGCGGATCAGCCCGTCGCCGACGCGGGGCGCGCCGGTCGTCTCGTCCCGGTGCCGCGGCGCCGGGAAGGTCCCGTCGGCCACCATCTGGGCGAGGTCGTCGGCGCTCGTCAGGTAGTTCATCTCGAGCTGCGACGGCGTCCGCGCGGTGGAGAGGTTGGTGTCGCGGCCCACCACCGCGATGACGTCGACCCCGTCGCGCCGGCGCACCGGGATCGCCTCGTGCCGCGCCGGGGTGTCGCCGTACCAGACCGGGTCGCCCTCGCGCCAGATGCGGCCCTGGGACACGGCGATGGCCAGGTGCGCCACCTCCGGCCCGGTGACCACGCGCCCCACCTGATCGTCCTGGTACGCGGTGGGCGACGTCGTCGGGCGGACCTGGGCCACGCACACGAACGACGGCCGGCCTCCGCCGGCTTCGCCGGCCAACGCGACCCGGCCGGCGGCGCCGGTCTCGGCGCGGCGGGCCGGATCGACCGCCACCCACAGCAGCAGGTCGGCGAAGGACAGATCCGCGATCAGCTGCCAGTCGCCGGCCAGGCGGTGCAGGTGGTCCACCTCGGTCGGCCCCAACCGGGTGTGCTCCTCAACCAGGTCTCGCAGCGTGGACACGATTACCAGCGTGGCACATCTCAAAGGGTCGCGGTCACCTTGTCCAATGCCCGCGGGGCGTCCGGGTCGCCGCCGCGGGCGAGCGCGAGGGCCAGGGCCATCCGTTGCAGCGGCAGGATGTCCAGCAGCGGCGCGTACGCCTCGTCGACCTCGGGCGTCGGTATGTGCAGCGCGTCCACTGTAGACTCAGCGCTGGTCGGGCCTACCAGGACCAGGTCGGCCCGCCGCTGTCCCAGCCGGGCCAGCACCTCGCGCATCGACCGGCCGCCCGGGCCGCCGCCGACGATGGCCAGCACCGGCGTGTCCGGGTCGGCCATGGCCACCGGCCCGTGCAGCATGTCCGCCCCCGAGAAGGCCAGGGCCGGCAGGTACGAGGTCTCCATCAGTTTGAGCGCGACCTCCCGCGCGGTGGCGTACGCGTAGCCGCGTCCGGTGGTGACGATCCGGTCGGCGAACCGGTAGCGGGCGGCGATCTCGACCGCCGTGTCGTCGGCCAGCGTCCGCTCGGCCAGCGTCGGCAGCTCGTCCAGACCACCGCGCTCGGCGCCCGCGATCGCCTCCACCAGCAGCAGCAGGGTGAGCAGCTGGGCCGTGTACGTCTTGGTGGCCGCCACGGCCCGCTCCGGCCCGGCGGCGATGTCGAGGCCCAGCTCGGCCGTCTCGGCCAGCGGCGAGTCCGGCGCGTTCGTCACGGCGAGCGTGACGGCGCCCCGCTCGCGGGCCACCCGGACCACCTCGCTGAGATCCGGCGAGTGCCCGCTCTGGGAGATGCCCACCACGAGCGTGTCGCGCAGGTCGGGCCGCGCCCCGTACAGGGTGATCGACGACGGTGACGCCAACCCGGCCGGGATGCCGAGCCTGATCTCGGTCAGGTAGCTGCCGTACAGCGCGGCGTGGTCGCTCGTCCCGCGCGCCGTGAAGATCACGCTCCGGGGGCGACGGTCGGCGATCCGCGCGGCCACGTCTCTGATCTGATCGGTGCCGCCGTGCAGGATGCGGGCGAACATGTCGGGCTGGTCGGCGATGTCGGCCGCCATCCCCGCCCCCGGCGTGCCCCCGGTCTCCTTCTGCTCACTCACGCTCTAAGCGTCGCACTTTCGCGCACAAACACGCAACCAGCTCGACCCAGGCCGCCAAGATCGCCGTTTTCCGGCATCTTGACGCACCAGAATGCTCAAAATCCCGGAGGAGCGCGATCTGTGTCAGGGGGCGACGGCGGCGGCGGGCTCCTCGGTGCGGGCGGCCTCGGGGCCACCGCGCAGCGGTATCTCCTTGATGAAGAAGGCGAGCACGGCCACCACGGCGGCGAACGGGATCGCCCACACGAACACGCCGGCCAGGGCCGAGGAGATGGCGTGGAAGAGCGGGTCGCGGATCGCGGCCGGCATCGCGCCCAGCGTCTCCGGGTTGACCCGGCCGCCGCCGCTGGTGATGCCGTCCGCGGCCCGCGTACCGAGGCTGGCGGCCAGCTCGTCGTGCAGGCGGCGGGCGAAGATGGTGCCGAACAGCGACACCCCGAACGAGCCGCCGATCGAGCGGAAGAACGTGGCCGAGCTGCTGGCCACGCCGAGGTCCTTCTGCTCGACGCTGTTCTGGGCGATGAGCATGGTGGTCTGCATAAGGAAGCCCATGCCGAGGCCCAGCATGGCCATGAACATCGCCAGCTCGACCGTGGTGGTCGACACGTCGATCGTCGCCAGCAGCACCATGCCAACGGTCATGCCGACGCCGCCGATGATGGGGAACAGGCGGTACCGGCCGGTGCGCGTGATGATCTGTCCAACGAAGACAGAGACGGCCATCATCGTCAGCAGCATGGGGATCAGCCACAGGCCGCTGGCCGTCGCCGACAGGCCCTGCACGGTCTGTTGGTACAACGGAAGGAATGTGATCGCGCCGAACATCGCGAACCCGAGCAGGAACCCGATGCCCGAGACGACCGCGAAGTTGCGGTTGCGGAACAGGCCCAGCGGCAGGATCGGTTCCACCGTGCGCCGTTCGACGGCCACGAAGACGAGGAGCGACACGACCGCCAGGACGCCGAGGCCGATGATCTGCCAGGAGGCCCAGGGGAACTCGGTGCCACCCCACACGGTCAGCAGCACGATCGCGGTGATGCCCAGGGAGAGCAGACCCGCGCCCAACCAGTCGATGCGGTGCTCGGTGCGGTACTTCGGCAGGTGCAACCGCAGGACCAACCACACCAGGGCCGCGCCGCCCAGCGGCAGGTTGACGTAGAACGCCCACCGCCAGCTGAGGCCGTCGGTGATCAGCCCACCCACCAGCGGGCCACCGATCATGGCCAGCGCCATGATGGCCGCCATGATGCCCTGATAACGCCCGCGCTCGCGGGGCGGCACGAGGTCGCCGATGATCGCCATGGCCCCGACGAACAGGCCGCCGGCGCCCAGGCCCTGCAGCGCCCGGAACCCGATCAGCTGGCCCATCGACTGGGCCATCCCGGAGAGGGCGGAGCCCACCAGGAAGATCACAATTGACGTCAGGAAGATGTTCTTCCGTCCGTACAGGTCGCCGATCTTCCCCCAGAGGGGCGTCGACACGGTGGTGCCCAGCACGTACGCGGTGACGACCCACGACAGGTGGTCGACCCCGCCCAGCTCGCCCACGATGCGCGGCATCGCGGTGCCCACGATCATGTTGTCGAGCATGGCCAGCATGATCGCGAGCATGAGCCCGGGTAGGACCACCATCACCTCGCGCCGGCGGCCGGGCACGACCTCCTGGTCAGTTTCGCGCGCCACAGTTCCCCCTCGTTTACTTACTTGCCGACCGGCTAGACGGTAGGCTCCGTACTAGCCGGCCGTCAAGTAAGTAGATGATGGCCCACGTCACAAGGAGCCCGATGACCCAGACCCAGCGGTCGGCCGCCCGCGAGCCGGGAACCCGGTCGCGCATCCAGGAGGTGGCGCTCGAGCTCTTCACCGAGAACGGGTACGAGGCGACGTCGCTGCGCGAGATCGCCGAGCGGCTGGGCGTGACCAAGGCCGCCCTGTACTACCACTTCAAGACCAAGGACGACATCCTCTGGAGCCTGGTCGAGGACGCCGGGGTGCGCGTGGAGGCGCTCATCGCGTGGGCCCGTGAGCAGCCCCGCACGGTCGATGTGCGGCGGGAGTTCCTTCGGCGGTACTCCGACCTGCTGGCCGAGCAGGGCCACCAGGGCCTCATGCGGTTCTTCGAGCGCAACCAGCCGGCCATGCACAAGCTCAAGGCCGGCGAGGCGATGCGCGGCCGCATGATGGCCATGCTCGAGCTGATCACCGACCCCGACGCGTCGCTGGAAGACCGTGTCCGCTCATCGCTGGCGATCTTCGCCCTGCACTCCAGCTGGTTCGTCCTGCGGGACCCGGGGGTCTCCGATGAGCAGCGCCGGGCGGCCGCGCTCGGCGTGGCCCTCGACCTCGTCGGCTGACCGCACGAGATCCAGCCGGAAGGCCAGCAGCTCCACCCCGGCCACCGTGGCCCAGTCGCGCTCGGGCGTACGGACGAACCCGAGCCGCTCGTAGATGCGCCGGGCCACCACCATGACGGGGCTGGTCGACAGGCGCAGCGCCCGGGCGCCGGCGGCACGCGCCCGATCGATGCACGCCCGTACCAGGACCTCACCGATGCCCCGCCCCTGGAACCGGCGATCCACCGCCAGCATGCGGAACTCGGCCTCGCCCGGCCCGCACAACTCCGCGTACGCGCTGCCGGGCAGCACGAACGTCACCGTTCCCACGACACCGCGGTTCGGGCGTTCAGCGACCGGTCGGCGGCGCGCCGCACCCAGCTCGAGGTCGTCGACCTCCGCCACCAGCACCGCGCCCGCCCGGGCCCGGCCCGCCACATCGGTCAGGACATGGATGTAGCCGCTTTCGTCGGTGATGTCGCCCAGGGCCCGGTAGGCGGCCACGGTCAGCGCGGCCACGCGGTCGAAGTCGGCGGCGACCGCCGGGCGTACGAGTACGCGGCTCACTCCACGACGGCGATGAGGTCGCCCTCCTGGACGACGTCGCCTTCGTTCACGGCCATCTCGGCCACGGTGCCGGCCACCTCGGTGAGCACCGGGATCTCCATCTTCATCGACTCGAGGATGACCAGAGTGTCGCCCTCGTCGACCGCGTCGCCGGCCGCCTTGACGACCTTCCAGACGTTGGCCACCATCTCGGCGCGGATCTCTTCGGCCATCTCGGTCCCTTCGCGGTCCGACCTGAACTGCTGCGTGAGACGGTACTCATGATCCCCGCGATCATGAGGTTGGCGCCACCGAAACCACGCCGATCATGACGTTAACTTCATGATCGCGGAGATCTTGGAGGTGGAGGGGGATCAGCCGAGTTCGCGGGTGGAGGTCTCGACGACGAGCGCGCTGATCTTCGCTCGGAGGCGGTCGCGCAACTCGTCGGGGGCGCGGTCGGCACCACAGCAGCGGGCCACCAGCGCCTTCACCTCCTGCTCGATGCCGTACTCGCGCAGGCACGGCGAGCACTCGTCGAGATGGGTCTGTATGACGGTGCGCCGCTCATCGGAGCACTCGAGGTCGAGATAGAGATAAACCTCGTTGATTATCTCGGCGCAGTCGACCTCGTGTGGATCACCACAGCTCACCGGTTCACACCTCCTGGCCAGCCGGCGTGGCGTCGTTGGGCGCGACGTCAGGCCCTGTGATGCCGCGCTCGGCGGCGTAAGTCTCGAGCAACCTGCGCAGGTTGCGCCTCCCGCGGTGCAGACGCGACATCACGGTGCCGATCGGAGTACCCATGATGTCGGCGATCTCCTTGTACGAGAAGCCTTCCACGTCGGCAAGGTACACGGCCAGCCGGAACTCCTCGGGGAGCTGCTGCAGCGCCTCCTTGACGTCGCTGTCGGCCAGCCGGTCCAGTGCCTCGGTCTCGGCCGACTTCAGCCCGCCCGACGTGTGGGATTCCGCCTCGGCGAGCTGCCAGTCCGTGATCTCCTCGGTCGGCGCCTGCACCGGTTGGCGCTGCCGTCGCCGGTACGAGTTGATGTAGGTGTTGGTGAGGATCCGGTAGAGCCACGCCTTGAGGTTGGTGCCCTCCTCGAACTGGTGGAAGGCGGCGAAGGCCTTGAGGAACGTCTCCTGGACCAGATCCTCGGCGTCGGCGGGATTGCGGGTCATGCGCATCGCGGCGGCGTACAGCTGGTCGAGGAAGGGCAGTGCATCCCGTTCGAAACGTTGCTGGCGCTGTGCTTCCAGGCGTTCCCGCTGCTCTGCCAGATCGTCAGCCACGAGCCCGAGCCTCCTCCGTCTGGCAGAGGATACGCCGCCACCCGAATGGCGGAACTCGCACATCCACTGCACCCTGGGACGCTCCAGGACCGCCACATGGCCCCCTTCTGGCCGACTCCTACGGCGGTAGTAACCCTCGTGGAGTGCGCGCCATTCCGGGATTGCGGCATCGGTTGCCCGGTGAAAGGGAGAGAGAGTCCGCCTGGTCCCGGCGGGCACGGCGCTGGCCGCGCCGACACACCGGGAACCAGGAGGGCCTGGAAGGGAAGATGCGGAGCATCCCGACTCCGCGGTATTTTCCACCTGATTCGTCCTCTTCAACGACGGTATAACGGAGCACGTCACGCCCGCCGCGTGCGACCCGTCACTCTCCGTCGGGACAGCAATTCGGTAAGCCATTCGGCGACGGTCCGCCGCAGTGTCGCCGGGTCGCGTCGGAGGTCGTGTCCCTCACCCGGTTGCACGACGACGCTGACGAGGCCGACCGATTCCGGTACGCCAAAGGGATCGCGGTCACCGTTGACGACCAGCGTGGGTACCCGGGGATCGAGCTCGGCGGCGCGGGTCGCGGTCGGCTTGCCCGGTGGATGCAACGGAAACGCCAGCGCCAGCACGCCCACCGCGCCCAGGGCGTGGGCGGTGCGGCAGGCCACCCGGGCGCCCGAGGAGCGCCCACCGACGACCAGCGGCACCGTGGCACCGACCCGTTCTCGGACGGCGGCCAGGATCGCGGTCCACGCCTCGTCCAGCGCCGGCGCGGCCGGCGGTACCCGGCGGCCGGCCACGCGGTACGGCTGTGTGATCCGGGCGACAACCAGACCGGCGTCCAGGGCCGCGTCGCGGGCGGCCAGCAGGTCCACGGCATCCACGCCGCCGGAGGCACCGTGACCGATCGCGAGCAGGCCCACCGGTCGCCGTGGGGGATCCTCCAGGAGTACCTCGGCGGTGCCCCGCGGCGTCGTGACGGAAAGCTTCGCGGCCGGCGTCAGGGCGAGCCGGCGTACCCCAGACCGGCTCCGCTCAGGGCGGTCTCCTCGGTTCGCCATGCCACCAGCATGGCCCGCCGTTCCCGCGGTGTTGTCGCGCCCCACACCCCGTGGCAGTCGCCCACCTCGAGGGCCCAGGCCAGACAGGCCCCCTGAACCTCACACGTACGGCACAGCGCGATCGCGGCGTCGGCCGGCTCGCTCGGCGCCGGGAAGAAGACCTCGGGATCGACACTTTGACATACACCGCGCGTACGCCACGACATGTCCCCGTCGTCGCGCTCTTCGAAGGCGCGCAGCAGCCGGGGATCGCGGCGCGCGGCCGCGACCTCGTGCGGGCGTGGCATTCTCGCCCGTGTCAATACACCCACCTCCCCCGTGGGTTCAATCCGGGCTTCGTTTCCCCCGGAAAGACGGAAACCGGCGTGGCGCGGTGAGATCGCGCGACCGTTGCCGGCGCTGTGTTCTACCGCATTAGACGGGCATCCGACAAGGGGTGTGCAGCCAATGCGCCAGAAAGTGGGCGGCTGAACTACCGCATAAGACTCAAAAGAGCGTCGAATTCGACCAGTCCACAGTGGACTCGGTCAGCGATGACTCCACCGTGCGTATCAGGTCAGGCCCGTCGTTTCGGACGTTCCCGACGGCCGGTGACACCGGTCTCACCTCGATGGCGGCAGCGTACTCCGGTGACGGTGGTCTCAGCAGTCCCGCCGGTTCGCCGCTGGTCAGCCATTCCTCCCAATGAATCGGTTCCACGACAAGCGGCATCCGGTCGTGCACCTGGGCCAGATGCGCCTGGGCCGGCATCGTCAGCACACTGAACGTGATGAGCCTTTCCGTTTCCGGCGGCGTTGCTCGCGGTGGGGCCCATACCGTCCAGACGCCGGCGAAGGCCAGGCCCTCCGGACGGGTCATGTAGTACGCCTGCCGGCCGCCGTCCGATCGGCGCCGCCACTCGTACCAGCCGTCGGCCGGGATCAGGCAGCGGCGCTCGGCGAACGGCCGGGCGTAGGCGCGCGAGGTGACCACCGTCTCGACCCGGGCATTGATCATGCGGGCCGCGCCGGCGCTCGTGGTCGACCAGGCCGGGACCAGCCCCCATCGCGCGACCGTGACGACCCGGGCCGCGGCGCTCATGGAGTGGCGCACGATCGGCACCGGATCCGTCGGCGCCACGTTGTAGTCGGGTGCGAGGATCCCGTCCGTCTCGTCGAGCGCCTCGAAGAGCGTGGCCAGATCGGCCGAGCTCTTCGTCGACGCGTACCGCCCGCACATGGCCGCCACCGTACCCTCCGTGATGCCGCGGCCCGGTGTATGCAGGGTGCCCCTACAGAACAAAAAGCGTTTGCAGGGGGCCCCTGCATACACCCGGCCGGCAGAATGGGTCGCGTGCCCGACGATGCCTCCTACACCCCGGCCGCCGCCGTTCCTCCGGCCGACCCCGTTCCCCCGGGCGTCTCCGTTCCCGCGGGCGTGCCGGGGGCGCCCTGGGCCGCGCCCACCGCCGGGCGTCCGGTGCACGGCACCGTAAGGCTGCCCGGCTCGAAGTCGATGACGGCTCGCGCCCTGGTGCTGGCGGCCGTCTCGGTCGGCAGCAGCACGCTGCGCCATCCGTTGCGGGCCCGCGACACCGAGCTGATGGCCGCGGGGCTGCGGGCCATGGGCGCCCAGGTGTCCACTGTGGATGACGAGCTCTGGGTGGTGCGGCCCCGCCCGCTGCACGGACCGGCGCACGTCGACGTGGGCCTGGCCGGCACGGTCATGCGATTCCTGCCTCCGGTGGCCGGGCTGGCCGACGGCACGGTCACGTTCGACGGCGATCCCCGCTCGCGGGAGCGCCCGCTGGCGCCGCTGTTGAGGGCGCTGGGCGACGCCGGGGTGGCGCTGACGGCCGGCCCGGGGGGCGGGCTGCCGCTGGCCGTTCACGGCAAGGGGCGGGTACGGGGAGGCGAGGTGACGATCGACGCGTCGACGTCGAGCCAACTCGTCTCCGGCCTGCTGCTCGCCGCGCCCGACTTCGACACCGGCATCGTCGTGCGGCATGTCGGCCCGCCGGTGCCAAGCGCACCGCACCTGCGCATGACCGTGACGATGCTGCGCGCCGCCGGCGCCGGCGTGGACGAGGCCGTACCGGATGTGTGGTCGGTCGAGCCGGGCCGGCTCGTCGGGCGGGGCTGGAACATCGAACCCGACCTGTCCTCGGCCGCGCCGTTCCTGGCCGCGGCCATGGTCACCGGAGGCGAGGTACGGGTGCCGGACTGGCCCCGCACCACGACGCAGCCGGGCGATCAGTTGCGAGGACTGCTCACCTCCATGGGGGC